>JACCED011975830.1_pt1 | contig 15988 bp, 26 predicted proteins | sample 7455021 | NCBI WGS metagenome assembly JACCED01 (sample SAMN15323456, study PRJNA562643) | freshwater metagenome | isolation source: river surface water | place: USA:Blue River Watershed | collected 2017-08-19 | reverse complement strand
TAAGATTTTTATATCTCTACCTTTAGTTTTTATAACCAAAGGTTGATAACCGTTATGGTCGCATTCAAACTTGTTACCATCGTTTAATGCACAAGTATAGATTCTATTGACAATAACACTTAAATCTAAATCATCTCTATCTGCAGCACTAAAGATTTCACAAAGCTCAGAAGTAAAGTTACCTTCATAACTTGCTCTATGTTGTTGAACCATATCACTTACTTCTAATAAATCATATTTACTAAAACTATTTAAAAATGTATCAAGATGTTTAATATTTTCATAAGTTCTATCATGACATGTTGTTTCATTATTTTCATTAGTTGTTGTATAACTTGAATAATCAACAGTATGTGATAAATTTAATCTTTGGAAATATAAGAATCTTAAAATATCTTGACTAGCAGAGAAAACATTTTCAGCTTTAGTTAAAGGGTCGATATGATTACTTTCTATTACTTTAATATCAACTAGTCTTCTTATAAATTCATAAGCTTTAACATGGTGTTGTTTTCTACTTGTATAACTAAAAGCATCATGTACCATTGCTGCTAAACCTAATTTTAAAATATATCTAGATTCTTTATCTTCGTTAAAGTTTCTAGTATTAAATTTTAACCATTTTACCATTTCCACACATCTTCTAAACACATGATATATATGTTTACTATTGTGACTATCATCAACAACAGCATAAACTGGTTCAAATACTTTCCACATATTTTCAAATGTACTTGTATATATTTCTAAATCAACATTAGTAAGATTTAATTCTTCTAATACTTTTTTAATAATTTCTCTATTTAACACATTATCTCCTAATGATGAAATATAATATTATAATCTTCTTTTGTTATTACTTTTGTTATAACACCATTCTCTACTTGTACAAAAACTTCTTCCAATGTATCTCTATGAAGTAATCTGATTGGTTTACTAAAAGTTTCTTTCATTGGTAAATCTTTTTCATAATCACTTTTTATACAAACTAATTCTAGATTCTCATTTACTTCATAATTATCTAAATAACAATTTAAAGCTTTAGTTTGGTATTCACCTTCTGGTATACTTAATTTATTTTCTTTGATTTTTACATAATCGAACATTCCCATAATTAATCCTTTAAGTATTTAAAATAAGTTTCAATTGTTTTATTTCTATTTAATTTATCTTTGTAAATTTGTCTAACATGATTATGTTGTAAACCATTTCTATTATTATATACCCATAATCTATGTTGTTTTTTACTCAATGGAACATCAGGATGTTTTTTTGTATTCCTTCTAGAACCAAAGACATCCATAACACCCCAATACCATCCTTCTCTTATATCATCTTTTTTGGATCTTCCAATATAGAAAGCACCTATCATGCTTTCCATTATTCTTTTTTGTTTAGCCATTTAACTGCTCTTTAAAGATTTTATTTAATAAATCATAACACTTATCATTAAGAACTTTAATATCATTGTTAGTAGCTCTTTCTTCTATAGGTAAAACTTTGATATAAGGAATTTCCCAATACTTACTTCCACTATTAAAAGTATTACACGTTCTTTTAATATTTTTACCTTGATTACCAATGATATAACCTATACCTATTTTTTCTGCATAAATAGTTAATGGTTTTCTAGTTCTAGTTTTAAAATGTCTTTCTTCATCTTTGATTATCCAAAATTTACCAATACTATCAGTTACAATATCTTTTATATTATAATTTTCAATTCCACATTGCATTTCATATTCTAAGATTTCATCATTTCTAAATAGTAATCTATATCCAAATATATCTAGATACTTTTTTATAACAATAACAGCTTTTTTAAAAGTACGAATACCGTTATCTGCTAAATAACTAATTAGTTCAATTGGTTCGTTTTGTTTATTAGCAATGATATCAAAAATATCAAAATACACATTAGATATTTCTGTTATATTATGTTTATCAGAATTATGTTTATGCCAATCACAATTAGAATACTTATTAACATCATCTTTAGCTATAAAATCTAAACTATATTCAGGTGTTATTATTTTTTCAGTACCATCTAACTCGTGTCTATTTAAATATCTTAAATAGTTTTCTTGAATTTCTTCAAATTTAACTTTAACTAATTTCATACTTCTATTTAAAAAGTTTTTGTATTTATCCACAATAACTACTGTCTTTGGTTCTATGTCTAAATCAGTATGAAAACTACTATTAGGTTTAAGAACAACTAAATTCTCTAAATTACCACTTCTACTTGCATTAATAACTATTAAAGCAAAGTTACTTTCTACATATTGTCCATCTTCTAACATTAAACAGTATTTCATTTTTTTTTATTCCTTATTTATTTAATAACGAGGGGTCGTTTGCATTTACATACAACACAGCTATAGTAATGATTAATATATTAACAGATAAATATATTAACGAACCTATCCAAAATTCTTTTAATTTTTCTTTTTTTATACTTTTCATTTTTTACCTTTTCTATTTCTTTTTTTAAGTTTCATTTCTATTTTAGGTATGATTACATCTTTATATAATTTATACCTTTGAAATGGAAATATATTTGTATCCGTGATTTGTGCTTTAAGATAAATTAAAAACTTTTTACAATAGTTTAATTTATTCTTTTTTAATTTATTACTAGGTAACATTATGATTCCTTTCTTAATCTTTCAGCTCTTTCAACTACATCTTTATATTTAGTTAAAGCTTCTTTTTCATATGCATTTATCATTCTATCTCTATTAGAATAAAGTTTACTTTCACCGCATAACTTTTCACAATGCCATTCACTTACTTTAGCAGTTATAACTTTATTATGTTTATGATTTAACAATACAAATAGTTGTTCACTACCATATCGTTCTTGAATATAAATAACTTCATATTCATTATTAAAATCATCTACAGAATAATAGATTTCACCAAGCATAGTTCTAAATGGTGAATGTCCCAAATATTTACTACATAATTTAGAAAGAGTTAATAACTCTTCATAACCATCATGATATTTTGTTTCATACCCATTATAGTTATATTCTCTTATCTGTTGATATGTACTATCACCATTAGGTATCTCATATACCTCTTTTAAATCTGATGTATCAATGTTCGGATAAGAAATCTTAAAGTTAGTAATAATCTTATCTATATCATCAGGATTTACACCATTATTCTCATTTTCTTTTTTTACAGTTAAAGCATAAAGTCTCGCTAATAACTTATAGTTATTAATTGTTTTGATTTTATCTATCATCTTGTTTTCTCTCTTCTTCAAGTTTTTTGCCATAATGATAACTATAAGTTAATAAACCACCAACACTAACTACTATAATTGTAGTAACTATACCTATACATCTAAACATTTGCAATTCCTTATTTTTTATTTCTTTTTTCGTAAGCTTTCTTTTGTTCTTCTACTGCAGTTTGTATCTTTTTAAAAGTTTTTTTAATACTAGTATCAACTTTCTTCCAATCAGTTTCTACAAAGAACTTCTCTATTTTTTCACCTAGAGTCATTACTCACCCTTAATAGATTTAACTAACATATTTACACCATATGTAATACATACACTTGCAACTACTAAACCTGTCATTTTTACTATACTTTTGATTCTAGCTTTTTTACCTCTTGTCATCTGAGACTCCTTAATATTTAAAATACCTTTATAATATAATACTGAAAATAATTAAAATTAAAAAAAAAATAAATACACTATCTAGTATACCATATGGTATACTAGATAGGTTGTTTTATAATTTCTAAATGTTTATCTTTAAAAATAAGTATCTTTTTGACTCTTGTAAATGATGTATCAAAATTATATACTATTCTAGATTCATCTGTTATAAAATGTGATAATGCTTTAAACATTAATCTTTCCTCAGAAGTTTCTTTTAATAATGGATTTAATAATACTATATCACCATTTTCAATAGTACTTTCCCAATTACAAATGTTTAATAGTTCTACTAAATCACTTGCTTTTTCTACTTTATTCACATCTATGTTCTTTAAACCTTGTTTATTAAAACTTTGTTGCCTAATATTATAATTACCAATTAAACTACTTCTTAACGCAATTAAACATGATGTAAACTGTTCTTTTCTTATTCTTAATTCACAAGACTCTAACTCTAAATTTTTACCCATTACTGCCTTTCTTTTTTATCTTTATTTTAGATGTTTTTCCTAAACTTTCTATATATAGTTCATCATCTACTATTACTGCTTGAACTGTATCACCAGTCTCATCTAGTCCTATACTATTGTTTTCTAGTTCTATTTCATATTTCTTATCTTTGATAACTATAAAGTTACCTTCCACATAATAAACCTCACCATTAGTTAGTAGGTGATTTACTTTTTTACTCATTTTAAATCCTTTAATCCTACTACCAGATAAGGTAGTATTGAAATATATTTATCATATAATAGTAGGATATCTGGGATATTTTTTAATATGATAAGTAATAGGTTAATACCTATTACTTATCTACTTCTTCAAAATTCATTTTACCAAAAGTTTCTTCTTGTCTTAATTTCTTAAGAGCAGATGCAGTTATAAGAATATCTTTATAGTTATATTTTTTATCTTCACCTTGGTGCATAGCACTTATCCAAGTTGATAATTTTTTAATACTTAACGTATTGTTATTATCAGATATTTTATATAACATCTTTTTAGATTGTTGGTTTAAAGTTGAACCTAAAGATGCTCTTAATTTATTTTGATAAACACTAAGATAAAGAAATTCTTTCTCTAAAGATGAAGTTCTATTTTTCATATCTTTTTTATCTATAAGAGTTCTATAATGACTAGGACTAACAAATCTTTCAAAATTTAAAATACTTTTTACATTACCAAGTTTTTCTACCTTTGGAAAATCAGAAGTAATACCAATAGGAGCTAACAACATAACATCAGCCATAATAGTTATCACGCCAGGCATAGATGAACTTGTATTAGTTAAATATCTTTGTTGATCAAAATCAACAATATTATAAAAAGAATTATTTAATAAGTACATTTCAAATTCTTTTATAGATACATTAGATTGTATCATACCATTTTTATCTATATTTAGATAAAACTTATGAAATTTACCATCTTCTGTTTTATAATATACCTCGATGTTATTGAATAAGAAAATATCTTTACCAATTTTTAAACTAAACAATGGTTCATTATTAACAGATAAATCATAAGTAGCTAATTTTTTAACTCTTTCTAATGTTGTGCCAATCTGATTTATTCTAGCCGCCCCGCCATCTTCTACATCTTTTATTGGTTTACTAATATCTTTAGATACTTCTGATATAATACCCTTTGAAGCAAATTCATGTGTAAATTTATTACCAATTTCTTCAGTATCACCAACTACTTTTCTACAATGGTCCATGATTTTTTTTAGCATTTCAGTTTTATCTAATTTAATAGATTTGCCAAACACTTCTTCCAATAATTCATCAACATCAGTATTACCTTTTCTAGATTTTTCACTTAGTGATTGACCAAACATCTCTTCTAAAAGTTTTTTAACATCGATTATATTATCACAAATATCAAAATCTGTGTTATAATCTAAATTTTTATTAACAGAAGATAACAATCTTTTTAATCTAATAGATTTTTTAGATTGAACTATTTCATAAACTTCATCAACAGGTCTTCTAGAACCATCTTCGTTATATAAATCTTCTCTTGTAAGTTTAACTTTAGTTGTCATAATTTCAAACATCTTTTTAAAGTTCTCAGGTTTAAATTCATCCATACTTACATCTTTAACTTCATCAGAACCAACAGTTTGATATTCAGCATTACTATCTTTAGGTTTACCACTAAAAGCTTTTTTGATTTCATCTAGAATTTCTTTATTTTTACTATCTAATTCTTCATCACTAAGTTCTTCTACAATAACATGTTTCTCTTTTAATGTTATACCTTTTAATGGAATTCTTTCGTGTATAATTTCTTTAGAAACAACAATATTAAAATCTAACGAACCAACTTGTAACAAAGAATAAAATTCTGCTAACATATTAGTTACAACTTTTTCACTTTTAGGAACAGTTGGTGCTTCTTCTTTAAATAAGACATCCATTAACTCAATAACTTTATTTTTCTTACTATTTAATCTATAGTAACAACAAGGACAATAATCTTTACCAACTTCTAAAATACTTTCTTTATTCATTACCCATTTAACATCAAAAGTTTTATCCTCAACATTTAACTCTATAATTACATTTAACATTTTAATTTCTCCTAATTTATTTAATTTTTAAAAATATAATATTCTTCATACTCATTTTCAATATGAGAATCATAAACCATTTTAACTGCTTGTTTAAAAGTTAATAAGTAACTATTAACTTCACTTAGACCATCATTACCATAAACTGACCAAATAGTTTTATCTTTATCTTTTTTAATATCTTGTGGGTTAAGATGTAGAATAATATTATTATTGGTTAGCTCTTGTAATTGATTATCAAATACTAATAATGATAAATCTTTCATTATGTCTCTTTTCTTTTTAAGACCTAATTTATTTCCATCTTTATTAAAAATAACTATTGCTTTTTTAGTAAACTCTATTTTAATCATTTGATTTCCTATATTTTTTATATGCAACATTAATAGTTTCAAACATTGCTAACCAATGGTCGTAAGAAGCCATATACAAAGTTTTACAAAAAATAGGCTTATCTATTTCTGTTAATAAGTAAACTATTCTTGTATGTAACTCAGTATTGTATCTTTCTTTTAATTCTCTTTCTTTTTCATCTTTAGTTATTTTTCTACCAAAGAACTTTTTATATAAAGTTGTTACAATATACATTTCTGTTTCTTTTTCAACTTTATAACCAACTGGATCACCATAAACATAGAATTTATAGATATAATACCATACTTGATAATCTAGAGATGGATAATTCTTTTCTAATATCATCTCTAAATATTTATTAAAGGTAGTTATAAACAATTTACCATCTTTATCTATTTTACTTTTATTAAATAAAAACTCTAAATGTGTATCTACAAACTCTTTATTTAATATAGTACACATTTTTTTATAAGTTTGTTCTGGAAATAAATCCATAGTTTTTAGTTCTTCTTTTGTAAAACTTATTGGTAGTATTACTTTTTTAGTTCTTGCCATTTTATTCCTTTTTTATATCTTCTTTAGTAAACATAATATTCATATCATCATAGGCTAATCTTTTATTTAAAGTATCTTTTGATATATAAATATTAGTATTACAATTATAACTAAATATATGTTCATGTTGATTTTTTACTGAATCAATAACATGCTTTGACATAATATTTTCAGTATTAATTTTAACAACAGATTTAGCTTTTACCATATTAAGTGGTTCTCTTTGTAAAATAAATAAAGATTTATGATCTTCTATATATAAAGTGATAGAATGTTTAAATTTAAAACTACCAGATATTAACATCTTTTGTGTCATATGTGTTTCTCTTATGTGTTTAACAGTATATATATCATCATTATTTTCTAGTAAGTCTTTAAGAGAAATATAACTTTTATCTTTTTTAACTACAACAACGTCACAATATTTATCTAAACTATCAGGAGTAAAGAATTCTAAACAATTAGTTTCAAAACTTTCACCTGTTTTACCAATATTTACACCTTCCGCAAAACTAAGTTCTTTACCAGATGTAAAATCATAGTTAATAACTATAATATTACTTTCTTTTACAATTACTGTAGTTGGATCATATACTTTAAATGTTGTTGGAATATGTTCTTGAACAATATGTTTTTCTTTTATCTTTACTATTTTACCATATATCATAATTGGTTTATCTAGAAAAGATTTTGGAACAACTATATCATAATCCATATCGCAACCATAAAGTAACTCTTCTTCTAACTCTGTAAGTTTTCTGATATTTTCAATATCTGAATAAACATCAGATATTAAATTAAACATTTTAACATAGATTTTTTTATTTTCGTTAATCTTAATACTATCACTATTTTGTTTTATATCAAACTCTTTAAGTACAATAATATCATAATGATTATTGTTCTCACCTTTCTTTTTAAATAAAATTGTTTTATTCACTTGCTAATTCCTTTATATATGGGTTTGATACCAAATGTATCTGATATCTCGTTTACTAACTCACTAAGTTCCACTACTGAAAGTCCTAAACCTAATCTCCAATCTAAATCTTCTTTATTAGATTGTTGTTTAATAACTCTATTAGTAATGGAAGCTTTTACTTTTTTTTATTTTTACCTCTGTTCTTCATTTTCTTTTTAAACTTTTGTCTAAGTTCATTTTCTCTTGTTCTAGTCCATAAGTGTACTTTTTTAAACTCATGATCATTATCAATATGAGCTCTTTCTGATTTACTACCTGTTTGTTTTATCTTTTTTACAGACATTTTATTCTCCTATTTTACAATTATATAAATTTGGGTTATTTTTTAATGTATATAACCAATACGTAAATCCATGTATAACACATGTAGTAAAATCCCATTTATCATTTTCACTAAGTTTACAATAAAACCCTTGTTGTGTCTTACTTCTAATAGTTATACATTTTTGTCCATCTAATAAAGTATTTACATCTATTTCAATTTTTATATGTCCTTTATATTTTTCTTTTACGTAATCAAAAACTTTGTTAAGTAATATAAAAGTATCAAGGTTATATTTAAATGTAATATAGAATTGTTCTTTACCATGACCAGCACAACAATATAAAGTATGTAAGAAACTAATTTGATTTAAAGCATTTATAAGTAGTGATATTGAATTATCAACTTCTATAGACTCTTTAGTCTTATGATGTGTAATTAAAACTTTTTTCATTAACTATCCTTTGATAATATAAGTTAAGTATTACATACATTAATGTATGTAATACTATTTATTTAGACCAATCTTCTATTTCTGTTTTTACAAATTCTTTTAAGAAGTTGATTAAGTATTCAACATCTTCTATTGTAACTGTATTATATAAACTAACTCTATAACCTGCTTTAAAATCTTCACCTTTTGATCTATTACCTTTAATACCAACGATACCATTTTCTTCAGCTAGTTTTAAAAGATGATGATATAATCTTGGTTGTTTGATATTAAATACAACATTCATTAACGACCTATCTTCTTTTGGGATAGGACATTCAAATACTTCTGAAGCATCTATATAATCATATAGCATGTTAGCTTTAGTAATATTGATTCTTTCCATTTCTTCTAAATTTAATTCAATATTTTCTGGAAGAGGTATACCTTCTCTATAAACAAGTTCTAAATATCTTTCTTGTGCGTCATCTTTTCTAAATGTAAATGTAGAATTAATATCTTCACATCTTACTTCAATACGACCAATTGGATCTTCTGTAGTAGGTTCAATGATTTTACTAATTAATAATTTACCAATGAATGGAAAATTTATTGTAGTTAAATCTATACCTTCAGATTCAAAACTATGTTTTATAGAATTTAAACATAAATCAGTCATTATAACACCGTCACCTACTTTTAGTCCTTCTTCTTTACCTAACTTTATTAATCCATCTATATAATCTTTGAATTTTTGATTATTAAAGTATGTTTCCATATCTATTTCTTTATTTTCCATTATCTACCCTTTTTTTTATTTTATTTTTTATTATATCCATATCTAAAATGTACCACAAGAACACAACACAGTTTTAATAAACTTATGAGGTCTACCTGCATAATTATCCCAACCAGTGATAACAAATGGTTTATAACTATTAGGCATTCTAAATAAATGTTTACCTATTATGACACCACAAAATTCACATTCCCAACCATCCTCAGTTTTTCTCATTCTATACATAGCACTACTTCTACAAGGTCTATTATTACAACAATAAGGATGCCAATCTTTGTAATTTTTTAATTGTGTCTCTTCATGTGTAAACTGTTCATTCCATATCAACATATCCTCTTTAAAAATATCACTATCACTTGTTGTACCCTTAGGATATCTTCCAATCTTTTGTTTAAAATCTATCCAACCTTTTATATCTTTTTTATACCAAAGACTTTTAAGTCTTCTATCTTGTTTTGATTTATTCATTATTAACTCCTAATTCTTCTTTTTCAATTTTGATACTTATCAAATCTAGAACACTTTTAAGATTTTGTTTTCTTTCACCACAAACTTTATAGGTACTAGTAGCTATATAATCCTCTATTGCTTTTTTAAGTTTTTTTGAATTAAAATAGCTAACTTTAATTTGTGGACTGTAACTATTAATTTTTATCATTCTTGATTTAACATGTCTTAACTTGATTTGATTAATAAATTGTGTAAGCGTTTTTTGTAATCCTATATTATTAGGATAAGCTTCTACTATATCTCTTGTTGAGAATAAATATTTATCTTCCAATTGGCGACTCCTTTTTTTATTATACTTAAATAATATATCGTTAAAAAAATAAATAATGTTAAGATAAGAACATGTGCTCTTATCTTAACTTTTATTATTTAATAACTCTAAATATATTTTTACTTTTTCTAATACTTCTTCAAATGTAGTAACATGAAGATAACCTTCTTGGTTACATTCTTGTTTAATATATACTAAGTTCATATGGTTAAACACTATACCATAATTCATATTATGAATAAAATGTTCTCTAATATTACCTACAAAATCATCTATAAGTAAAGTGTCTTTAGTAAACTCGTATTTTTTATGTTTACCGAATATACTATGTACTATTTTACAATTGATATTAAATTTCTCTCTTATCATTTTATCTTTTAGAGGTATAACATTTTCCATACTAGATGTAACTATTTGAATCTTATCTTCACCAACAAGATTAACTAACTCTTGATAAAATTCTTTAGCGCCATCTATTAACCCGCCAGATATATAATTCTCTGGATGATTCCAAAGTTCGTCTGCTATCTTAGGATAAGTTCTATAAAGATAATAGTAATCTGTTATTTCATTATGAACATCTTTAACACCATATTCTTTTTCTACAAACTCAATATTCTTTTGCATAAGATGATACATAACATCATCCCAATCTAAAGATATGATAATATCAGTAAGTAATTTTTTAATTTTATGTTTAGTTACTTTTTGATTAAATTCAGATATCATATTTATTAAATCTTCTTTATTATCTTCTTCTACTTCATTGTTTGCTAATTTATGCTCTGCGTATTTTGTTAGTAAGAAATTTAAACAAGATGGTTCATCTTTAGATAAACTTAATCCAAATCCTTTAGGTGGTACATTTTCTTCAACATTAATAGGAATAGGTGGATACTTTTTAAATACATCTTGTATACCTTGATTCCATCCAGGAGAATTTTTGTCAAATTCTGGTGGAACATAAGGATTAGTATTTTTAGTTATTTTGATGTCTTTGATACGACAAATAACTTTACCATTTATCTTTAAGTATTGTTTAAACTTTTTTCTCTTTCTAAACATTTTCTTAATAAATATAAAATCTTCATTTTTCATTTTTTATCCTTAGAATTTACAATTAGGTATAGTTATATTTTCATTAACAACTCTTAATAGAATATACTTTTTATGATTAGCCAGTGTAAAATATCTATTCATATTATGCAATGCTTGCTTAATAGATGTCTGAAAGTTTGGGTCATTATTTTCTGAAAAATCTGATGCTATTAAATAAGCACCTCCATCAATTACACAACCCATACACCATGTTTCTTCATTTTTATATAATTCTAATTCTTCCATGGATTTAATATAAAGTGTAATACCAGGTTTTATACAATGTGTAATTTCAAATTTATTAATTTGATATGTTTTTCTTACACTGAGTTTATTACCATCTTTATGTATTACATTTCTGAGTTTTTTACTTTCTATTTTAATCATTCTTAGTTTCCTTTAAAACTTTTTTAAAATAAGATAATTTAGCTTTATCTAAATCTTTAAACTTATTATCTTCTATATGTTTAATAAAATTATTTAATATGTCGTTAATAACACCACCTGGTATAGAAACTATATTATCTAATCTATTATTACATAATGGACATTTTTTATGCCTTTCTTTATCTTTCAATTGTTTTAAAGATAAAGATATAATTTTTATTTTAGCATTGATTCTTTTTTTAGATATCTTTAACATTGTTACTCTTATTATTTCTTAAATATGTGTGTAAGTTACCTAATGCTTCTGCTTGCGTTTTACACCAAGTATCTAAAAGAACAGTAGATACACCACTTAATGTATATTCAATGTTGTATTTAGTAATTGTACCTTCTTCATTTGTAGAATGTATTACTTCATAACTTGCATTTTCTGGTAGTAAAGAAGTAATATCTTCTATTAATTCTTCTATAGTTACATCCATAAATATATAAGGTTTACTAGAACCTCTGCCTATATCATCTTCATTTTTCTTCCACATATTATTTACTTCTTCCATTGTCTTTAGACCACTATTTCTTAAAAAGTAATAACATTCTGCTAAAGCTTCTATTTTAGTATAATACATTTTTTTATATAACTCAAGTGTACAAGTTACAAAATTATCTCTTGTAAGTAATATATTATATAACATAGTTCTTTCCGTATCAGGAACCATCTTTTCTTCTATTGACCATTTATAATCAGTACCTTCTAAAAGAGTATTTAATCTTTTTTTAAGAGTATCTTCTTTTTCTTCTTCTGATATTCCTGTAGAGTTCATATACACATAAACATCTTTAGGTTCTATCATCCAGTCTGGAATAACTAAAGTAATTTTAGATTTTTTCATGTACCATTCTTTTTTAACTATAAAAGCTTCACAACCTTTGTCATTTTCAATTTTATAAGTTAATAAGAATTCTTCATTACCTTTTATACTTTCTAATAATTTTAAAAGAGATTCTTGTATTGTCGTATATGCTTCAGTATTAATAGCTGATTCTGGGTCTATTTCCAATATATCTTTATCTACAATAACACTTTTATATCTAGCATCTATTTTTAAAAAATAAGTACTATCATCTTCTTTATCAATAACTAAAACTTCTTTATTATCTTTAACTAGAATATCATCAATAACTCTAACCAATGCGTTTACATTAATCTCCATACAATGATAATAATTAAGATATTTATTTAAAGAATCTTTGTCTTTAAATATATCAATAGTATCCAATTCAGGTTTATTCAAATCATTATTTATTAATGTAGTACCGTTTATACCTAAACTAGTTTCTGGATATAATTGTCTACCTTCATTATCAACAACTAGTTTATAAGGTTTATTAACATTTACAAAACTATTAATAGCGTCGGTTACTAATTTTTGATGTGTATCATTTACATCTATTTTAAATTGTTCGGATAAGACATCTAATGGATTTTTAGGATATACAGAACCACATCCATCACTAACTACTTCTATATCTTTTCTATAAAATTCTGGTCTATCAAATTCATCCATAGTGTTATATGATACTTCATCTATCATTACAAAACCTGGTCTATAACCACCATAAAACATATTCATTCTTTTAGGGTCATCTTTCATTTTTGTCATAGGGTCATGTGATATACCATCAACGGTTACTAATGGAATATCTTTAAAATAAGGCATGTAATCCATATGATGTTTAAACTCTTCAGCTAACCTATCAGTATGGTCAAATTCATGTTCCATGCCTATCATAACTACTTTACTACTATCTACATGGTGCATTGCAGCTAAAGCCATATTATTTCTATATTCATCACCAGGCATAACACAACAAGCAGACATAACAGCCATCTCACCTCTTTTAATACCACCAGATAACATTTTATCAAAACTACTCCAACCAGGTAGAAACTTAGAACTAGCTCTATACCTTACTGCTATATCTTTTTCAAAATATTTAATAGATATATTCATTATCTCTTGTTTTTCTTTTCTGTCACCCATCTTATTACCATCTTTTCTGTAATAAGTATTCTTACCTGTTTTTTTAATATCTATACTCATTGCTAACTCCTAATTTTAATTTAAAAAAATATATAATTATAAGGATATAACTCTTACGAGTTATATCCTACTAAGTTATTAGTTACACTAACTTGTACTGCATTAGCATGACTATCATCTCTTTTCAATTTGAAAACATTTTTAAATGCTCTATTCATTTTAGTACCTAAAGATTTTTTCTCTAGTACTATTTTGTTTTCTTTAACATATTGTCTAATGTCAGAAATAATTTTTAACTCTAATTCTTTAATTCTAGTTTTAAAAATTAACGCCATTGTTTCAATGTTTTCCATATCTTTAAGTATACCATCAAAATTTAATACTTTAAGATGTGCTAATGATAATGGTTTGTTATTAATAGTTATAACAAGATTGTTATAATACTCCACAAAGCTATAATAACTAAGTAACATCTGCGTTAAATCATAATTACTAATTACATCTAAAGAACATCCTACAACTTTGTATTCCTGTCCATCTAATAAAGCATGTATATCATTCCACCAACTGTTACCGTTTTTGTTTACCAGTTTAATTTCTAAAACAGTTTCTTTTTCAACAACTTCTACATCACTACCAATTTCCATCTAAGACTCCTAATTTTAATATTATACCTTAATAATATAACATTGAAATAAATTAATCTTTAACTGTAACGAAACCATCTAATAATTTAACATAGTAAGTTTTATAACCATTATTTTCATATACCATCTCACAAGATAAGAAATGGAATGAATTAGGTATATGTAAAAATGTATGGTGTACATAATCTTTTTTACAATCATTTTTATTTATCTTAGTAACTTTATCATCTAGTAAAGTATTACCTACTAATAAGTTAGCGGTTAATATATTATTGGCAATAAGAAGATTAAAATTAATAGTTTGTTTAATCTTCTTTTCAGATTCAGATGTTATAGTATAATTTTCATAAGACATATCTATACCATTATTTCTTATTATATCTTTATTTAAAAGTTTATTAACATCTTCTTTACAATCACATACTTTTATATTTTCTAAATATTTTAATAATTTTGCAGAATCTTGAATTACCAATTCCATATTATACCTCTCTTGCTCTATATTTGTACTCTAGAGCATCATATAGTTCTTTTACAGAGTAACTTGGGTTATCTTGCATTATGTCCATAGCAACGATATTATCCTCTTTACCAGTGTACCATATTTTATCATATGTACCATCTTCATATCCATGGTCTTTTCTAAAACCATTTAAAGTATTCTTAATAACATATAAAGACCATACATTTTCAATTTTACTATTGAATACCATAAAATGTATTTTAAAACATAAACCTAATGATATACCAATAAGTTTAGTTATAATATTATTAAAATAAAACTCTGAAGAACTATCTTCTTTATCCACATTTCTAATATCTATATTTAAACTTCTAGATAAATTAGCCATTCCACCTATGATACTATTGATACTAACTAATTTATTAACTTCTGTTTGAATAGTATAATCATCTGGTTTAAAAATAGTATTCTTATTAAGTTCTCTCCAAGCAAAGTTATAAATAACACCTAATACATCAGTTTGCATATCTTTAGTATATTCTTTTTCTTTTTCTAATAATATAGCAATTATACTAGGTAAGAAATGAAGTTTATCTACAAGTTCTACAGAAATATTATCTTTATCAAACTCACCAGCTTTCCAATGTTTCCAAGGAGTACTATCTAATAGTTCAGTTGTTTCAGAAATTAAAGCATTACCAAATCTAATAGGTTTACCTTTAGTTGTTTGTAATTCTGAGGCATAGTTTTCACCGCACATTTTTTTATTCAAACTATCTTGTGTATTAAATAATTTATCTAAATAAGATATAAACTTATTAAATGTTAAATCTTCATACACGCTTTTAATATCTAATGAAAATCTTTCATGATCCATATGCCCTGTTAAACCTAAAGTTGTTTTTAATATATTATTCATTTGTTTCTCCT
>JACCED010851735.1_pt1 | contig 15988 bp, 22 predicted proteins | sample 7455021 | NCBI WGS metagenome assembly JACCED01 (sample SAMN15323456, study PRJNA562643) | freshwater metagenome | isolation source: river surface water | place: USA:Blue River Watershed | collected 2017-08-19 | reverse complement strand
TGAGAGAAAAATATGACTATCTAGTATTGCACCTCAGTGGAGGGCACGACAGTGGCAACATCCTGGAAACATTCATGACCAATGACATACGTCTTGACGAAGTCATCACTCGTGGCCCCTATGGAGACACCAACCCTGACCCCAATGACCGATCTGCCCGTAATACCTTTGCCGAAGTAGAACTTTGCGCTGTGCCCATTGCCAAGATTGCCAAGGAAAAGTATCAGCCAGACTTGAGAATCACAGTGATCGAAACCAAACAACCTGCCGTAGATTTGTGGCGGCAGAACAAGAACTGGTTTGAGTTGGGCTACAACGACTTGGATCCAGGACAGTTATTTAGAGGAGAGCCACACCTGATCGAGCCACGTTACAAACAAATGACAGATCAAGGCAAGACTGTGGCGCACATATATGGCACAGACAAACCTATGTTTTATGTGCGAGGTCAGCAATTGTTTTTGGTATTCCAGGATGATCAAGTCAATCGTCACAATCCATTTAGAAACAGTGTCAACGATATCAGTTTTATTGAACACTTTTACTGGGCGCCATCCACTGGTTCGATGCTGGTCAAACAAGCACACATGATCTTGAACCAGTTGAATCGCCTGGATCGTCCCATAGCCTTGGCAAATAAACTCATGATGGAAGGCACTGGAAGAACCATGCAGGACTGGATGGCCAGCATCATTTATCCTGATAGATTTTTACCTAGATGGGATGCCGAAAAGGCCACTCACACTGTTTTTAGAGATTGGCATCAGTGGTTTTGGACTGAAACCAACAGTGACTTCTTCCAGAGTTGGAAAAAATACATGGATCACCTCAACCAGACCATTCCAAAAAAATGGTTGAAAAAACCCAACATCTATGACGGCGGTTATAAATCTTCATGGTCCAAGGGTTACCTGATTGGAAATATCAAACACGATGTCATTGTATAAAAAATTAGACTTGCCTCCTGTGCCCAAAGAGTTGGAACCGGATTTTGATCTTTTGTTGTCCAGCGGAGTGGCGCCTGTCTGGAGCAACCGACCAAGAACTGCCACACGCGGTGAAGAAATAGTTGAACACAGTCGCTATGATCGATTTGAAATCAGCCATGCTTTGAAAACCTGGGTGGACACCAACATCACAGCCGATTATAAAAACATTGGGATCAGTCACATGTGGGGCGCCAGCGTGAATCTTCCACACACTGATCATACCAGAGACGTGACCATGTTGTATGTGTTTCGTACCGGCGGCGTTGCAGTAGAAACCCGATTCTGGCAACGCAAAGGATATCCTATACATCACCAAAACAAGGATGTGAACTACCAATACAATACGGATCAACCCACCACCTACGATGACCTGGATCTAATTGACAGCATAACATTGCCATCACATCAATGGTATATCTTGGACGCTCGTTGTATTCACAGTGTAGAAGGCATGACAGATTCGCGTATAAGCCTACAATTGGGTTTCTTACGGCAAAGCCCGTGGGCACAGCACATTTTTGGTGATCAAACGCCCGGTTGACCTGAAAAGTCCTTTATTGTATAATAGCTGTATAGTAGTAAATTTCGTTAACTTTAAATACAAACAAGGACACAGCCATGTCAGACTCAAGAACAGTAACCTCGGTGCAGGCCCGTAAGAGCTTGCTCAAAGCATTTGCCAAAAAACGCCCACTCTTTTTGTGGGGACCCCCCGGCATTGGTAAAAGTGAATTGGTGGCCGAAATCGCCCAGGAACTTGGTGGCCACATGATCGACCTCCGACTTGGTCAGATGGAGCCCACTGACATCCGTGGTATTCCTTTTTACAACAAAGACACCGGCAAAATGGACTGGGCCGAACCTGTAGATCTTCCTACCAACGAGTTTGCCAGCCAATACCCCATCGTGGTCCTGTTCTTGGATGAAATGAACTCGGCTGCACCTAGCGTTCAAGCCGCGGCCTATCAGTTGATCCTGAATCGCAGAGTGGGCAAATACTTCTTGCCTGACAATGTGGTTTTGGTTGCCGCCGGTAATCGTGAAAGCGACAAAGGTGTCACATACAGGATGCCTACTCCGTTGGCTAACCGTTTCATACACCAAGAAATGCGTGTGGACTTTGCATCATATCAAGAATGGGCAGTCAAAAACAACATCCACAAGGACGTGGTAGGTTACTTGAGTTTTGCCAAGCAAGATCTCTATGACTTTGATCCCAAATCAGCAAGTCGTGCCTTTGCTACTCCTCGTAGCTGGACATTCGTCAGCCAGATCCTTGAAGACGAAGATGGTGATGATGACACCATCATGAACCTGATTGCTGGTACAGTAGGCGAAGGTCTTGCTGTAAAGTTCATGGCACATCGCAAGATCGCTGGTCGCATGCCCAAGCCTGAAGATATCTTGTCAGGCAAGGTCAAGGATCTTGATGTCAAAGAAGTGTCAGCTATGTACAGCTTGGTAATCAGCATGTGCTATGAGCTCAAGGGTGCTATCGAACGCAAGGTCGCAGACAAACAGTTCCATGAAATGGCTGATAACTTCTTTGCTTACATGATGAAGAACTTTGAAACTGAGTTGGTTGTGATGGGTGCCCGTATTGCACTTACCACCTACAACTTACCGTTCCAGCCTACCAAGCTCAAGAACTTTGATGAGTTTCACAACCGCTACGGCAAGTATATCTTGCAAGCTTCGGCCTAGAAATAGGCCCGGAAGGCTGTGGATTTCACAGGCTGTGTCGCCACAGCCTTCCACCTTTATTGAGCGCATATGAAATATACCGTTACCCGACTAGATCGTAGATACGCCTACTGGGAAGAATTTAACTATGTGATTGAATTCCACAAGAATCGTGAATGGGGTCTTGGCACAGGGGTCTTGGACTTTGACAAAGCTCGCAAGTGGTTCAATGAAACCCACGGGTGGAGCCAGGAAGTAGACACCCGCAGAGAAATAGTCAAAAGCAAAGTTCGTATGAACATAGACATACACGATTTCAGTTATCTTAACACGGACTGGGCCTGGAGTTGTAGATATCAGGAATACAGAATATATGTCAGTGATCGGGCTCTGACTATGTTTAAACTAAAATGGGGGCAAGGTGAAACTGCCTGATAGTGATTGGCCTTACATCTGTTACACTAGCCATCCTTGGCCTGAAGTATGTGACTGGTGTGACAAGACCATTGGTGTGTTTGATCGAGATTGGTACAAGCTAGGCGAAGACATCATGGCACAGGGCATACTTACTGATTACAAAAGCACTTACATGTTCCGAGATGAGCGACATGCTGTGTTGTTCAGGTTAAGATGGGAATGATCCGAGTTTTGGTCAAAAACGCCCAACAAGCCATGGCTCTCAAAGAACAGGTATTGGCACACGGTCTGATACTGCATGAAGATTTCTCGTGGGAATACATACCGGATCCGTATGATGGTTACAACGACAGCAGTCATGCACACCCCGAAGCAAGATTCGTATTTCGTGATCCTGCACAAGAAACTTTTTTCAGGATGAAATTCAAATGAATCAGTTGGAAACATGGCCTCCGCCCGATTGGACCGAAGTGGTCATACTTTGGTCAACCATGTTGGCCAATTCAGATTATACACCCAATGCCATTACTGAATGGTGTTATAGATATCCCGGGCATGGTCGTTGGCACTTGCATGGGTACAAGCAAACTGAAGGATTTGCGTTTCGTTTTGAAGACGCAAGAGATGCAACAGCTTTTGGATTGAAGTGGTCATGAACTATTATTACGAACTAGACGAACGCACACAAAAAGCCAACCTGGAACAATGGCATCTATGGTGCATGCCCAACTGCTCGCCTGCAGAAGGTGGCAGGATGTGTTTCAAGACTCACGATGACTTCATGGCCAATAGTCGCAGAGTTTGGTTGGAAAATGCCAATGGTGTTTATTTGGTCAAACCGCACTGGGGTATATACAGAGGTCGGGTAGATGATCGTGAGTTTACCATGATCAAACTGCGTGCCCGGACCATAAAGTGGTGGGAAGATGAGTGAAAATGATATCCGAAGTCGTGTGACTGCGTTGAGCAAAAAGTTGCCCGATCAAGCTCGTGACGAATACTATGATACCCCTGCAGCCAGGATTGATACCATGGTAGGAAGTGGCAGTGAATACTATCTCCGTCTGCGTGCTGTCAAACAGGAATGGGATCAAATCTGGAAGTCGGGCAACCACGAATTTAGTTTTCCTGAATATCTCCGAGAGGTTTATGGCATAGAAATGACCATACAACCCGAGGGCATAGATTTGCGATATCAAATCCTAGATGAAAAAAAGCACACACTTTTCTTGTTGAAGTTCGGCACATGATTAACTGGGCTTACATTGTGGCAAGATTGGTCGGTGTCATTGGATCATGGATAGAAGCCAGCAATCTGCGTAATCGTTGTTTCAAGATGGCTGAAGAAGCTGAAATCATGATGACAGCCTTGGAAGACATAGAACGTATGAGTAGCGAACCCAGGATCAAACAGTATGCCAGACAGGCCATAGATACAGTAAAGAGATTGCCATGAGATTCACTGTTAAACAAAACCTAATCATATTTCATCGTCCTTATGAGTGGAGCATGATCCAACAACAATTGATCGATGATCATGGTCCACGAATAGCCATTAGTTTTGTGTGTAAACGTGAATTGGGGTTTACTGTACGCAGGCACAAAGGCCTGGTGCCACATCCGCAGGCCGAATGGGAAATAATGAAAAGTCAAGGATGGGATCATAGATATCATTACGAGGACCAAGTTCACCTGGATTTCTACAACGAAGCAGCACAGACCTGGTTTGTGCTTAAATACCTTAAGGACACCCAGGTTGACCAATAAATCCTTTTTTGCTATAATATTATATACAGTCAGATAATAGGAGCAATATGAGCACAGCCGCTACAAGCCAGAATAAGAAAGAAGCCGACAAGTTCAAAGATCTATGCGGACCCATGGATCCTAAACTAGACCGTGAAGTTCGTGAAAAGCTGATCACAGCCCGTGTGGGCTTGTTGCTCCGTGCCAGTTTCTTTGGTAACCTGGCCACCCGTCTCAAATTAGTAAACGCCGACGAATGGTGCAGTACCGCGGCCACAGATGGTCGCAACTTCTACTATAACAGTCGTTTCATTGACATGCTCAAACCCAAAGAGATCGAGTTCTTGTTTGGGCACGAGGTCTTGCATTGTGTGTATGACCACTTTGGACGCCGTGGTGATCGTGATCCCATGTTGTTCAACGTGGCCAATGACTTTGCTGTCAACGCAGACTTAAAAAAACATCGTGTGGGCGAGTTTATCACAAGTGTGCCTTGCCTGTATGACGCCAAGTACGAAGGTAAGAGTTCAGAAGAGATCTATGACGACTTGTATGAAAATGCTGAAAAAATCAACCTCAGTGATCTCATAGACAAGTTATTGGATGATCACTTGGATGGCGAAGGCGACGGTGAAGGTGAAGAAGATGGTGATGACAAGGATGGCAAAGGCAAAGGTCGCCCTAAAATGTCAGCCGAAGAACGTCAAAAGATCCGAGATGAGATCAAAGAAGCAGTGTTAGCAGCCGCGGCAGCAAGTGATGGTGCAGGTAACTTGCCTGCCGGAGTCAAACGCTTGATACAGGACATGACCGCACCCAAGATGAACTGGCGTGAACTGTTGCGTATGCAGTTGGAAAGTACTATCAAAAGTGACTTTACTTGGATGCGTGCAAGTCGTCGAGGCTGGCACATGGACGCTGTCATGCCCGGTATGAAAAATGACGAAATGATAGACATTGCCATCGCCATTGACGCATCAGGATCCATGGATGCTCCCATGCTAAGAGATATTTTAAGTGAGACTCAAGGTATCATGGAACAGTTTGGCGCATACAAACTTCACATTTTTAGCTTTGATACCAAGGTCTACAATCCACAGCAGTTTGACAGTGAAAATCTTGACAGTATCTGCGACTACGAAGTCCATGGCGGAGGAGGCACTGACTTTGATTGCGTATTTGAATACTTGAAAGCCGAACAGATTGAACCCAAGCGTTTGGTGGTATTCACTGACGGATATCCATTTGGTTCATGGGGTGACGAAAACTATGCTGACACAGTATGGATCATACATGGTAATACCACAGTGGTTCCGCCCTGGGGTCAGTACGCTTACTACGAAAAGGAAACAGCACATGCTTGAACGTTTTAGACATTGGTATATGGCCAACGCAAAAGAAATCACATGGTTCATCATTGGAGCTATGATCATGAGTGGCCTGATTTATCTGGGTCAGCAACAGTATCTCAATGCTGCCATTAGCTTTGCCATTGCCTGGGCCAATTGGTATTTTTCAAATCGCTGAAATGTATGAAAAACATTTCAATCGTCAAGGATTAAAATATCAGTTTGCCAATATAGATTTGATTGAGTACAACTACAGTCAAGCTGATCAAGATATTTTTGTTTTAGCCATGCTTGATGGAAAAAAGCATGGTACCTATTTAGAAATAGGCTGTGGTTGGCCTTATCAAATCAACAATACAGCTCTGTTAGAAACCAAATTTGATTGGCAAGGTGTGAGCATAGATACAAGCCCTATGTACACAGATCTATGGAAAACGCAAAGGAAAAATCCAGCCATCTGCGCTGATGCTATGAATATCGATTATGTTGATTTGCTAGGTCGATTGAATACGCAAAATAAAAATTTTGATTATCTAAGCCTAGATTGCGATCCACCAAAACAAAGTTTTGACATATTAAAAACCATACCCTTTGAGCTTTTTACATTCGCCGTGATAACCTTCGAACATGATTGTTATGCCTATGGTCCAGAAATTAAAACAGCAAGTAGAAACTATCTATTACAACATGGGTATGAATTGGTTGGTGCCGACATCAGTGAATGCGGACTGTCCGTAGATTTTGAAGATTGGTATGTACATCCGGATCTGGTGAGTCGGTCCATCGTTGAAGCATACAAGGATACAAGACCATTTCCAAAAGATTATTCCTGGTACCTTTACGGACGCATTCCGAAATCACTTGAAAACACAACTTTTTCATATCCAATTTAACCAAAACACCCCAAATTGGGGTGTTTTTTTGTGGCAAAAATAAAATAGCATTATATATTGATCTTAAATATCTGCATGGAAAACAGTATCACAGTAGCAGATTTAAATCTACTTAAAAATATCATAGACTTGGCCAGCACACGTGGTGCATTTCGTGCAGGCGAGATGAAAGAAATTGGTGAGGTATATGACAAGCTCACAGCATTTCTAGAAGCCGTGGTTGCACAAGCTCAGGCTCAAGAATCAAACAACGCTGAAGCCAGCGAACCCAAAGGAGAGTAAAAAATGGCATTTATCAAACACGTAGGCAAACACGGAGACCGCAAGGTTTGTATTCTGTTCCGTCAAGTACCAGGCGAGGATCACATGGCCTTGGTCATTTATCCAGAAGTATTGCCAGCGCATTGGCAAGATTCCATACAGAAGGCCTTGGAAAGTGATATAGCTCAACAAAGCGAAGAACTTGCAGATGCGTTACATCGTGCTTTCTTGCCCGACGGTAGTCCAATTTTACAAACCTTGCATGCCGAGCGCATGATCAAGAAGGTTCGTACCGCAGATGTAATCGTCACACCAAATCAAACTTCCAGTATACGGTTGGACGAGCTCAACAAGATGCTCAACGAAATGAAGTTAGGCGAAGAAGCCATCAAGAAAATGGCCGAAAATGATGCCAGCCGTGGCATGGTTGCACCAGAAGTCAAGCGTAAGGCCGAAGCAGAATTCAAAGCCACGCAGACACAATCGACGCCAGCTCAGCCATTCCAAGCATCAGCTCAAGGCGCACTCAGTGATCGCGATATCGCTGCCAACATGTTGGCACAAGCCAAGCGCATGGAAGTTGAAGCCAAAAGCATGATAGCAGAAGCGGCACGCATGAAGAAAGAAGCAGAAAAGATGGATCCTCATGTGATAGCCAAAGACGCACCAGCCCCTGCCGCGACTCAATCCAAGCGTGGCCGTCCTGCAAAGACCAAGGCGGTGGCGGATGCAACTCAATGATGATTTTTTAACACAATGGGAACACATAATTGCAGGTGTAAACAAAACAGATGTTCCCCTTGAATGCATCAAAAAAGTTGTAATAAAACTCAAACAAGGCCGTCAAAAAACTATCAATGTGCATAGTTTGTTGAATCAAGGTCTGGCGTTAGAAGAAGTAGAAGTCATGCTCACGAGATACTTTCAAGAGAATGACGATCAAATTAGAGATGTAGATTTTGTGGTAGATATTTCTTCTGTGGTCAATTTGGTTCAACCAGAAACCGATAAATTGCTAGGTAAACTGTGAAAGTCGCACTAGTTAGTTACAGTCAACCCAGTGCAGAACTACAAGCTCAAGGCATTGTTGATGCTCAAGAGCTTGTGGCTTATTGTGCTCGCGTCAGCAATCCCAGCAATCAACTCAACACCGAGACTTCGGAAAAACTCATACGCTATTTGATCAGACATGGTCATTGGAGCCCACTTGAAATGGTCTCAGCTTGCCTGGAGATAGAAACCACACGAGACATAGCACGACAGATCCTGCGTCATAGAAGTTTTTCATTTCAAGAATTCAGCCAACGATATGCTGTGGCCGATGTGGAATTCGAAACACGCGAAGCCCGATTGCAAGACACTACCAATCGTCAAAACAGTATAGAGACCGACAATGAAGGTTTAAAAAATAGCTGGTTGCGACAACAGCAACAAGTACAAGACTATGCCCGCAGTGCTTATCAATGGGCGTTGGCACGAGGCATTGCCAAAGAGCAGGCTCGTGCTGTGTTGCCCGAAGGTATGACTGCCAGCAGATTGTACATGCAAGGCACACTTAGAAGCTGGGTACACTATATAGAATTGCGTTCTGGTCATGGTACCCAACTTGAACATCAACACATTGCGCAGGCTTGTGCCGATGCGCTGGCACCAATTTTTCCAATGATTACCGAGTTTGTTGCAACAGAATAGGTTTTCTGTTATAATAAACTGTGCGTCAACTTACTTTTCATACCTTTACCATGGGCGATGTAGATGATCCCGAAATCTATGCGGCTCAACCTCTATGGGAATGGCAACAAAGCGAACAAGGACAATGGGTAATGGCCAACTGCTCAGATCCTAAGTATAGAATAGGACCAGATGGCCGTAGTTGGGGACACCGTGTTACAGTTTATGGCGTAGTTGAAGACTCGGCGGCTACCTTTTTTCAACTCAAATGGGGACAACATGCTGACACACTGGGTTGAAATTTTACGAGAAAAGCAGTTAGAATTTTGGATCAAATGGACTGCTAGTCCCATGGCCTTGATTCATGTGTATGTGACAGCACATGACATAGCACCGTGGTACAAGTTAAGTGGTATTGTTTGTGCTGCATTATGGTTGTGGTTGGGATATCTATGGCGACAACCCAGTTTGATGATACTTAACGTTATCATGGTCTTGATCTATCTCAAAGGAATATTTGGCTTATGAAGATTTTGGTAACAGGCGGTTTGGGCTTTATAGGACATCGGGTGGTGGCTGAATTGGAAGCAGACGGCCACGATGTTGTGATCACTGACACTCGCACTGGCTATGGTATCATACCACAGGCAGAAATAGATTGGTTGATCGCTGAACGCAAAAAAGCTGTCAAGACTGATAGAATCTACACCATAGACATTGCAGATAAAGATGGTATGGCCTGGTTGATGCGCACTCATCGTCCTGGAGTTGTTATACATATGGCCAGCTTCCCTAGACAAAAAGTAGTAAACCAAAATCCCCAGTGGGGAAGTCGTAGCATGAGCGAAGGCTTGTTGAACCTGCTAGAAGTTGCCAGTCAAAATCAAGTGCAAAAATTTGTGTATATTAGTTCAAGCATGGTATATGGTGACTTCCTAGAAGATTCATACAGTGGAATCACAGAAAGCCATCCTACAAATCCCAAGGGCCAGTATGGTATAATGAAGTTGGCTGGAGAATGGCTTACACGTGATTACACACACCGCACAGGTATGGCACACACTATTATTAGACCGTCGGCTGTGTATGGTCCCCTGGATGTAGAAGATCGTGTAGTATCAAAGTTCTTGATCACAGCCATGCGCCAGGGCATCATACAGGTCAACGGTGGCAACGAAACCTTGGACTTTACCTACGTGGATGATGTGGCACGTGGCATAGCTCAAGCCTCTGTCAGTGAGAATACATACAACACGACCTACAACATCACTCGTGGTGTTGCAAGAACTCTAAAAGAAGCTGCACAGATAGCAATTAATCTAGCTCAAGGTGGCAGCATGAGAATAAATGAAGCTGATGCCAGCTTTCCTAGTCGCGGTGCATTAAATATACAACGTGCTCGCTTGGATTTTAATTACGAGCCAAAAACGGATATAGAACAGGGATTCAGAACCTATTATGAATGGCTTAACAATTCCATTTACTGGTCTCAAAAAACAGTATAACAATCTACGCACTGAAATCTTAGACGTCACCGATGTGGTCCTACGCTCGGGACAACTCATGGACGGCAACTACACCGCTGAGTTTGAATCTTGGTTGGCCCGGAAAAACGGTGTGAAATATGCAGCCACTTGTCACAGTGGTACCCATGCTTTGGAAATCATTGCTGAATACTATGCATCACAGAAGTTCTGGCCCAATCCTCCTAGAGTGTTGGTACCTGCTATGACTTATCCAGCTACCATCAACGCTTTCATGCGTGTGGGCTGGGAAGTGGTCATAGTTGACACAGACTATTACGGTATCTTGGATCTGCGCAAAATAGATCGCAACTTGAGTGTGCAGGCCATGGTGGCCGTGGGCTTGTATGGGCATGCTCTCAACAAGCACGAATGGCTCAACAACAATGCCAGTGTGGTCATCGAAGATGCCGCACAGCACTGGCTCGGCTATGGTTGCAGGCGTGTGGCCAATGCAGCGGCCATAAGTTTTGATCCCATGAAGAACTTGAACAACTACGGCAACGGCGGAGCCATAGTCACTGATGACGTCAACTTGCTGGAGTATGCTCGTAGCACACGCAACAACGGCAAGCCCACACACATGGACACAGGATCAAACAGCAGGATGAGTGAAATCGACTGTGCCCAGATGTTGGTCAAAACTCAACACATAGATGCTTGGCAAGCACGTAGAGCCAAGATCAGCGCCTACTGGATGCAACGTCTCAAGGGCACAGCAGCAAGAAGTCTCATTGACGAAGGCAATCATCAGCATCATGCCTATCACAAGTTTGTGATCGAAGTATCAAATCGCGATATCTTACAGCGTAATCTGGCCTTGCATGGTATTGAAACAAAAATACATTACCGAGAACCATTGCACGAGTTGCCAGCTTATCAACACTTGCCAGGGCCAGATGTACTCAGTGCGGCGTCAGCCATGGCACGCAGAGTACTGAGCTTGCCGTTGTATCCAGAATTAACTGATCTAGAAGTTGAATATATTATTGATCAGACACTAGACCACGTTTGAGAAAAGCATAACTGGCCAACCAAACCCAGTCATAGCTCTTGCGTAGTTCTGCCAACTCACCGCCAACGCTGTCATAATATTCCACAGCATCTTGGGCGCCGTAGATACTGTACTGGCCATAGGGTTGACCCATGGCCACTGTAAGCCATTTGTCCAATCTATATCGGCTTTCCACATCATCGCTGCCACGTAGTTTGACGCACTCACGGAACGCAGTACGCCAGGCCATCCAAGGGCTATGAGCATATTCTGCTGTACCTGACAAGATAGGCACCACTTCGTGCGCCGAGTCCAAAGTAAAGTCTAACCCTATTCCGGGATTGCTCAATACCAGTTGCCGATTATAAGCAATCATGGCTTGGTGTCCGTATGTGAGTCCGTTAATGGGGTTAAACGCATGGAAGATATAGTGTTTGGATTCTTGCATTCTATCCGGTTGCCATCTCCAATTGAACTTTTCATCCACTCTTAGTTTGGCAAACACAGCAAAGAACCAAGGTGTAGTGCTCAACTCTGCTGCGGCATGATAAGCGGTCACACGCCCTGTTACTCCACTACTGCGATGTATGCGATTGCACCAATAACGACTTGCTACTTCCCCCAGATGATTGTAGTTGGCTTCAGCATTGGGTTCTCCATTGTCAATAAACACAATGTCCAAGGGTTGTTCATCATGTAGATGTCGTTGTGTTTTGTCTATGTAAGGATAGTCGTATAACTGTGTTTTGATGTAAGGCACTGCTACTTTGGGCACTATGACTTGACTGGCTCCGGCACTGAGTGGCACTATGGTCTTGGTTTTTTCACGCCAGAGAGGCACAGGAGTAACTTGTTCCACAGGACCTGTGGTGAATATGGCCAATGGCCCAGACCATTCTGTATTCTTTACAGCTTGGACATGCGTGTCGTGAGTGTGTTGAATTACCGGCAAAGGCCTCCGTGGTACACTTATGCCCACAAAGTTTATGTCGTACCAATCCAATAACTGTAGTTTTTCACTGCGATATTTAAAAGTTGGAACATGCATGAAAAAAGTGTCGCCAAACTTTTCACCATCTGAAGCAAAAACATGAAGCATGGTGGCTTGCCATTGCTCTGGATGCCACGAAAAATCAAAATCCGTGTAGTCACAGATACTGCTACAGATCCAAACGAACTCGTGCTCGTCTGGAATACCGCGTGCCAGTCTGCGCAAAGTGTCTAGATAGTTGTCAAAATATCTTGCTGTTTTTGTGGTATTGACTATTTTCCCAGCATTGCCACACATGTGATCAATTTCATAGATAGCCGTGGCCACTCGCTCTGTTTTGATGCGTATTTGATCTACGTACTTGACATCCACTGCTCCGGGCACAGTATATTGTGGACCTCCGGTGCGCTGATGTTGTGTGCCAAATTGATAGACATAAGGTTGTTCTGTGGCATCCGGATGCCAGGTCCAATCAAAACTGCTGACATCTGAACCTTCGGGCACTGTCCAACAAGGATCACGGCTGATTTTTTCTGCACGAGGCCATGATTCATATTTGATTTCGGTGGCGCCAGGCACCTGATACACAGGACCGCCTGTCTTTTGCCATTGTGTACCAAATTGATAGATATAAGGCGGATTGCCAGGATCCGGAACCCAACTTAGGTCAAGAGTCTCCTCATTGAGTCCAGGAGGCACCGTCCATGGTTCTTTATTGACCTTGAGCTGGGCCTTGGGCCAAGGCATGTATTTTCGCTCGCTGGCGCCTGACACATGATATTCCACTGTGGGCATCTTGTTGGCTGGCCACCATTGGTTGCCAAACACATAGATATAAGGCGGATCACCAGGATCCGGTTGCCAGCTGTAATCCCATTCGCAATCATGTAAGATTTTCCACGGCGCCGTGGATCTAGGCAATAGTGTTGCCCGAGGATAATCCATGTATTTGCGTTCGGTGGCTCCAGGCGCATGATACTCTACCGTGGGCATCTTGTTGGCTGGCCACCATTGGTTGCCAAACACATAGATATAAGGAGGGTCCATGGGATGAGGATGCCAACTAAAATCAAACTCGCAGTGATCCACTAGAGTTTTGTAATTTTCTCTGTGATATTTCAAAGGCAGAACTTGTTTGTGGAACTTGTATTCTTGCGTGCTGAAATGTTTAGGTACTAGATACGTGCCCGAATATTCATGATGTTGACTGGGCCATACGTGTGTGTAGTTGCTTTCCCAAGGCACAGGCTCCCATAAAAAATCCCAGCCGGAATAATCAGTTAAATAATTTATCCACCAAAAATATCTGGTCCCACTGAGTTGTTGTGCATGTTCAAGACTGTCAGCCTGTTGTTCATGAGCAAATAAGTTGGGGCGAGTTCCTGAATAGAATACGTCAAACATGATTAGAATAGATGAAATTTACAACCATACCTTTTGGCCCTGGCTCGAAAAGAATCGATCTGGAACCAGGATGTTTTTTTGTGATCCACCAGGACATACTGCGCCAGAACACTTATTTAATCTAGGTAGAGATGATATCATAGAAACCGATTATATATTTTTTCACGATCAAGAACCAGTGGATCCAGATCTTTATTCTCATCTTTTTGATGAAGTGTTGAAAAGAAACACCGATGTATGGTGGCCGAACAAACCTAATCCATTTGGGCATGTGATTGTAAGTGAACGAGGTGAATCTGTGGAGCATCTGTGCCAAAAATACGAATGGACCAGCCATTATTACTTTTATCACGGTTGGGCTTGTCAAGATTGGTATCGCGGATATGACCGAACCTTTTTGATTCCTCGTGCTCAAGACAGAAAGCCTACGCAAACTTTCATGAGTCCTAATAGAATTGTAGCGGGCAAACGTGATCATCGTGTATTGTTTTTATACAATGTGTTTAAACAAGGTCTGGCACATAATCATATTTCTGCTCCTAGAATTTGTACCTACGAAAACGTAAATATCAGCACCGTGGCTCGTAAGTATTGTAGCACATATCCTGACATCGAGCAAGTGTTTAATCAGGCAGAATTGCCAAGACTGTTTGCAGGAGAAGACACCCAGCAGATGACATCGTGCTGGCTCAGTAACTTTGCCGAAGCTCAAGACAGCCTGATTTATGTGCCTACTGAAACTGTGTACTTTGGACGCAGAACTCACATCACAGAAAAAACATTCAAGGCCATTGCATTGGAAATGCCATTTGTATTAGTAGCACCAGCCGGCAGTTTAGAGTACATGCGTGAATATGGATTCCAAACCTTTGATGGAATTTTTGACGAAAGTTACGACACCGAAACCGATGATATTAGACGTGTAGAACAGGTTGTAAAATTGCTCAAAGATTTAGATGGTTTGAGCTTAAAAGAACGCCAACAAATTCATCGTGCATGTTTGCCTAGAGTTGAACACAACTACAATCATTTTTATTGTGGCGGCCTCACTGACGTACTATGGACTGAACTTATCACAATGTTAGATGGATTACGGGTTTAAATTTTCTGCCGATTCAATTTTAAGAAACAAAGCCTACCCAGCCCTGGCCGAGTGGCAAGCTATGCCTTACACTTCCGAATGGAGGCAATTCCGTTATCACTGGCCCTACACGGTACCCTGTGAATTACATGAACATTGTGCCACGCATGACTTTCCGTATCATATACAAACTGCTAACAAGTGTCAAGGACCAGAAAATTTTTATACTATTGGTCTGGGATTCTTTGATTTCTCTATAGACTATTTTTCGCTGATTCCCAAATCTGTATTTGAAAATCAAATGACTGTTTTGTTTTACTATCACGAAGGAGACAACCCTTATAGGATAAAAAATCGTCTAGATCAGTTGTGCCAATATCATGGCCTTGATGTTAGTTGCTATAAATTCGTTTCTGGCAATACCGCGGCTAATGCTATCAGTAACTTTGTGTGGTTTCCAGATCATGAACTGTTGTATTGGCATCGTAATCAAAAGGTACCGGCTACCAGCATACATCTTAATCCTAGATCCTATCGTTTTGTCATCTTAAATCGCACACACAAATGGTGGCGTGCCACGATCATGACAGACCTGCAACGTGCTGGAGTATTAGATGTGAGTCAGTGGAGTTACAACACCGACATTGTGGCAGGCGACGATCCCGCTGATAATCCCATAGAAATTGATACTTTAAATCTACGTGGGTGCGTGGAAGATTTTTTACGATCAGGTCCATATATGTGCGATAACTTGACCGCTGACCAACACAACGATCATCATCTACATGTGCCCACTCATTACACTCAGAGTTATTGTCACATTGTAGTGGAAACACATTTTGACGCAGATCAAAGTGGTGGTGCATTTCTCACAGAGAAAACATTCAAACCAATCAAGCACGGACAACCTTTTGTGATAATAGGTGCGGCCGGCAGTTTACAAGCACTTAGAGATTTAGGGTATCAAACTTTTGATAATATGATAG
>JACCED010411296.1_pt1 | contig 15988 bp, 12 predicted proteins | sample 7455021 | NCBI WGS metagenome assembly JACCED01 (sample SAMN15323456, study PRJNA562643) | freshwater metagenome | isolation source: river surface water | place: USA:Blue River Watershed | collected 2017-08-19 | reverse complement strand
TTGGTGACCAGCCTCAATCCCTCCTTTTCAAACAACCAAACGTTCAAAGAAAAAAGTGAAATATATGGTTGGAACGTTGAGTTTCCGCTTCATATGATTTTATTTCAGATACAATCAACCCTACAAATAAATGCTTTTCAACCGGGTGATATAAGAGATGAATTATTAACGCTCTTTCAATTAAGAAAAGATGAGATTCGTTTTGTGAATCTTAATCAAAGACTTTTATTTATCTTCAATGGAGAAAAAGTAAAGAACTTAGAGATTAAACTTCGATCACAAATTCTACAATGGGAAAAAAGGTTTAAAGTCGTCGAAATCAAAGCGGCCTATACAACCGAAATTAAAGATGTGATGGCCATTGCATCTGATTATTCAACCTTATCAAGAGGTTTAAATTTTATCAGTCAACGTCATGTTCGAGAAAATGTATTTAGCCATCAATCCGTCAAAATGTTTTCCATTCTCGGCAAAGTTTCTGAAACAGAAATAAAGGAATATGTTCAATTAGTGTTAGATCCTCTTTTAAAGTATGAAGAAAAACATGGTGGAAATCTATTAGAGACGTTATACATGCTCATCAGTCAACAATTTAATTTAAAGAAAACAGCAGAGACCTTATTTGTCCACTACAACACCTTAAGGCATCGTTTGGCTGTCTTGGACTCACTTGGATATGGAAAAAGTAAACTCGAAACAGCCCATTATGATTTAATCTTTGCAGTTTACTTAGCAAAAAACTTAATGTAAATCGCTTCCTTTTACGATGACGATTCTTTAGATTTTTTCCTTTGAAGCATTTACTCTGGCATATCGTAAGCGAATAATAATAGTAGAATGAATCTATTTGAATGGCTGAATGATGCCTTCTTAAGCATGACGTGGTTAGAAGACCTTGTGAATTGGTTTTTAATAACCATCCTCGGTTTAGAACCCGATTCTACTTTTTTAAGCATCATGACGTTTTATATCTATGACGTGATTAAAATCTTTCTTTTACTCATCATCCTCATTTTTACCATCAGTTACATCCAATCTTATTTTTCTCCTGAACGAACGAAAACGATTTTAAAGCCCTTTAAAGGCATCATCGGGAATTTTATCGGTGCGCTCATGGGAACCTTAACTCCTTTTTGTTCTTGTTCTTCGATACCTATCTTTATGGGATTTACCAAAGCTGGATTACCGATTGGGGTCACGTTTTCATTTTTGATTTCGTCTCCTTTAGTGGATCTAGCGTCGGTGATTTTACTCGCTAGTATTTTTGGTTGGCCGATTGCCTTGATCTACGTGGTAGCAGGATTAGCGATTGCCATCATCGGTGGAACCTTGATTCAAACCTTTAAAATGGAACGTTATGTGGCAGGTTTTTTAACCAAAGCGAATCCTGAAGTGAGCGTTGTGAAGGAAGTTCCAATGACTCGAAAAGAACGCTTTCAATACGCCTTCCAACAGGTGAAGGAGATTATCCATCGCGTGTATCCTTATATTTTAGTTGGTGTTGGTATCGGTGCACTGATCCATGGTGTCATTCCACAAACGTGGATTGAAACTTTATTAGGCCAAGATAAATGGTATGCCGTTCCTTTGGCAACGTTGGTAGGTGTTCCCATCTATGCGGATATCTTTGGTACCTTACCGATTGCCGAATCCTTATTTGCAAAGGGTGTTGGCATTGGCACCATCTTAAGTTTCATGATGGCGGTCACCGCCTTATCCTTACCTTCCTTAATCTTGTTAAAGAAAGTGGTGAAGACACCCTTAATGGTGTTCTTTGTGGGGTACTTAATCATCAGTATCATCCTCATCGGATATGGTTTTAACGCCTTACAAGCTTGGTTTTAATGGAGGTTGAAAAGATGATTATTCAAGTCTTAGGTCCTGGTTGTCAACATTGCAAAGCTTTGTTTTCTAATGTCCAAATCGCTTTAGATCGTTTGCACATGCGCGCGAGTGTCGAGTACATCACCAATCTAGAAACCATCTCCGAATACAATGTGCTTCGCACACCTGGATTAGTGATCAATGGTAAACTCATCCATCAAGGAAAAGTTCTTGCTCCCATTGAATTAGAAGGCATCATTAAGGCCAACGCTTAAGTACCCCAAAGAAAAACGTTCACACTTGGTGAACGTTTTTTTCTATCTTGGAGGACGGGAACCCACGCCTCATTACTCAGCCTGCGCTGACATAACACGCATATGAACCATCCATCAAACGCTTCGCAGTCAAGGGGGAACTTGGACTGATTTCGCTTCACTTCAAGAGGTTCCCATCCTCACTTATAGTGTAAAGCATTCAACTAGGAATACTAGGGTTTGGCCCAAACTTTCTCAAGTAATCAGTGGAGTGATATCACCTGGGAAATCGAGGAAGACGAGAATCAAGAAGGTTTCACTTCCAGGTCTTAAACTTAACCCTTGAATCGTGACACTGGTTCCGATAAATGGCGTCAGTGTGGTACCAGAAGCAGGGTTAGGAAGATATAGCGGTAGGTTATTGGCGCCTGAAGATAAGTAATACATATTCGATTCAAGATGGTAATTGAGCACACCGTCAATCGCAAAATACTTTAATTGATATAACGGATCGAGTGCATCTAACAGTAAGAATGCTTCTAGCGTGATCGTGGTTGGGATTAAAGGCATTGCTTGATTAGAGGCGACAACTTGCATGATTGTCATCGATGGATCATTGGCAATAAACGTTAAGCCTTCTGAACTCATCTTGATACCGTGCACTTGAATTTGATCACCTTGGGTAATGTCGAGTCGACTGGTAATCACATAAAGAACACCGGTGGCATCTGCCATCATCACAAATTGATTATTAAGTTGGAGGAAAATAACCACACCTTCAAGGTTATAAAAGGTGGTCATGTCATCGGGCATCGTTAAGAATTCGGCAATGGTAATGAAAACAATGGGCGCGATGGATAACGTAATCACAATCGATACTTCGTAACTGAGATAGTGCCCTGTTGCAGTTATATCAATCGTCTTGGCTTCGGTAATCGCACTGGAAATCGTACTGGTTTCTAAATCTAAATCATCAAGATAAGGAGCGGCAATCGTATATGTAACCGTCATTGGTAAGAAAGGATGTGAAGGAGGTAAATCAATCACTTGACCAGGATAATACGATTGACTTTCAAGATACCCTTCTAAATATCCCATCATCACATTTAAGAGTTCTTCATCGGTGTAATCAAAACGAAGATGGTCTTCACCACCAATGTAAATAAACATTAAGGTTGGAGGAACATCATCCATATTAGGGACTAGAATCCCATCAATTTGAATTTCAAAATCAAGATGCATTTCTGCCCATTCATAATCTTCTTGAGAGGCCATCATGAGTGGCATCATATCTGTGCCTTGTTCAAGGAACATTTGTTGGTCAATCATCGTGAGCATGCCACTTAGTTCGATATATTGAATCCAGTTCGCAGGTAATAACGGATCCATCGCGAGCAATTCTATCATCGTGGTCGCCGTTGGTGTAATCGGCAAAGGTTGATCTTCAAGGTAACGCACCATGAAGGTTTCTTCTTCATTCGGTTTACCCATTAAGATATAACCATCCATATTTTGTCGATAGCCACCCATGCGAACAACATCACCTCGGAATAATGGTTCTGCAGATAAGACGGCAATTAAATCAGTTTCATCAGCGATGACGACAAGTCCCATGTCGAGATTGGCGAATAACACCACACCGACAATTTCATCATAGGTATCAATGGTGCCTGTTTTAAAGGTGGCAATCGGCACACTTGCATAATAAATATCAACAGACCACTTCGCGTATAAAGTTAAGTTATCGGTGATTAGTTCACTAAAGAGGAAGTCATCGAGTAAAGCTTCATCACGATACCAACCTTCAAAGATGAATCCTTCTTTCGTAGGATCACTTGGTTCAGTGAGAACACTATTTAGAGCGACACTTTCAGGATCGATCACAGATCCCCCATTCGTATCAAATGTGACCGTCACCATCGTAATCGATGAAGGTAAGGAACTACTGGTTTCACTACTACTAATAATCGATGTTGTTTCGCTGCTCGTTATCGAACTGATGATACTTGAAGTAATACTTTCATTACTACTCACCAAAGATGTGTTTGACGTCGTGACACTGGAGATGGATGTGGTGGTACTACTCGGTGGTGAACTGGAAGATGAACTTAAACTGGTAGAAAAACAACTCGATAACGTCAATGTAGCAAGGGCAGCAAGACGAATAGGAAAAAACCTTTTCATATGGATGCCTCCTTTTTGGGCATGCGGCTTTCGTCAATACATGTGGGCAACTTACAAGTTCAATGTATGCCTCACGATATGAAAAGTAAAGACATCAACCGAATATTTCGAAACAACTTTAGGATTGTTTTTTTAGATCGTCTACCGTGTCTTGAATGGTTTCCATAAAAGGTCGTGGTTGAAAACCAAAATCAATCGTTGCCTTGCTATGATCAAAGATGGCATTGGTTTGCATCGTCTGAAATGCGTAATACGTGAGTAATGGTTTCTTGCCACTGATCCAATAGTAGATTTTCAAAAAAGGAATCGCGAACCAAATTAACCAACGAGGTATATACACTCGAATCGGATGATGACCATTTGCCTCATCAATCATTTTCATTAACGTGTTAAAAGGTAAAAACGCATGGTTTAAAACATAGGCTTGGCCAATCCGTTTGGTTTCTGCAATCGTGATAATGGCATCTGCAACATCTCGAACATCCACAAAGTCATACCCACCTTTAAACCAAATATTCATCCGTTGTTGCATCGCTTCTTTGATCATCAAGGTTGTATAGCCTTTGCCTAAATCATTCGGTCCAATAAATCCTGCTGGGAATACAATCGATACAGGAAAATCACGCATCAAGTGATCTCGCCACACCATTTGGGTTGCTTCTGCCTTGGTCTTGGCATAAAAACCTTTTACTTCTCGAGGGCTAGCAATATGGGTTTCATCGATCGCTTCACCGACTGGTAATTCTTTTAAAGCGTGAACTGAACTAACATAAATAACATGATCAAAATGATGGAGATGGGCTTGATTAAGAATATGTTGCGTACCTTCGACATTCACCCGATACGTGAGCGTATCTTTTCTCATTTGCGTGGTGACACGACTCGCTGCATGAATCAGGACTCGATAGCCATCATGGGGATGATTAAGCCATCGATCGATACTCGATTCATCGAGGATGTTACCTTCGACGATGATCACTTCTGGTGGTAAAGACGTTGCAAGAGGATCATGGGGCAGAACAAGCGCATAGACCGTATGTTTTTGAGCGATGAGTCGCCTGACTAAATGGTAACCTAAGTGACCGGTTGCACCGGTGATGAAGAAAGTCATAATCTTTCCTCCTCTTCTTTAGTGTAATCCTACTTAGGGCAATCGCTGCATTGAGGCCAAAGAAAAATAATTGAGTTGTCGATTCTTAGTTGAAGCAGTGAATTAGGCTGGTTTCTTATGAGACCAATTTTTAAAGAAAGACCAAAGGGTTTTGGGTAAACGTAAAATATCTTCTACAAGTGTTCCCATAAACGTAAATGCTTCATAATCAATTTTAATGGAAGGTTGTTGTACTTTCAGTTGTTTAATCATCGACTGTACCATCAACCGCGGACCACATAAGTAAACTTCTGTATCCGATGTTATGGAGTGACCTTTGAAGTTTAAATAACCTTGTTTTTTGGTGTCATGTAGATGAACTTTTACATTGGGATATTGTTTGGAGATGTCTTTTAAGAAATCCAGATGAACTGCTTCTTTTTCATGTCGATAAGCATAATAAAAATCAATCGATTGGGATAAAACAATGTCACTTCTTAAGGTTGCAAGGAATGGCGTAATCCCAATGCCACCTGCAATCCAGATTTGTTTGGGTCCACCCTTAGACATCGTTAAGGTTCCATATGCCGAGGTAATCGCAATGGTTGTACCGACCTTCAGCTTTTGAGACAGCGATTGGGTAAAATCACCCAAAACCTTGATCGTAAAATAAATTTTCTTGCCTTGTTTACCTGATAAGGAAAAAGGATGCGGTGCATCTTCAATGCCTTTTTGAAACACTTTGATAAACGCAAATTGTCCAGGCGTGTAACGATAAGGTCTTTTTAATGTTAATTCAATTTCAATCGTAGACTCATTCAATCGAACGAAGTTGGTGACCTTGCCTCGATTCATGAAGGCAAGCCATTGATAGGTGTAAACCATATGGGCTGATGCCACCATACCACCAATCGCAATGACCATCATGAAGATCGATAAGGGACTGAAATTAAACAAATCAAAGGTGGCAGAATAAAACGCATGATAGGAACCGAAAATGAAAGGAATAATCATCAAGCGATGAATGAATCGCCAATGCTCGTACTTTAGAAATTTAGAAAGCATGGCAATGACGATTAAGGCAATAAAGATGGTTTGGGCCGTTTCTCCAGCATCATTCGCCTCACCTAATAACGCCGTTTCGACGTCAAAAACTTCGATAATGGCTTCAGATAGTTCTTCATGAATGGTAATGATAAATAATGGAAGGATAGCCAACCAACGATGATAAAAGTAGAGACGATCTAAACCACCAAACCAACGAATTAAAAACTTGATTCGCATGGATAATACGAAAACAAAAAAAAAGCAAAGTAAGATGGCGCTGCCAATTGCTTGTGCAAGAATGGAATCAAACGGTTGAGGTACAATCGGTATTGCCGTGAACCAAAGATAAAAATTAAGTCCAATGAAGGTGATGATGAGCAACAGACCTCGCCAAGATTTCTTTAAAAAGATCACAATCATTTTTCTCCTTTATATAAAAAAGCAGTTAGATAGACTAACAAAATGAACATGGGTTCATAGACTACTCTTTGGAAAAATGCATACACAAACTCTCTAGGCCATTCCCATCCCATGATTTCAACATAGACCAAGACAATAAAGAAAGATAAAAAGATACTGGCGATTGCAACATATTGAAGTGATCTAGTGTGAATACGTTTGCTTTGGATTAAATACGTGACAACACCCATCAATATTAGGATCAAAGTCCAATATCCATAAAGTAATAGATAGTTTTCAAACACCCACCAAGAATCAATCATCAGATATAACGTAGGTAGAACCACGATCAAAAAAGTAAAAGGTAACCATTTTCTAAAGACCTTAGGAATAAAGGCTAGCACCCCATAAATGATGAGACGCAAAAGGATGTTGATGACGCCAATGTTGATGAAATCAATATCCCCTTTGGGATTGATCCATGAGAATTCTAATGAAGCAAACGGCACCAATATGAAATGAAAGACGGTATCAAAGATGAAGATGAAAAAGATCGCTAGCGAAAGATAACGTTGAAAGGCGTTTAGTTTATTGACGTGCATAATCATTAAACCATTATAAGGTTTGGTTTATTGGTAAAATATATAATTTTCCAATAAATTTAGAGATTAGATTGTTCAATGTATAATCAGGTAAACAAAATGAAATTATCAATGTTAGGTCAAGTCATTGTCGGAGTCAGTATTGTCTTTGGAGGCATTGCTACACCGATGATTCAACAATATGAATCTCAACAACAACAAAATCAAACAAGTGACAATTGGTTACAACTTACGCTAGACGAATTATCGTTTTATGATGGGTTGATGGGCAGACCTGCATACATAGCCTATCAAGGATCGATTTATGACGTAACCAATGCATCTGGGTGGTCTAATGGTCGTCATGAAGGGATGCAATTAGCAGGTCTTGATTGCACTTCTATTTTGTCGACTGCACCTCATGGAACTTCCGTCTTAAATCAATTAATCATCATTGGAGAAATCGTCAATCAATCGATTGGATCAAGTATCGTGTCAAGTTTGGATGGTTCCTCTTTACCAGTCAACACACCTGATACGTGCGTTTGGATGGAAACCGATGATGCTCCTAGATTTGATCGTGATGAAGACGAAGATGAAGACGATGAGGATGATGACCACGATGACGAGGATGAAGATGAAGACGAAGATGAGGATGAAGATGATGGCTATTGGTATTGCCCAAATGGATCAACCAGTCAAAACCCAACCTCTATTACACCAATTACCTCCTTACCAAACTCCCCATCGCAAAATGGTAAATACTATTTAACCCTTAGTGAATTGGCTTACTATGATGGCACCAACGGCAAACCAGCTTGGATTGCAGTATATGGAAACTTATACGATGTTACCAACGAAACCGCATGGAAAAATGGGGTTCATCGTGGTCTCCATTTAGGTGGCAAAGATGCAAGTTCCGCATTTGACAGTTCACCACATTCTCAATCCTTATTAAACAGCCTAACCCATATTGGTTATTTGATTCCATAATTTCAAATTCCGATTGGTTATTTTCAAAGGATGATAAATCTATCATTCTAACCAAATGGAATCCTAATGATAAGCGATCTTAGTTCTGATGATCATGAGACATAAGCAACAAACTAAATTAAGCGATGACCTAGATACTAAATTTTAAGACTGTTTATCTTTCATAGACGAATAAACTCAAAGGTTCAAGATTGCAAATCATTAGCAAATCAAAACATCGCATTCATCAATGTAATCATCAAATTAAACGAATGAACACAAAATTAAAAAAACCCAAGCTAAGCTTGGGTTTTCAATTCTTGAATGACGTTTCGTTATTCTTGAATAAAGATAAACGGATTAATCGTACCGATTGGATTATTCATCGCATTTAAATCAAGGAAAATCTTTGTATTATCTTCTTCTGGAAGCACTTGGGTAATAGATGAGGTATAAGTGAGACCAGTTAAGAATGCCACACCACTTGCATCACCAATTAAAGTGCCAATTTCTTCAACGAGGATATTCATGGTATTACCATCAGCAACGGTCACATTCAAAATACTGAAGTTGACTTCATACGTCACATCTAATTCTTCGATCAACATCAAACCATCACTATTAAGTTGTCCAACTAATCCACCCGTACTTTCAAAACTTATATCATAATTATGGAAATTAGAGGTAAAATTTTCAATCGAATAATCAAGTGATAAGTTTGAAGTGCCCGCAACAACAGTTACTTGACCACTGTCAACTTCACCAAATAACCCACCGACATCATAAACTGAGAAATCTGCGTTGCGTTGATTGGTCGATTCTGGGGCAAAGTTTTCTAGATTCACGGTCAAAGCTACATCCGTATCAACATTAAGGGCCAGCACACTAGAATCTTCTGTATAACCAATTAAACCACCAATATCGTATAGATAAATATTAAGGGTATCAATTTTGCTTGGGACAGTTCCACTTAAATCGAGTGTCATCACGACCGATGAATTTGAAATTCGAACATCATTATCTTGCCCTAAATCTCCAATCATTCCACCCATACTATCTAATTCATAGTAGCGATTTTCAATGTTTTCAAGCGTTCCCATGCTTAATTCATAGGCTACATTAATGTCTGCATCTTTAATCATAATTTGGTTTGTATCCTCTAAAACATCGTTATCTCTATCTTCGACAACACCAATTAAACCACCATAAGCATTTCCATATTGTGAAGATTCTCCAGAGATTTCCTTGAGGCTAATGGTTGAGTTAACGGTCACATTTTCAAATATCCATTTATGACGATTTAAATTTAAACGACCAATTAAACCACCAAGGCCTTGGTCGCCATTGATATCAGCATTATTTGTGGAATTTGCGATGCGAATAATCGAACCTTCTTTGGCATAACCAATAAATCCACCAATGTCATTATTACCTTCAATGGTGCCGTTAACTTCAACATCATCCATAATTAAGATGCCATCGCGTCCATAGAAACCAAACACACCACCATTGTTATTGCCGTTGTATGCATTTAATTGGGTTAGTTCGGCTTGGACAGTGAGATCTTGAATAATGACCTTGCTATAACCAGCAATGTTACCAATGAAACCTGCAGAATGAGAATCAACTTTGCCTGTTAAATTTGAGGTTACTTTATATGCGAGTAAGGTAGAATTGCTTTGATGATTTCCTGCCGTACCACCAACTCGGTCGGTATCTGGTTTAACACCTTCTGTAACAGGACCAACGTTTAATTGGATGCTCGATTCATAAATTTCAAGATCGTAACTACCATCAACCCATCCATACATACCACCAGATCCATATATGGTTGAATCTGATTGAAATTGCGCATTGGCAACTTGAGTTCTGATGAATGCGGTATCGGAGTTGATTTCACCAATCAAACCTCCAACCTGAGTAATACGGTTAGTGCCTTTGAATGTTAAATTATCAGCGTAAACTTGGTCGATGATGACTTTTTCATTATTATTGTTGTTCGTCGTTCCTGCTAATGCGCCAGAATTATAGATTTCATTAGGGCTGGTGTAATTGAAGTTATTAAGGATAAGATTTTGGATGGTTGCACCTTCTAATTGATAAAAGATACCAGCATCAGAAATGTTGTTACCTGCATCAGTTGTGTTGATGTTGTAATTACTAATTGTGTAAGTTGCACCATCCAAGATACCAGTGAACGTACCGGTGACAACGTTATAAATATTATTAGGGATGTCAGGGGTAAAGGTAGTTAAATCTATATTGGAGGTCAAAACATATTTTCCATCTAACGCTTCTGGGGTATCATCAATGGCTTGTAAATCGGCAAGTGATGCAACACCGACATAACCTTCATTGGCAATTAATCCTGCAGCATAGGTGGCAGCATTATCAAGACTGATGCGACTACGATAATCAAATCTTAATGCTGGGGTATTATTAAAAACCCAATGGGAGTAAAGATTATTACCACCAGTGTTAACGGTGGAATTTCCACCCGAAATTTCTAAATCGAGAACTTGCCATTCAGTATCACCAATATATCGCCATTGAAGGACATTACCTTCGACTTGGAATTCAACTTCCCGACCATCGGCACCGATTTCTCCAGCTTCCCCTGTTGAACCTTGGGGTCCTTGGGGTCCTGTTTGACCGGTTGGTCCTTGGGCACCTAAACTACCACCGATAGTAGAAACTAATAAACTTAAGAGTAAGTTAGCTCCCGTTACTAAACCTAAGACTCCGAATTGCTTGCCTGTAAACATAATGTATATTTCCTCCTTTTATGTTTATTTTCTTAACATATCTTGACGTTTGCCATCGCTTTCGATTAGTTTCTTTTCTAATCGTGTTAAGCGCTTTTCAAACGTGGCTTCTGGCGTATCGATCAACCCTCTTTCAAATGCTTCTCTAACCACAATCACAGCTTCGACATAAATCTCAAGTTCTTCTAGTAAGGTTGCGAGGCGTTGATATGAATAGACATATTGGTTTCTTGGATTCAATACATCCCGATTCAGGGCAACATTCTTTCGAAGAATTTTAAGTAGATAATCGACGGTCGGTTGTGTGGTGAGCGCTTCTGCAGTTCGTGTCGAGGTTTCAACAATCTTAAGTTTGGCTTCTTCATCATCCGTTAGGTTGATGACCGATTGCGTCAGATTGGATAATAGGTTGGGTGAGAGTACAGCGTTGAAGCGATGAATATATTTGAATAAGTTTTGGTAGAAGGGTTCATTCTTGGTTTGAGGCACATACGTTAATTCAGGTATTTTGACTTGACGGTTCTCATTCACGAATGTTTGATTGAATTCACCTTTTAACGTCTCTGGATATTCTTCAACTGGATCCTTTTTGATTTTAAGCGGCGACTTGAAGATGTCTTTTGCAACCAATTGAGCGTCTAATTCTTTGGATAAGGCAATTGGCTTTGTCACAACTTTCTTTAAATCAGCTTTAGGCTTGCTTGGCTTCTTAGGCTCTATGACCTTAGCAGGTTTTTCTTCTACGACTACTTTTACTTTTTTAACCACTTCTACTTTCGAAGTAGGGATTGTAGCTTTTTGCTTTTGCTTTGTTTTGATAACTTTTTTAGGTTGTACTATTTGACTGACAGTCTTGGTGTTCTTGCCACCACCAGAATTTTTATCGCGAGTCACAAGATAAAGAATCAAGAGTGTTAACCAGGTTGCACCTAATATAGAGGCAAAGATAATCCAACGATTATTGGTATTACCTTCTTCAATGACCGTAAACGTCATGGTCACCACATTACCACCCGCATCCGTGAGGACTAATGAATAAGTGCCAGGTAAATTGATACGGTAGCCGGATTCAATCGGTTGACCATCTAATAAAGCTGTGCCTTCATTGAAGATAATGTAAACGCTACCAGCATAGGTATCACCATCCGTGATGGTAAAGACCACTGGTGGCACATTATCTTTGAATAACGCAATCAACGAAACATCTTCATCGGGCATGGTAAATGTATCGAGATTAATAACGGTTTCACCATCGATGGACCACCCTAAAAATTCAAATTGATATTTGGATGGAGTTGGTAGCAAGGATTCGATGTTAGAATCATAGGCCACATCCATATCGTATGAATCATCATCAATCGTCCAACTTAATTGATGGATATTCACATTCCACTTTGCATAAAGTGTGATGTCATTCGGAGGCATTTTAGTACTTGTAAACCTAGTCGTTAACGATTCATTGGTATACCAACCTGCAAAAGTGTGACCAATTTTTGTTGGTGCAGTCGGTAGACTAAGCGTTTGATCCGTATTAAAGGTGACTGAATTTACAGAACTACCGCCATTGGTTACAAATGTAATATCAAAACTGAGTGCAACCCATTTTGCAAAGACGGTTGTCGATTGATTAGGAATGGTTGTAAAAAAATAGGGTGTTGTAAAGGCGTTATTCGTAAACCAACCTGCAAAGGTATATCCATTTCGGGTTGGATCTCCTGGTTGCGTGAGTGTTTCACCGGGTAAATTAGAAACAGAGGGAATGGAACTTCCACCACCTGTGTTAAAGGTTACCGTAACAGGGTCTAACCACTTTGCATAAATATTCATTGAGTCCGTGGTGTTAGCAGGAATCGATGTAATTGTGGTAGTGAAGCTACTATCGGAATACCAACCTAAGAAACGACTTCCTGGTTTGGTTGGATCTTGTAAGGTGTAACTCGGTGATTCGATATTCACACCCGTTGGATTATTAACGTTATTGGTTCCACCATTCATGGCGTAGTTGATGTTGTAATTAATAGGTTCCCACTTTGCATAAAGTGTTTTATTAGCATTGATGGGTGCAGAAAAATTAAAAACGTCTCCAGTTAAATTGGCATTTTCATACCAACCTGCAAATGTATATCCATCTCGCGTTGGGTAAGTGGATGCTAAATGTGAAACAGAATGTGTTGCATTAAAAGAATAATAGCGAGTTAGAACATTACTATACCCAACACCCATGATTCCCAAAGTGCCATAGCCTGGGTCATAGACGATTGTTCCAGAATTCGAAGCATCTTGTATTTGAAAGTTTTGATAATAGTAAGTTCCGTTGCCACGAGAGACAAGCATGCCTGAATCATATTGACCTTGCATATAAAACAGGTCGGCATAACCATCACCGTTAGCATCCATTTCATCGCCAACCCAAGAAACCCAACCGATGAGAGCACTTTCTGCACCTGTAAAAGTTGAGAAGAAACTGGTAGACAAATTACTATTGATTGGAACATAAAGTGGCACTTTTCGATTATTTTCTAGACCAATGATGTCATAATTTCCATCACGATTGACATCGGAAAGAAAAGGTCGATAAGGTCCAGTGCTCAGGGTCGAAATGTTTCCGCCAAAAGGTGAGACACCGTTTCCCCATTTTACAAAGGATGAACTATCCGATGTGACGACAATATCGAGATAACCATCACCTGTTAAGTCATGCATTTCAACTCCACGTCCATACCCACCAAATGTTTGAATTTGCACCGCCTGACCAAAGGTAAAGCTACCTTCATTTAAGCGATAAACCACAATACCAAATCCTGTGACAGCTAAATCCAAATCTCCATCACCGTCGATATCATCTAAGTCAAAAGCAGTTGTACTATAATAATTTGCGCCCCCTGGGGTCAGTGTAAAAAGCGTTTCCGTTCCTAAGGAACCATTAGGTTGTCGTAAAGAATAAGTCATCGCGGTATTATCGCCTAGGACGATTAAGTCTTCTAATCCATCATTATTAATGTCATAAAATTTTGATGCCCATGCAAAGTTAATTAAGTTGTTCGTTACTTTCGTATACGTAAATCCTAATGTTGGATGCGATAAAAAAATATGACGATCTCCTTCGACGAAGTTAATAAAGTCACCTTTGCCATCACCATTGATATCTCTAGAAATACTGGTATAACCGCTATTGGCTTCTGAGGTTCCTACAAAGACTGGAGCTTGAGCCGCTGATAACGTTGGGATCGAGGATTGTTGAGAAACTGCGGTTCCACCATTACTGTTGAAGGTAACAGTGTAATTCAAAAAGCCCCATTTTGCATAAAGTTTAGTGACACCAGCATGGTTGCCAGGTAATGCATTGACGCGATCCACTTCTCTAAACCCTTCGGATTTATACCAACCTTGAAAGGTTAAACCAGCTTTGGATGCTGGAAGTAAATTGAAATTACTTTGCGTATCGGTATAGGAACTTGGATTATTCGCATGGTTTGTTCCGCCAAATAATTCGTAAGTTAAGTTATAGGTGTTGACTGCCTCAGCAGTTTGAATTTGATGTGGTTCAACCCAAGTCAATGTAGAGACCATCATTAATAACGAAGTAAGTAAGATTTTTTTCATAGTACTCCTTAGATTTATTGCTTATGGAATTATAGTTGATTTTTAAGTAAATTTAAAGTGCAAAATTTGCGATATCTATCGTACATAATAGTTAATACATATTAAGTATTTTGTCCGAAGGAAGAACTAAAAGGTACTTTGAGTATCAATCGGAAATTTAGCGCAATATTTTTATCAAAGATTATTTCCTTAAAATTACCATATATATCCCATAAAAATGAAAAATGAACTTGAACTCAAGATAATCCGTGAATTATAGAAAAAACAGTGAAATAGGGAGTATTAATCAGTGTTTATGTGATCGTGAATATTTTTATGACTATTCAATGAGGATTCTCGCTATTGATGAATGAGAATTGAAAATTTATAAACGTACGTTATAATGTACATGAGGTAACCCTATGACCAATATCAATATTACAACCGTCCGTGCCGAATTATTCAAAATAGCATCTTCCTGTATTAAATATAATGATGTCATTAATATTTCCACCAAAGAAGGCAATGTCATCATGATGAGCGAAGATGATTACCGCTCCATGATAGAATCCCTTCATCTAGCTGGTATTCCTGGGATGTATGAAAGCATTGTCGAAGGGGTGAATACGCCAATTGCTAAAACCAAGAAACTTAAATGGAAATAGTCTTTACTAGTCAAGCAGAGAAGGATTTTGAAAAAATTAAGCGAAATCCTATCCTACTTAAAAAAGTCATTGCCTTGTTAGATTTGATTGAAGTCAATCCATTTGCCAATCCACCGCGGTATGAAAAGCTCATCGGATTTGACCATGTGTATTCCCGCAGAATCAATCAACAACATCGATTGATTTATCAAACGATCCAACCTGATAACATCATTAAAATAATTCGCATGTGGACGCATTATGAGTAAATCATTCCACAGTATTTAATTGGATTAATCTTCTTCGTTATTATTTATCACATGAGTAATCCGCGGGTTTAATACTCACAAAAAAACAATTCCAAACCATCGAATAATTTCTGACACGGATAAATTACTGTGTTACTTTGTTTAACCAAATCAAAAGATCGTCATAACTCATAGAACCATTGGCAAGGGATAATCCTACCCTCACAACTTCCGAATTCGATGGGGCATAGCTAATCTCATGAAAACGTAAAAACAATGCAAGCATATGCATCGATATCCTTTTGTTTCCATCGATAAAAGCGTGATTCTTATTCAAGCCAAATCACAATCTTGCCGCCTTTTCTAAAAGCGTAGGGTAAAGATCTTTTTCGTCAAAG
>JACCED012359836.1_pt1 | contig 15993 bp, 13 predicted proteins | sample 7455021 | NCBI WGS metagenome assembly JACCED01 (sample SAMN15323456, study PRJNA562643) | freshwater metagenome | isolation source: river surface water | place: USA:Blue River Watershed | collected 2017-08-19 | reverse complement strand
TCATCACTGCCGGAGCGGTGGATGCGCATATCAAACCGGCTGTCGTGTCGGCGATCGCCAAGTACCATATGACCGAGAAATCCCGCTCGGTCATTGAGGACGCCATGGATGTCCACGCAGGCCGAGGCCTGATTCTGGGCCCCTCGAACTATCTCGCCCACGCGTACATGAGCATGCCCATTGGCATCACGGTAGAAGGAGCCAACATCCTCACCCGCAACCTCATGATCTTTGGTCAGGGGGCCGTACGCTGCCACCCCTTCATTGCGCGCGAAATGCTGGCCGCCAAAGACCAGAACGAGACTGCCGGCTTGCGCGAATTCGACAGCCTGATTTTCCGCCATATCGGTTACGGCATCAGCAATTTCGTCCGTACGCTGACCCTGGGCCTGACGGCCGGCAGAATCGCTGCCAGCCCGACACAGGATGCAAGCCAAGGCTTCTACCAGCAACTCACACGCATGAGCTCGGCGCTGGCCCTGGTATCCGATATTTCGATGCTGATGTTCGGCGGGGAGTTGAAACGCAAGGAGAGACTGTCGGCACGGCTCGGCGACGTCCTCAGCCAGCTCTACCTGGCCTCGGCGGTGCTGCGCTATTACGAGGGCAATGGCCGTGTCACGGCCGATTTACCCTACGTGCGCTGGAATGTGGAACTGGCTCTCCATGAATGCCAGCGTGCCTTTAATGATTTCTTCGACAACCTCTCCAATCGTGCCGTTGCGGTGCTGCTCAAGCGAGTGGTTTTCCCCTGGGGAGACGCCTACCGTCAACCGGCCGACAAACTGGACCACGAGATCGTGCAGACCATGTGGGCCGACACCGAGCTGCGCGACCGCCTGACCCGCTACGCCTATATCGGCAACAGCAATGCCGACTCGGCTTACATCATCGAGAATGCATTCAACAAGATTGTAGCCACCAAGGCGACAAGGGATTCGATACGAGCCGCCATCAAACAGGGACAGTTGCCTGACGGCGTGGCACTTGATGCATTGGCCGCAGAGGCAGTCAACCGACGCGTCTGCAGTCAGGCAGAGGCGGATGCCTACGTCGAGGCGGAACGTGCCCGCAACCTCGCGATTCAGGTGGACGAACATGAATCACTGACGTTCCATGCGAACAAATAAGCAACCGCACAATCGTTGATCAGATACCGATGCGCCCCAGACTGTCAATCAGCTCCCGGATCACGCGCTCCGCCACCGGGTGATTGGCCGCAAACCTTGCCTCAAGGGCGATCGCATCCTCGAGTACGGGACTGTTGACGTCTTCCGCAGAGGCAATGAATGCGCTGATCTCTCTGTCCAGCTTTTTGGCCATCGCCAATGTTTCCTCATCCACTGCACCGCCTTCCGCGAGTGCCTGATGTAACTGAACAAGCAAATTTTTTACGTTATTTTCACTCAAGTAATCTCTCCTCGCGCCGATAACCCCTTCAGACGCATCGTATCCAGACTCACAGTTTGTTCGTTCGCCACTTTTGCGGCACTCATGCGCAGCAGTTTGACCCAATGCACACACCCTCGCAAGTACAGCCGAGTGGTTGCGGGTAATGAAACTGCTCACAAAGATTCTGCGGACAAAGAAATCCCACGCGGCATAAAATGCCACCCGATCAAACGCTCCCTGATATCAACCGGGCAGCATCAGCGCGTGCTCTTGTATTCTATTCGCAGTGCCTGATCTTACGACTCTGCCTGACGCAACTCTCTGCTGTAGGCGCGCTGCTTGAGACGCTTGGTAGAGCGCTTCTCTCTGTTCTTGTACTCCATCCAGTAGCGCGGAATGTTCGCGACCATCTGCCAGCGCGTCGTGAAGCTGACACGAATTGTTGAATGGCTGGTGCTGCCGGCCATCAACATGGGTGGGCCTTCATACAGCAATTCGGGATTGGTCAGACTGTGAATGTTCTTGACGTTGCCATTGCGAAGATTGGCCATCAGCAGTACATACTTCTTCTTCGTAAAAAAAACATCCCACATCATATGGATCCAGATGCGGAAATAATCGGTCGCATCCTTGAGAGAAACGCTTATCCAGACGCCATTCACTTCCATCATTTCGTATTGATCGTTCTTGAAGAATTCGTGAGTCGCTTTGACACTGTCAGGCACAAACATGAGACTTCTGAATTGCGGCTTGGTGACCAGCATGTAACCCGCAACCATTTCCTCCCCCTTGAAAGCTCCAACAATTCTGCTGCGAATTGTGTAGTCGTACGGCAACCTGACCCCGACAAAACCTTCGAATTTGGCGATGTACTTTTCGATTTCGACTTCGGTGGTCAGCGTTCTAAACTTGATAGCATCCATTTTTTATCCCGGGTAGGAACATTCCTACATTTTGAATATATTTTCCATACTCTGGTGAGTACAGGTGAGTACGCGCTTGTCTTGACGAGATTTCACTCCGCTCTGGCAGTGCGAAAAAAATCAATCAAGGCATCGGCAGTGTAATCCACAAGATTGGTGAATAAAACAGCAACGCTCCATGTGGTCAGCGTCATGAGACAGGCTCTGATTTAACAAGCCGGAGGGATAGCAATAGACTCGTTGTTACAGTATCGATGCCAGGACTGCGCGGTAGCGATAAACGGAGCTACGCCCAAATTGCCGGGATGTGATCTGGTTCATTAAATTCAACATATTGATATATAAGCGAATTGCCGAGAGAGGCGATTACTGTATAATCACGCGACTCTCAAGAGTCCTCCGGACAATCACCTTCACCGGAAGTTGACGGGTCAGAGTCCATTCAACATGGATCATCGTTCTGCATGAATATAAAAATATAAATGAACTCAGATAAGTATTCGGCCTATTGCAGAGAGCACATCAAGGAGTTCAGGGATGAATTGCGGGACGAGGCGTCCCAGGCGCTGACTAGCTGGCCAGGAAAATCTGCGGCCATCCTGCTGGCAATCTCCTCGGTCATGACCTACATGACACGTTCCGGCAACGATAATCCCCTGGCACTTCAGGCGCTGTTCGCCTATGCAATTCCAATTCTGCTGATCTTTCTGTTTCCGATCGCATCGTTGCTGAACTCTCGCATCGAGAAATATTCACGGCTGGTGCTGGACCTCGCGAGCCTCACGGTACTGCTCGGTTTCTGCCTGACACTGCGTTTTGTCTTCGAACCGAGCATGGTGATCGATCAGCAGTCGGCGATCTTCCTTGCCCCATCCGGACAGATCAACTTTACCTTGCTGATGACGACGGCGTTTTCATATCACACGTCGTACCGCACCACGTTTCTGCGCAACATCATGTTCACCCTCATCCTGGTGGGGCTCATCTACCTGATAAGCCCGCCATATCTGGCGACCAATGCTGTGCAGGTCATCCAGGGGTTTCTGGCAGGCACGATCTTCAGCTGGATGTTCTTCGCCCGCGTGCAGATTCGATTCTATTACCGCTCCATTGATGCCGACACGCGCCAGCATCTCTATAACCAGCTCTCGAAACTCGTGTATCCACACCAGCTGGAGATGATCAAAGCGGGTGATGAACTTGAAGACACCATGCCGGTCGAGAAAGGCCGCGCCATCATCAACGTGTTTGACGTACAGCGTTCCAGCGAGATCAAACACGAACGCACCAAGTCGTTCTTTCTCGACGTGTTCCGCAATTTCTTTCAGATCTGCATGCTCGGGTATCAGCACAATCCGTTGAAATCGCGAGCCTTCCGACTCAAGGAAACCGGCGACGGATTCATCAGCTCCATTGGTTACCCGTTTCTGGCAGAAGAACCCAATCTGCTGGCGGATCAGGCAATCGCCACGGCATTGATGATGTTTAGAGAGTTCAATGAGGAGGTCAGACGCGTCGGTTATGGTACCCCCATCAAAGGGGCCATGGGGCTGGCATTCAACTCGGTACAGGGAACGTTCCAGAGCAGCGGCATCAAGTCTTATGATCTGTTCGGTGAGGCGCTGATACAGGCCTACCGCTACGAGGAGATCCGCAAGCACCCCGTCATTGAAAAGCTGATTCATGACAAGGCACTGGAATCAGGCCTGTCGCACTACAATATTCTCATCATCCAGGAAGTGATCTACAACTCGTTGAAGGCCGAGTACAAGGCGCTGTTCAACTGCATTGACCTGCAGGAGATTGGATTCCAGATCCGTCAGGATATCAGTGCAAAATACGTCTACTTCCATGTCCTGCCTTGAGCGCCTGCGTTACTGCGGCGCCTTCTGAGTGCTCCGCAGCCACGCGAGTGCGCCCTGCCCGGCGCGCCGCCCGCTGGCAAAGCAACCATTCAGCAGGTAGCCGCCGGTGGGCGCTTCCCAGTCGAGCATTTCGCCCGCGAAGAACAGGCCCGGATTCGCAACACTCATCAATTGTTTGTCCAGAGCGCCGGTCATTACTCCTCCTGCAGTCGATATCGCCTCATCGAGCGGCCGCGCCTCGTGCAGATTCTGCGGTAGCTGCTTGAGCAACGCGGCCAGTTGTTCTGTATCACTGCCAGGCTTGCCCGCCAGCTCGTGAAAGAGACTCAGCCGTGCTCCTTCCAGCCCCAGTCGTTTACGCAACCAATTACTGAGAGAATCTTTGCCGCGAGGCGCGCGCAGAGCAGACTGCACCTGCGCCAGCGTGCGGTCTGGCAGCAAATCCCAATAAATTCGAGTGGCCCCTTCCCGAGCGATCAATTCCCGTATCTGACGAGATGCCGCATAGATGAGACTGCCCTGCACGCCGTGCCGACTGATGAGCGCTTCTCCCTTGCGGGAAAAGACAACCTGTCCGCTCGCATCCCGCACACTCAAGCCCACAGGTTTCAGAGGGCTGCCCGCAAACTGAGACAGCAGGCGTGCACTCCAGACATAATCGAAACCACAATTGGCAGATTTGAGCGCGGCGCAGGCAACGCCAGCCTTGGCGAGCACGGGGAGCCAATGTCCATCGCTGCCAAGGCGCGCCCAGCTGCCGCCACCGAGGGCGAAAATCACTCCCTGAGCGGACACTCTCTGAATACCTTCGGGGGTTTCAAAGAGTAATGTGCGCGTCGGCGAGTTCGACTCATTGGCGGAGTGAGCATCGTCAAAGCCAACCCATCGCCAGCGGGTGTGGATGACACACCCTTGTTCTCGCAATCTGTGCAACCAGGCCCTGAGCAGTGGCGCTGCCTTCAACCCTATGGGAAATACCCGCCCGGAACTGCCGACAAAAGTCTCTATGCCAAGCTGTTGTGCCCAGCCACGCAGCGCGTCGGCATCGAAATCCTGCAGCCACGATGTCACCACCTCGACGCCCTGCGTGGCGGAGGCCTGAATATCACTTTGGGAATGTGCATAGCGGGAGTGAAAACTCTGTGCATCTTCAGCGTGTGTCAGGTTGAGACCGCCGATGCCGGCCCGCAGAAATTTTCTTCCCACGGACGGCATGGCATCACACACATGGACTTCGATACCGGCCTTGGCCAATTGTTCGGCGGCCATCAATCCGGCTGGGCCGCCGCCCACGACCAGGACCGCAATACTCTGGGGAAAACCCACAATGCGGCCTTCTCAGTGCGGCATGCGCGCCAGAGTTCTCTGGAATGCTGGTCGCGATTTCATCTCTTCATACCAGCGCTGAATGGAGGGGTAGGCATCCAGACTCAAAGAGGTCACTTCCTGAGCATGGAAGTACGGCAACGCAATCGTGTCTGCGATTGTGAGCTGATCGCCGCAGAGGAACCGCGTCGAACTCAATAGCTTGTCGATGTAAGGCAGTACTTGATCAAGGAAACCTTTGGCCTCCGTCAGCGCCTTGTCGTCCGGCTGTTTGTTGTAGTACTTCTTGAGTACCACTTCCTGGTAGAAGTAAACGCCCAGCCAACGGCCGACGTGATGGCAGATCATGTCCACCATCTGATCGATCTCCGCCGCTCGCAAAGGATCCGCTGAATACAAGCGTTTGTCGCTGATGTTGGCAAGGTAGCGACAAAGCGAAGCGCTCTCGAACAGGAAGTGGCCGTTATGCTCGATGGCAGGCACTTTTCCCAGTGGATGACGTGCCAGGTGTTCCGGGCTCTTGTGTTCGCCCTTCACAAAATTCAGATGCACATATTCACAGGGAACCTCCAACTCTTCGGCGGTAAACAACACTTTCGTGGCGTTGTAGGTGCTGCCTCCATAGATCTTGAGCATAGTGTTATCTCCAGTTTTGTCAGGGTATAGTGCTGAGAGTTTCCGTGGTCGAAGCGCTCGATCTGCGCGCCGCCACGGCAATGTACAGAAGGCATTTTTCTTATGCAAGCAACGGGGTAAGGACACGTTCCGAGGATTCACTGACATGCCAATAAATATTGCGAAGATCAGACAACACACACCGGCGTGCAGCGAAATGATTCATTTCAACAATGCAGGTGCGTCACTGTCACCACTACCGGTTCATCAGCGCCTGTTGCAACATCTGGCGCTGGAGCAGCACATGGGCGGTTACGAAGCCGCCGCGCAGGAGGCCGCTGCAGTGGAGAATTTCTACAACGCTTTTGCGCGACTTCTGCACTGTCACCCCAGCGAGATAGCCTACGCCGAGAGTGCCACTCACGCGTGGGGCGCCGCATTTCACGCGATTGCACTCCAGCCAGGCCAACGTATTTTGACCGGGCAATCCGAATACTCGAGCAACTACCTTGCCTTCCTGCAGATGGCCCGATTGAAGGATTTGCGCATTGACGTCATTCCTAATGACGCCAATGGCCGCATCTGCCTGGATCGACTCGAAGCGGCTATCGGCGACGATGTGGGCCTGATTGCACTGACCCATGTGCCAAGTCAGAGCGGGGTTATCCATCCGGCTGCAGAGGTGGGAAAACTCGCCCGAGCGCACGGAATTCTCTACTTGCTTGATGCGTGTCAGTCCGCAGGGCAGATTGATCTGGATGTTGCAGCGCTTGGCTGCGACATGCTGTCCGGCACCGGACGCAAGTACTTGCGTGGCCCCCGCGGCACCGGCTTCCTTTATGTCCGGCGTGAAGCATTGCCGCAACTCCAGCCGGACCGCATCGACTTTCATTCGGCACGCTGGATGGCAGAGAATCAATTCGAATTTCGTGACGATGCGCGACGTTTTGAAAGCTGGGAATGCAGTGTGGCAGGCAAGATTGCGCTGGGGACCGCCGCAGATTATGCGACTGAACTCGGCATGCATAACATCGAGCACAGGGTGAGCGAGCTCGCGTCCACACTGCGCGAGCAATTGCGTAAGCTGCCGGACATTCGCGTACACGAAGTCGGACAGTCATTGAGTGGTATCGTGACTTTCAGCAAAAACGGAGAGGATGCCGATTCATTGCAGCGACGCCTGCACAAGAGCGGCATCAACAGTTCTGTCACGCGGCTGAGTGGCAACCTGCTGGATCTGCCACGTCGAGGTCTGGGAGATATCAATCGTGCCTCAGTGCACTACTTCAACACAGAGGACGAAATCGAACGCTTCTGTCAGGTTTTAGAGCGCACCTGACCGAAGCGCCGACACAGGTGTTGCGACGCGCTTACTGCTCGAACGACTCCAGAGTGAACTCCCAGGCCTGCGCATTGCTCAGCCCCAGCACAACATTCTTGTAAATGGCGACATTGCCGTTGTTGTTCACTTCCAGCGACGGGATGCGGATCTTGTTATCCGTCGCAGTAAAAGTCGCAGCCCCTATCGGCTTGATGGCCAACGCAATCATCGTGTCCGGAAGCAGACGCAGTACCACGCCGGGACGGTCTGTCAGCAATGACATATGCAGGCTGTGGACACCGAGTGCGTCCCCGCCGTCAATCGTCAGCATCAGCTTGCCCGACTGCGATTCAAATACCGCCAGCGCCTCGCTGAAGCGCTGCACCACCTGAGTGGTCATGGTGATGAAATTGGACGCCTTGACCACCGTAAAGTCTGCGTAGTTCGCCAGCGGAAGTTGGGTATGAGTCTGTCCCAGGCTATAGACGCCCGCCTGACTATTGATGGTATCGAGCACATTCATGCCATTGCCCAGCACGCGTCCAAACGCCGTGAAGCCACCGTTCTGAACGTCGAGATTGGTGTTGTTGTCAGCCAGATTCACGAACCACTGATTGGTCGCGCTGTTGGGATCACCGCCAAGTTTGGCCATGGCGACAGTCCCTCTGGTGTTGGAAACACTGAACTCATTGACGATGGGGGGATCCTGCTGCAGCGCGATCGGTCCGACGAAGGGCTGGAAGCGGTACCCGCCCCCTTGCAGCACAAACCCCTTCTCGAGGCGATGAAAATAGCTGCCATTGAAGGTGCCACGATTCACGTAATTCAGAAAATTCTTCACTGTCACCGGCGTGACGGTATCGAACAACTCGATCGAAAAATCACCATAAGTCGTGCTGACTCGCACGATGGTGTTGGCTTGCACGGCGGTCCCGACCAATGCCAGCATCAGCACCAGTACCTGTCCGATTCTGAATAGCGCCCGACCCGACGCACGTGAAGACTGCTTCCTGATAACTGCCATGACCACTCCTGAAACCTGTTTTACCCCTGTTGAAGGGGCCACATTCCACGTTGAAAAAACCTTCGACACGCCTGCCTGTCACAGACGGTCAGACCGCCTCGCCGCGCGCCTGCTTATCGGCGTGATAGGACGAGCGCACCAGCGGTCCGCTGGCCACATGCGCGAAGCCCAGCGTCTCTCCATAGATTCGCAATTCTTCGAATTCATCCGGATGCACAAAACGACTGACAGCAAGATGGTTTCGACTTGGCTGCAGGTATTGTCCGAGGGTGACCATGTCGACATTGTGTTCCTTCAGATCGCGCATGACCTCCATCACCTCTTCCTTGGTCTCGCCGAGACCCAGCATGAGGCCTGACTTCGTCGTGACCGACGGCACGCGTTCCTTGTATCCCTTCAGCAAGGCCAGGGACCATTTGTAATCAGCACCGGGTCGTGCCTGACGGTAAAGACGCGGAACTGTTTCCAGATTGTGATTGAACACGTGCGGGGGCGTCTTCTCCAGAATATCCAGCGCTATCTCCATGCGCCCGCGGAAGTCAGGCACCAGCACCTCAATCTGAATCTCGGGATTCAAGCGTCGCACTTCGGTGATGCAATTGGCGAAATGCTGGGCGCCGCTGTCCTTGAGGTCATCACGATCCACAGAGGTGATCACGACATAGCGCAGACCCATTTCTGCAATCGCTTCGGCGAGTTCCAGAGGCTCATTTTCATAGAGCGGTTTCGGCTTGCCGTGGGCCACATCGCAGAACGGACAGCGACGTGTGCAGATCTCGCCCATGATCATGAAAGTGGCGGTGCCATTGCTGAAACACTCCCCTAGATTGGGGCAGGAGGCTTCCTCGCACACCGAAGCGAGTTTGTGCTTGCGCAGCTTTTCCTTGATGCTGTTGATCTTCGGAGAAGCAGGGATCTTGACACGGATCCAGTCCGGTTTCTTCAGCAGGTCCACGGTGGGGATCACCTTGACAGGTATGCGCGCCACCTTCTCGGCGCCTCGCAGCTTTTCCCCTTCTATCAATACGTTACGTCTTGGCTGATCGGACATAATGACTCTGCAAACCTTCCTGATATCGTGTGAAAACGCTCTTTTGAAAACAATCTTTTAAAACGCTCTTGTGAAGCAATCGAGCCAAAAATCAGTGCCGCGTTGATCGTGTGCCCAGGCCCTGGAGACGCTCAGTCAACGCTTCTCCCAGCATGCTCGCCACTTTTTCCAGCAGGTGACCGTCCTCCGCAGTGGACGGTAACAAGTCCCTCAACTGCGTCACGGGCATGCCCTCGTAGCCGCACGGATTGATACGGCGGAAGGGGGAAAGATCCATGTCGACATTGAAACTCAGACCGTGGTACGAACGGCCCTCACGGACCCGCAAGCCGAGCGCGGCGATTTTAGCACCGTTTACGTAGACGCCGGGAGCTTTTCGCTGGCTCTCGCCGACGATGCCGAACTGCGCCAGGACATCGATCACAGACTGCTCAATATTCTCCACCAGCTCGCGCACACCAATGCCAGCGCGACGAATATCAATGAGCAGATAGGCCACCAGCTGGCCCGGGCCGTGATAGGTCACCTGCCCCCCGCGATCGATCTGCACCACTGGAATCTCTGCGGTGTTCAGCAAATGCTCGGGCTTGCCAGCCTGCCCCTGCGTAAACACAGGCTTGTGGGTCAGCATCCAGATCTGGTCAGGCGTTTCATTGTTGCGCTGGGCGGTGAACCGGCGCATGGCATCCCATACGGGGACATAGTCCTGAGCCTGAGAGGGCTGCAGACCGAACTGGCGAATAAGCAGGCGCTCGCCCAGCGCGATCGCAGAAGCAGCGCAGTGTGAGTCGTCGGGGGCAGTGATGTCTTCCAGGAGAGTGCAGTCGCCACGGGAGGCGGCAGTGGTCGCGCTGTTGCTGGCGGTCATAGCACCATCTTGACGCTGGTGTGGGCCTTGAGATCTTCGAACATGACCGTCAGCTGCTCCAGGCCAGTCGCCTCGATCACCACGGTGATCGCGAGATAATTGCCGTTGCCGCTGACACGCACGCTGACGTGCTCCTCCGTCACCTCGGGAGCATGACGCTTCACGACCGAGACAATTTCCTTCTCGAAATGCGGCGTTGCCAACCCCATCACCTTGATGGGGTAGGCACAGGGAAACTCGATCTTGGGCGCTTCAACCGTAGACATGAAAAGGCCTAACTGAAGAGGTTGGTGAAGAACATCGTGAGAAAATCGATCAGGCGCTTCAACAGCCCCGCCCTTTCGACAGCCTGCACGGCCATGGCGTCACCGTGATACAGCGTCTCGCCATCAAGCGTGATATCGACAGTGCCAAGCACCTGGCCCTGGGTAATCGGCGCGGTGATAGTCTCCTGCAGACTCAGACTCGCCTGCAGATCGGCAGCCCGACCGCGCGGGATGGTCATGTAAAGCTCTTGCGTAATGCCGATATCCACGGCATTTTCCTTGCCCGACCAGACTTTGGCGTTTCCCAGCACCTGGCCGGCATCATACAACTTCAACGTCTCGAAAAAGCGGAAGCCATACGTCATCAGCTTGGCGCTCTCTGCGGCACGAGCGTCCTCACTGGCCGTGCCCATGACGACCGAAATCAGGCGCATGCCATCACGCTCGCCCGAGGCAACCAGACAGTAGCCGGCCGCTGTCGTCCAGCCCGTCTTCATGCCGTCGATAGTGCTGTCGCGAAACAGCAACGTATTGCGATTCGGCTGAGTGATGCCGTTATACGTGCACTCTCGCTCTGAGTAGATGCCGTAATGATCCGGGTGTTCGTTGATGGTGGCTCTGGCAAGCGTCGCCAGATCGCGCGCCGACATGATGTTGAAGGCTTCTTCGGTATCCAGACCGCTGGCATTCATGAAGTGGGTATTGGTCATTCCCAGACGCGCGGCGTGCTGGTTCATCATGTCCGCAAAAGCCTCTTCGCTGCCAGCCAGATGTTCGGCCATCGCGACGCTCGCATCATTACCGGACTGGATGATGATGCCGCGCAGAATATCTTCCACACGCACCTTGCGGTTGACGTCCACGAACATCTTGGAGCCCTGCGTCGCCCAGGCCTTCTCGCTGATATGCACCTCGTCGTCCAGGCTCATATTGCCATTGTCGATCTCCACCTCGGCGATATAGGCCGTCATGATCTTGGTAAGGCTTGCGGGCGGCAGTTGCACATCGGCGTTCTCCTCCACAATGACCTTGCCGGTCCTGGCATCCAGCAGGATGTAGCTGCTCGCGGCGATCTGGGGAGGGCGCGGCACGATGGCCTGAGCTTCAGCGACAGGCGTCGCGTTCAGTGTCGGCGTTGGCTGTGCTGACACAATCCCGGCGGGAAGAAACAAAGCCGTCACTGTCAGTGCGATTGCTCGACTGGAGTTCGCGATACGCAGGAGCACTCCTTCGCTAGAGCGGGTATCAGAGAGCTGTCTAGAGTTCTGTTGCATATTCGTCGTTTCCATCCTCAGCGATAAAAAATAATGCTCATCACGCGCCCGCCAATCAATCGCGGACAGTGTAGGGTCTTCCCAAATCAGCGGCAACCACGGTATCCGCGAGGCGTGCCGCCTCGGCCGCATCCGGGATTGGCCCGACGCGCACACGGTGCAGGGGCTGATTCGCAGCACCTGACTCTACGGACCGGATGAAAACCGGTCTCGACGTCAGATCCCGCAGTTTAGCCGACAACTGCTCTGCGGCGCGCAAGTCGGAGAATGCCCCCACCTGCAGATATTGTTCCTGCGCTCCGCTACTGGCTGTACTTGAACTGGCTGCGCTTGAGCTGGTACTGCCTTCTGCGATCGTGGCTCGGACAGGAGCCGCAGCAGTGCGGACAGCGGCCGTGGCCACGGCTCCACCGGCTGGACGAGTGCCCGGCCCGGCGAGGGTTGGCACGATGGCTTCCACCTCCACCATCGCCGTTCCCTTGTTGTCGAAACCCAGCATGTAGGCCGCGGCGTAGGAAAGGTCGATCACACGGTCACTGTGGAACGGCCCCCGGTCATTGACCCTGACAATAATGCTGCGTTCGTTCTCGAGATTCGTCACCCGCAGGAACCCGGGAATCGGCATGGTCTTGTGCGCTGCAGAGATCTGATACATGTCATAGATCTCACCGTTCGAGGTCTTGTGGCCGTGGAATTTCTCACCGTACCAGGACGCAAATCCGCGTTCGCGATACCCCTCTTCCGACGGCATGACTCGATACGTGAGTCCGTTGACGGTATAGGGACTCTTGTTTCCAGCCAGCGTCCGCGGCTCGATCATCGGAATGACTTCACGAATCTGCGACGGGTCTATCTGACGCGAAGGGCCACGGTCCTGCTGGATATTGTAGCGGCTGGCCTGATAGGCGTCCGAGGCCGACATGGTACTTCCCCCGGCACTCTGCTCCGAAGGCGAACTGGCACACGCTGCAAGAAAGAGCACAACGGCAGCCAGAGTTGCTGCCTTTAGCATGCGGGTTTCACACATCAGCTGGCTCACTCATAGAATTGATACTAATAGGCATTATAATCAATATGTTATCTCGGCAACACCCGCTTATGCGTCTGAATGGACATTAATATGCCAAACCCAAGCATGAGGGTCACGATGGACGTACCGCCCTTGCTCACCAGCGGCAATGGCAAACCCACCACCGGCATGAGCCCCGACACCATGGCCATGTTCACAAACGCATAGAAGAAGAAGGTCAGCACGATACTGCCGGCAAGCAGACGGCTGAAAGTATCCTGGGCCGTCAACGCAATGAAAAATCCTCGCCCGATCACTGCGACATAGAGCGCGATCAGGAACAACACACCCAGCAGCCCGAACTCCTCGGCGAGCACCGCCAGAATGAAGTCGGTATTACTCTCAGGGATGAAATCCAGCTGCGACTGCGCACCATTGAGCCAGCCCTTGCCCTGCACGCCGCCAGAACCGATGGCGATCTGCGACTGAATGATGTTGTAGCCAGCGCCCGTCGGATCGCGGTAGGGATCAAAGAACGTCAGGATGCGGTTCTTCTGATGTGCCTGGGCGACGAATATCCACCAGGCAGGAGACGCCATCGCCAGCGCTACCACCCCGGCAATCACGATGCGCCAGCTGATCCCTGCCAGCAGGATCACGAACACACCCGACATCATCACCATCAACGCAGTCCCGGTGTCGTTCTGCATGAGAATAAGGCCAACGGGCAACACGATAATCACCCCGCACACCAGCAGATCCCTGAAACGGGGTGGCAGAGAGCGGGTCGACAGATACCAGGCCAGCAGCATCGGCACCAGAAACTTCTCGATCTCCGCCGGTTGAAAGCGCGGCAGTCCTGGCAGATCAAGCCACGCCTTGGCGCCGTTGGTTTCCGAGCCGAAGATCAGTACGACGATCATCAGAACGCACCCGCCAGCGTACATCAGGGGCGCTCCGCGACGGAAAAAATGCACATCCAATTGTGCCACCACCAGCATTACGATAAACGCCACGACGATGGCTGCCGCCTGACTCCTCACATCGCTGATGTTCTCGCCGCTCGCGCTGAACAACACCATCAGCCCGTAGCTGGCGAGGCAAAAAAGGAAAAACACCAGGGGAGCATCGATGCGGAACGATTGCCAGATCGCCCCCGGACCATTGGAAAGCCGGTAGAAATTATTGCTCAACGGACGATTGGTTGTGGCCATGCCGAAGCCCTCACCGAGCGCTGGAGCCGAGCGCAGAAACCTCATCGAAGGTCTCCGTGCGGGGCAACAGATAAGCGTCAAGTACGGCCCTGGCCACCGGGAAGGCTACCGAGCCACCACCACCGCCATTCTCGACGAACACCGCCACTGCGATACGCGACTCAGCGGATGCATCAAACGCGATGAACATGGCGTGGGTACGAAACTCTTCCGGCACCTCGGATTCATCGCGATTACCCGCGCTGTCGACCTGGAACTGCACGACCTGTGCAGTGCCAGACTTGCCGCCCATCGGATATTCCAGCGGCCTGCCGCTGTCGCGCAGCGTCGGGTACGCCGAGCCCTCATGGCGACGATGCTCCGGGTCATAGGGTTTGTTGATCACCTCCACCATGGCGCTGCGCACCAGAGCGATCTGCTCAGGCGACGGCAGCAGCTGTTTGGAAGCCGCCGTGTCCTCGAAAATCACGTCAGTGATTTCCCCATCATTGCCGATGGTGCCGCGCAGCATGCGTGGCTGCTTGAGCACACCATGATTGGCGATAGCAGCAGCAGCGGCGGCCATCTGTAACGTGGTGGCCTGGAAAATGCCATTGCCTATTCCCTCATAGGGAGTCTCTCCCGCATACCACACCTCGCCACGATTCTCCTGCTTCCACGCCGTAGATGGCACGATGCCGGCGCTGGCCTCGGGAATGTCGATGGCGGCATTGGTACCGAACCCGAAGGTCAGCAGATAGTCGTGAATTCTGTCGATGCCCATTTCCACGGCAAGACCGTAAAAGTACGTGTTGCAGGACTGGTAGATCGCACGGCGCAGATCGATTGGGCCATGACCGCTCTTGTCGACCCACCAGGTCCAGTCGTAATAGGGGCGTGAGCGACCGGGAAGACGGTAGTAGCCAGGATCATTGATCACAGTCTCTGGCGTGATGACGCCATGGTAGAGACCGCCCAAACCAATGAAGGGTTTGATTGTGGAGCCCGGAATACGGGAGGCGATCGCGCGATTGAACAAAGGCGTATGTCCGGTCTTGTTGAGCTCGGAGAGCTGCGCCCGACTGATGCCGGTGACGAACAGATTGGGGTCGTAGCCTGGTTTGCTGACCATGGCAAGCACACCGCCGGTCGCGGGGTCAATCGCGACGACTGCGCCACGATGCTCTCCCAGCGCCTGCTCTGCAACGGCCTGCAGATGACTGTCCATGTGCAGCACGATGTCGCGTCCTGGCACCGGATCGGTACGATCGAGCACGCGCATGACCTGACCCCGATTGTTTTTTTCTACCGTCTCGTAACCGACACGACCATGCAGAAGATCTTCATAAGTCTTCTCGATGCCCGTCTTGCCGATCTGGTTGGTGCCGCGATAATTACTGGCTTGCTCTTCGGACATCGCCGCCAGTTCTTCCTTGTTGATTTCCGACACATAGCCGAGCGCGTGCGCGGCGATTTCGCGGAACGGATAATGACGAACCAGCTGGGCCTCCACCGCGAAACCAGGCAGCAGATGCTGATTCACGGCGATGCTCGCAATTTCTTCCTCGGTGAGCTGGTAGCGTACGGGGACGGACGTATGAGGAACGGCGCGCCGACTCTGCCGCGTTCGATACTGTTCGATATCGTCGTCGCTCAGATTGATGACGGAGCGCAACATTTCCAGAGAGGCGTTGAGATCGACCGCAGTCTCACGCACCACCGTCAGGTTGAAGATGGGGCGATTGTCCGCCATCAACTCGCCATTGCGGTCGTAGATCAAGCCACGGTTCGGAGATACATACTGAGAATGCAGACGATTGCCATCGGAGCGGGCGGCGAAGTAGTCGTAACGGAAGACTTGCAGGT
>JACCED011696869.1_pt1 | contig 16001 bp, 15 predicted proteins | sample 7455021 | NCBI WGS metagenome assembly JACCED01 (sample SAMN15323456, study PRJNA562643) | freshwater metagenome | isolation source: river surface water | place: USA:Blue River Watershed | collected 2017-08-19 | reverse complement strand
TGATCTCGCAGGCTTTGGCCCTGACAAGATCATCGGCTATCGCGCCAAGCGGCACACCGCACTCATTGACGTCGATAAAGTTGGTGCTTGCGACAAGCGCGAATATTGGGAACCCATCTATGCCGATGAGCGCCCCGGTCGCACTGCCTCGCTCGTTCTTGATCCGGGCGAATTCTATATCCTCGCATCGAAAGAAGCTGTGCGCGTTCCGCCGGACCATGCGGCGGAGATGACTCCTTTTGATCCGCTCGTTGGTGAATTCCGCGTGCATTATGCGGGTTTCTTTGATCCGGGCTTTGGTGCTGCGGAGGCTGGCGGCGCAGGTGCACGCGCTGTGCTCGAAGTCCGCTCGCATGATGTGCCTTTCATTCTCGAAGATGGCCAGACAGTTGGTCGTCTCGTTTATGAGCGCATGGCTGAACTGCCGAAATCTCTCTATGGCAGCGGCCTTGGCTCCAACTATCAGGCGCAAGGCCTGAAGCTCTCCAAACACTTCAAGTAAGCTCTGCCGCACTCTGTCAGCTCTCGGAACCTGAGGGTTAAGGCCGCGTTGGTGACCGTGACCCTTTCGGGCCGCTCATCAGCGGCAAGATGATGGAGACAGAGATGCGACATGTCCTGCTGGCGAGCGTAGCTTTCGCCGCCCTTTCGCTCAGTCCGGCGCTCATGGCGCAGGACCGCGGCAACACGAGCAATGAACAAAATCGACGTACACAACAGCAACAGCAAACCCAAACACAGAACCCATCAGCGCAGGACAAACCCGATCGCGCCGCACAGGACAAACAGGATCGTTCTGCGCAGGACAAATCAGGTCGTGAAGCTGGACAGGATCGCGCACAGGAACGTCGCGGCCAGCAGGGGCCGGATCATGCAACAGGTCAGGATCGCGCACAGGAGCGACGCAGCCCAAGTGCACAAGGTCGTGGACCCGATCATGAAACCGGACAGGATCGCGCGCAGCAACAGCGCGAACAGCGTGACCAGCGCGGCACTGCGCAACAGCAACAACGTGATCAGACCCGCGATCGCGCGCAGGGCCAAGACCGCAATCAGGATCGTACACAGGCGCAAGATCGCAACACACGTGATCAGACACGGAATCAGGATCGCAGTCAGCAAGACCGCCAGGGTGCACAACGCGAACAGCGTGAGCAGCGCGACCAGATGCAACAGGGCCGCGACACGCGACAGGACCGCGATCAGGATCGTAATCGCGATACAGCCCGCAGTGGTGAGCGCGACCAGCGCAGCAGCGGCAATGTCGATGTCACCGGATCCATCCGAGTCGATCAACAAAAGGCAAGCCGCGTTCATCAAGAGCTGATCACCCGTGGTGAGCGCAGCAATATCAACATCCATGTCAGTGTGGGTGAGCGCATTCCCGACCGCGTGCGACTGCGGCCCCTGCCATCCAACATCATCTCCATCTCGCCTGAGTTCCGCGGCTACAGCTATGTCGTCGTGCAGGACGAGATCGTGATCGTGGAACCGCGCACCAAGAAGGTCGTCACTGTGATCCGCGGGGGTGGTGGCGGCAGTGTGATGCATCGCAGTTCGCTGCGGCTTGAGCAGCCCCAGATCAGCCGCATCCGCCGCGAGATCCGGCTTGATGGAATGCGCCGCTTCAATATTGACGTGAGGCCGGGCATGGTCGTCCCGCAGAATGTGGTGCTGCAACCTCTTCCAGAGATCATCGTTGAAGAGATACCCGAGGTGAGGGAGTACCGATTCTTCGTGGATCGGGACGACATCGTCCTCGTGGATCCCAATAGTCGCGAAGTGGTGGAGATCCTCCGCTGACCAGCGAAGATTGGGATGAGAGGGGTGGCCATCCGGCCGCCCCTTTTCTTTGCGCATGGCTGGTGAAGAGCGTATAAGAAGCCATGACCTCGCTCGACCATAACGGCCCGGAGGCCCGCCCCTTTGACACACGGCTTTTTGTCAAGGCCGTGATCGTCTTCTGTGGCCTGCTCTTTCTGGCCGGCACCTTGTTGTGGTGGCGCTTCGGCTCGGTCATCTTCATGGACATGCTCGCCTTCGCGCAAAGTTGCTTCTGATGGATCGTCGTCTATTCTTGCCAAGCCTCGTCATCGCGATTGGCCTCGTGCTGGTTGCCGCCTCTGCATGGCTGACCTTTTCAGGTCCGGGCGCACCTCCGCCCTCCAGCATTGGCGGACCGTTCCAGCTCGTGGATCAAGACGGCAAGGCGGTCACGCAAGATACATTCAAGGGCGCGCCAACCGTTATCTTCTTCGGCTTCACCCATTGCCCGGATGTCTGCCCCACCGCGCTGTTCGAAGTGACACAAATCTTCAAGAAGCTCGGAGACAAAGCCAGGGTGAACGGGCTTTTTGTCAGCGTCGATCCTGAACGCGACACGCCGGACTTGTTGAAAGATTATCTGTCCAATTTCGATCCGCGCATTCGTGGCCTTACAGGCTCGAAAGACCAGCTTGAGCCGATGTTCAAGGCCTATCGCGTCTATGCCCGCAAGGTGCCGGGCAAGGATGGTTATTACAGCATGGATCATAGCTCCATCGTTTATCTGATGGACAAACAAATGCGCTTTGTCGGACCGCTCAATATTTCCGACGAAGAGGTCGCGATCAAAGACATCCGCAAATGGATGTGACTAATAAAAGCTGATCGGAAAATATTTCAGATAGAGTTCGGCATAGATGCCACGCTCTGCTACGCGCTTCAATGCATAATCAAGCGCCCGGCGCAGGCCATGATTGTCCTTGCGCACCGCAATGCCCACCCCCTCCCCAAAGAAACGCGCCTCGGTAAAGGCACCTCCGCGAAAGGCACAGCAGGCTGAAGCATCGGTACTGTTGAGCCAGATGGCGAAGGACACACCATCGCCAAAGACGAGATCCACCTCCTCGCGCTTAAGGGCCGAGCGCAAGGATGCCAGCGTCTGATAGGGACGCAGAGTCACTTGCGGGAAGAATTGGCGCAGATAGGCTTCATGTGCAGTACGCGCGACCACGCCGACCTGTTTCCCGGCCAGAGCTGCAGGCGTCACATCATTCAACTCAAAGTCCTGCCGGGCGATGAAACGTGCGGGCGTTTTGTAATAGGGTGCCGTGAAGCTAACACGTGCGCGATTGGCAGTTGTGATGGCGAGCGAAGAGATGGCAGCATCACCCCGCCCCTGCTCAATCGCATCAAGGATCGTATCCCAGCGGCGTGGCTGCACGGTGCATTGCACGCGCAGCTCTTCACACAATGCACGGGCCAGCTCGACATTGAATCCGGCAAGTGTCCCATCCGGCAGGGCGAATTCAAAAGGCGGATAGTCATCTTCAGTGATGAAACGGATCAATCGCAAAGCACCAAGATCGGGACGCTCCAGCCTGTGATTGGGATCCCACAAGCTTGGCACCCTGATCTCCTGACCCCAAGCAGCACTCGTGACCATGGCCCCAAAAAGGACAGGCAGAAAGATCTTACGCAACGTAAGCTTTACCATTATCACCTAGTCCATCATCGCATGGTAGCAAACAGAGCTTCAGGCTCTGCGGGTCTGGCGCATCATGCCCGTCCTGCGCAGGGAGCCGCAACTTTTTTCATCACGCGTGCTCAAGTTGAAGATGTTGCTTTCAGGCTTGATCATGCACATCCCCATCTCAGCGCACGCGACCTGCGACTGCGCCGTTTCTCTCTCATGTTCATCAGCCTGATTGCTCTGGCCTGTCTTTGCCTTTTTTCGGGAGGAGCCCTCAAGCTCGGCGCGAGCCTCGTACTCGTTCTGCTCTTTGGTGGCGCGCTGGCCTTGCGCATCGTGGCACTGATATGCGGCCTCATCCGCGCACATCCTTCAGCTCTTGCACTTGGCGATGACGAGTTGCCGACTTACACCATTCTGGTCCCGCTGTTTCGCGAAGCGACGATCATTCTTCAACTGGTCGAGGCACTGGACCGGCTTGATTATCCCCGCAGCAAATTGCAAATCCTGCTCCTCCTCGAAGAAGAGGATCACGACACCCGTAGCCTGCTTGAGCGCATTGATCTTGAATCACATTACAGTCTCGTGATCCTGCCGAAGGGCCTGCCGCAAACCAAGCCACGGGCGTTGAATGTGGGGCTGTCTCTGGCAAGAGGTGACCTGACTTGCATCTATGATGCAGAAGATGATCCCCATCCTGAACAGCTTCGGCAAGTGGCAGCTCTTTTTGCCCGCCTCGATCAGCGTTTTGCCTGTCTGCAATGTCCGTTGAACATCTATAATCCCAAAGCAAGCGCAATCGCATCGCTCTTCACGCTCGAATATGCTGCTCTCTTTCATCTGCTTGATCCGGGCCTGACACATATGCGTCTGCCGGTCCCTCTGGGTGGCACATCGAACCATTTCCACACCAAGATCCTGCGCGAGCTACATGGATGGGATGCGTGGAATGTGACGGAAGATGCCGATATGGGACTGCGCCTTGCACGCCATGGCTATCTCGTTGCTACGCTTTCAACGCCCACCTATGAAGAAGCTCCAACCGGATTGCGCGCGTGGCTCATGCAGCGCAAGCGCTGGATGAAAGGCTGGATGCAAACTCTTTGCGTCTTGTTGCGCGACCCAGTCACATTGCTGCGCGATCTTGGCTTATTTCGCAGTATCGCTGTCTTGTTGCTGCTTGCAGGCGGCGTGATTGGCCCGCTCAGCTGGCCTCTCTTTGCCGGGGTTCTTGCCATTGATCTCGTGACAGGCGGCCTCTTTGACTTCTCAAGCCTCACCACATCGCTGACCAGCATCTTGTGGAGCGGCACAGCGGTGCTGGGTGTGGTCATGGCCTTTGCGCCCCTGATTTTGGGCGCACAGCGCTGCAAGATCACGCATCTCTTGATCTGGCTGCCGCTGGTGCCTCTGCTTTATGTGCTGCTCTTCGTGGCGGCAGGGCTTGCCCTCTACGATCTCTTCAAGCGACCCCATTACTGGGACAAGACAACCCACGGACACGGGCTGCAAAAGCGCCCGAAAAACCCGCCCTTTGGTTGACCTTGCAGGCCTCGCTGCCTAGTGTGCGCGCGCTCGGCCCCGTGCCCAAGCTTCCCAAAGGGATCTTAATCCATGTCTTCTGCCGCTCCTGCTGCCTCCGGGCCGCTGTCGCTTCACGATGCCGCCCTCACGTCGAATGTCTGGCCATTCGAAGAGGCACGCAAACTCGTCGCTCGTGTAGAGAAATCGGGTCAGAAAGACGTCCTGTTTGAAACGGGCTATGGGCCGTCGGGTCTGCCACATATCGGCACCTTTGGCGAAGTGGCACGCACCAGCATGGTGCGTCACGCTTTCGAGATCTTGACCGATGGCAAGATCCCCACGCGGCTCATCGCCTTCTCTGACGACATGGATGGCTTGCGCAAGGTGCCTGACAATGTGCCAAACAAGGAGATGCTCACCACGCATCTGGGCAAGCCGCTGACAAAGATTCCCGACCCCTTCGGCAAGTTTGAAAGCTTCGCGCATCACAACAATGCCATGCTGCGGGACTTTCTGGATCGCTTCGGCTTCAAATATGAGTTTGCGTCCTCGACGCAATATTACACCTCCGGCCGCTTCGATGCTGCGCTCTTGCATATGCTCGCGCGCTTTGAAGACGTACAGGCGATCATGCTTCCGTCCCTGCGTGCGGAGCGTGCCTCAACCTATTCGCCCTTCCTGCCCATTCATCCCAAGACCGGCATTGTCATGCAGGTGCCAATTGAATCGATGGATGTGAAAGCCGGCACGATTGTATGGCGAGATCCTGACACGCATGAGGCGTTTGAAACGCCTGTCACTGGCGGCCATTGCAAGCTGCAATGGAAACCGGATTGGGCGATGCGCTGGTATGCCCTGAATGTCGATTATGAAATGGCCGGCAAGGACCTCATCGACTCGGTCAAGCTCTCGAGCAATATCGTGCGCGCACTGGGCGGCACGCCGCCGGACGGTTTCAACTATGAACTCTTCCTTGATGAGAAGGGTCAGAAAATTTCAAAGTCGAAGGGCAATGGCCTGACGATTGAAGAATGGCTAACTTATGCGAGCCCCGAAAGCCTCGCGCTCTTCATGTTCCAGAAGCCGCGCGAAGCCAAGCGTCTGCATTTCGACGTCATCCCGCGTGCGGTGGATGAGTATCTGCAATTCCTCGGCGGCTATGAACGTCAGGACTGGAAGAACCGACTGGGCAACCCCGTCTGGCATATCCACAATGGCACACCGCCACAGCCCGAAATGCTGCATCAGGCGGGTGAAGCTGGCAGCGGCACGCAGATTTCATTCGCCATGTTGCTGAACCTCGCAGCGGTAGCCAATAGCGAAGATCCGCAGGTTCTCTGGGCCTTCTTGCGCCGCTATGCACCGGGCGTGACGCCACAGGATTATCCCCGTCTCGACGCCATGGTGGGCTATGCGGTCACCTATTTCCGCGACTTCGTACGCCCGGCCAAGACCTATCATGTGCCCGATGATGTTGAGCGCGACGCGCTAACAAAGCTTGATACAATGTTGGCAGGCCTTCCTGCTGGTGCAACAGCAGAAGACATCCAGACTTCACTCTATGACGTGGCGCGCCCCATTCCGCGCTATCAGGACATGAAAGCGAAGGGTGCCACGCCTGAGCGTCCAGGCGTGTCGAATGACTGGTTCAACATGCTCTATCGCGTGCTTCTGGGTGAGCAACGCGGACCACGCTTTGGTTCATTCGTGGCGCTTTACGGCATCAATGAAACGCGTGCGCTCATTGCGAAAGCACTGTCAGGCGATCTTGCGCGCGAACATGAGACCTTCCTCGCCGCGCGCAAATGATCACTGGCTGATCCATAAAATGCGCGCGACCCATGCGACCTGATCCATCTGGAGCAAGCGGTCGGCATGTTCTGCATTGAGTGACTTCAAATCAATGGTCTTGGCTGTCTGGCGACGCAACTCCTTCGCCAGCACTTCCCCGTCGAGCGTCTTCACCACAACACGATCCCCGCGCCGCACCGGCGCCTCAGGATCGACGATGATGATGTCGCCGTCGCGATAGACGGGCAGCATGGAATCGCCCGAAATTTCGAGTGCATAGGCATGAGAGCCGACGACATGGGGAAAGGCGACCTCGTCCCAGCCAGCACCAACCGGAAGGCCGCCATCATCGAAATAGCCCCCGTCCCCCGCCTGGGCGAGCCCGATCAGGGGAATGGTGCGCGCCGGTTCGCCAGCGCCCTTGCGCACGAGGCCCAGAAAATCTTCCAACGTCGTATTGGTCGCCTCCAGCACCTTGGAAATGCTCTCGGTCGAAGGCCAGCGCAGGCGGCCATTGTCGGAGGACCGCTTTGATTTGTTAAAGGTCGTGGCATCAAGTCCCGCCCGGCGCGCCAAACCCGAAGGGCTGGTGCCATGAGCGGCGGCCAGGGCGTCAATCGCACCCCAGATGTGGACATGGGTCAACATGGCAGAACCTTCGGGGACGTTGTTCCTAGGATTAGGAAGATATAACCTCCGCCTCCCATCCCGGCAATGGGGATGGGTCTAGATTCCGCCGCCCCTTTCCGCAGGGGAATCTGCCCCAGCGTCAAGAAGAGCTTGAGGATGCGCGGTTGTTTCACTTGGGGTGGGTGGCTACTGTGCGCCCGACTTAAGCGAAGGAATCAGTCCAGTGGCCCTGATTTACAAGATCGCGCCCCGCCTATTGTGGCAGGAGGCTGAGCGCGCCGGCGTCTTTGAAGGTGCGCCTGTCGATCTCGCGGATGGCTTCATCCATTTCTCCACCGCAGATAGCGTTCAGGAGACAGCCGACAAGCATTTTCGCGGACAGGATGATCTTCTCCTCATCGCTTTTGAGGATGGGGATCTGGGGCCGCACCTGAAATATGAAGTCTCGCGCGGTGGGCAGCTCTTCCCTCATCTCTATGCGCCTCTGCCCGTCAGTGCCGCGAAATGGGTGAAGCTCATCACCATGAATGCCGAAGGCAAACATGATCTGTCGGAGTTGCTGTCGTGATCACGCTCGCCAATCATCTCCTGCAACCCGTTCTGCACAGCATGGATCCTGAACAGGCGCATGGCCTTTCGATTCTGGCTTTGCGCATGATGCCGCCTTTGTCCTTCCGCGTGGAAGATGCGCGTCTGGCAGTGACTCTTTGCGGCCTTGATTTCCCAAACCCCCTCGGCATGGCTGCTGGTTATGACAAGGGCGCGGAAGTGCCGGATGCTTTGCTGCGTCTGGGCTTTGGCTTTGTCGAAGTTGGCACCATTACGCCCTTGCCGCAGCCGGGCAATCCAAAGCCACGTCTGTTTCGCTTGCCCGCCGATGAAGGCGTTATCAATCGTCTGGGCTTTAACAGCGAGGGTCATGCAACTCCGCATCAGCGGCTTCTTGCGCGTGGAAAACGACCCGGCATCGTTGGTGTGAATGTTGGCGCCAACAAAGAGTCAGCCGACCGCACGGGAGATTATGTGGCCGGCATTCGCGCTTTCGCAGATGTCGCGCATTATTTTACCGTCAACATCTCCTCACCCAACACGCCGGGCTTGCGTGATCTCCAACAAGCAGCCGCGCTTGATGATCTTCTGGCGCGCGTCCTTGGTGCGCGAGATGAAGCCGTGCACGCTTATGGCTACAAGCCCGTCTTTCTGAAGATTGCGCCTGACCTCACGCCCGGCGATCTTGATGACATTGTGCGCGTCGCTCGCAATCGCCGTATTGACGCACTCATTCTCGGCAACACCACCGTAACGCGCCCAGCCAGTTTGCAGGAGCAAGCCACGGCGCGCGAAGCTGGCGGCCTCTCCGGCAAGCCGCTCTTTGAGCTGTCAACCAAGATGCTGGCTGCTGCCTATCTGCGTGTGGAGGGTCAATTCCCGCTCATTGGCGCTGGCGGCGTTGATGGGCCAGACAGCGCCTTTGCCAAGATGGAGGCAGGCGCGAGCCTTGTTCAGCTCTATTCTTCCATGGTGTTCAAGGGACCATCGCTGCCGGGTGATATTCTGCGCGGCCTGCTGAAGGTTTGTGATGAGGAAAAGCTCGCCAGCCTCAGCAATGTCGTGGGACGGCGTGCGCAAGATTGGGCGGGCGATTTCGCCTAGCCGTAGCGGCGCCAGTTCAACAGCCGGATCACCAGCCAAACAGGCAGAACGAGCAAGGCTCCCGCGAGAAAATACTCGCCCAGCTCCAGAACGGCATCCAGACCGAGCGAGATAATCCGCCGTACCAGCCGCTGAACCGTATGCACCAGCATGGCGGGACGAATGTCGAGCAGCATCAGGAATGCGCCGACAATCACCGAGACGAGTGCAAGACGGAAAAGAACCGCCACCGGTGAACCACCGAGGAAGCGTGTGACGGTATTATCGGCCATGGAGGATCCCCTCTGCAACTAGCCGAATCATAACAGGAAACAAGCTTTGGCGGAACTCAGCGGCGTTCCGTTTCATCTCGCATGACGCGCATCATGCGTCGCATGAAATCTTCCATCACTTGCCAGGCCTGTTCAATGTCCTGCTTGCTGGGGAGGAGATTGCGCGATGGCGGCACTTTCTCTGCCTTGCGCAAACGATCAATCTCATCGAGCAAGGCCGCACGCTCATCAGCAGCGAGGCGACATTCTACTGTGCCATTTTTCATGGAGCAGAAAGACACGGTGCCGTTGCGCGTATCAAGGCGCAGAAACCCGTTTTCAACGGGCGTCATGGTGAAGCGGCCGTCTTCGGGGGATGAGTCACTTGCTGCGAAAGCAACTCCAGCCCCAACCGCAAGAAGTGCGAAAAAGGCGTGTTTGTACATCGCTGAACCCTCTGAAGCCTATATAGGAAGAGGGCTTGGCGAAATCACGGCAGCTCAAGCATATCAGGCCGGAGCATCTCCATTCCACTGACCGGCTTCAATCTTTGACGCAGCAATAACCGCTTGCGTGCGGCTTTCGACACCGAGCTTCTGCAAGATTGCAGACACATGCGCCTTGACCGTTGCTTCGGAGACCGACAGCTCATAGGCGATCTGCTTATTGAGCAAGCCTTCAGACAACATCATCAGCACGCGCACCTGCTGCGGCGTCAAGGATGACAGGCGACGCACAATATCAGCCGTATCGCGATCAGCGGGTGTTGAAAGATCAACATCAGGCGGTGTCCAGGTGCCCCCGTCAAGCACATTGCGAATGGCAGTGCGCATGACATCCATCTCTGTTGTCTTGGGCACAAATCCTGACGCGCCAAAGTCGATGCAGCGACGCATCACTGCACGATCTTCATTGCCAGACACAACAACAACAGGCACGCCCGGATGCTGCGCGCGCAAATACATAAGGCCAGAGAAACCACGCACACCCGGCATGGCAAGATCGAGCAGAACGAGATCCGCGTCGTGGTTCTGTTCAAGCTCTTTGGTCAGCTCATCGAGATCGCCGCATTCGACGATGGCCGAACCGGGAACAGCACCTGCAACGGCCTGCCTCAAGGCACCGCGCACCAGCGGATGATCGTCAGCGATGATAATACGAGTTGAAACACTCACGGGAAGCACCCCCCTTGCCTGCCAGTGGCACGCCTATTGGCAAATACTCTTGCAATCCTGTCAATTGCCCTATTCTTGAAGGTCTATAGAGGAAAATCGACCTTGCCGCGACCCTCTCCCGAAGATGAGGCCCTTCAAAGACTTGCCGTCGACGGCCGGGTGGCTTTCGCGGCCTTTGGATTGGCGGCCACCATGGGTGGGCTGATTCTGCTCGACCGGCTCGGATTGCCGACGGGCCTGCTGATCTGGCTTGGCCCCCTCATGGCCATGGCAACTATTGTCATGGTGGGTTTCTTTTTGCGCGCCTCCCGCATCTCAGGCTTCTTCAGCGCGGGTCGCGCGGTGCCTGCTCCCTATATCGGCCTTGCCATGGCCGGACTTGCGAGCGGATTGAGCCTGCTCTTTTTGCCCCCGCTACCGGAGGGTCTCAGCGGACGCAGTCTCGCCAGCGGCATGATCGCTGCCTTTGTGATCACTGCCCTCATCAGCGGCCCGCTCTTGCGCAAGACCGGCGCCCTGACCTTGGCAGGAGCACTGGCGCATCGCTTTCCCCACCCGCTTGTCAGATTGGGGGCGAGCTTGATCACAGCACTTGGCGGTCTGGCTTTAGGCATTGCGGGGTTGGACGCTGCGAGCGCTTTGCTGAGCGGCATGACAGGTCTCAGCACAACGGCGACCATGATGCTCTGTCTCGTGCTCATCGCCTTCATCATTGTGCCGGGCGGGCTTCGTGGTTTGACCTGGGCACATGTGCTTGGGATCGGACTCACCATTGCCAGCCTTGCTTTGCCGCTGATCATTCTCGTCGCCCGCGGAACACTCCCGCCACTGCCCTGGTTCGGTGATGCTGCCGCCTTTGACGTGGCCATCAACCGACTGTCCACACTGCACCCGGAGCTCATCGGCGGATCAAGCCTGTCTGTTGTCTTCGTGATCGCGCTCGGCCTTTGTGCCTTTCATCCCTTTCTCATGCCAACGCAGGCAGCGTTTCGCAGCGCAGATGCACGTTTGGGGGCGACCTCTGGTCTCATCTGGCTGTTGGTTCTTTTCATGCTGGCAGCTTCAAGTCTGGCGGTGACGAGCCTGGCCTTGCAGGGTGCAGCAGGGCTTCGACTTAGCGATGTGCCTGATATTCTCCTGCGTGCCTCTGCACGTGAAGAGCTGACCCTTTGCGGAGCCCATCCTGCAACCATTGCGCAACTGCGTGAGGCTTGCGGCGCTTTGCCCACCTTGCGCGCGGGAGATGTGATCGGCACGCCGCTTTATCTTCTAACTGCTGCCGGAGAATTGCGCGGCTTCGGTGCCAGCTTCACAAGTCTGGCGCGGTCGGGGCTTTTCGTTCTGCTTTTGGCGCTGTCAGCGTCGGGCATAATGAGCTTTGCGACAACGTTTGCGCATGAGGGTCTTGACCACTGGCGCAAGGGTCGCACGCTGACCAGCCAGCGGCTTGCCATCACACGCCTCTTGCTGATCCTCGCACTCGGCGGGGCGGCATATTTGCTCCACATCAGTGCTTTTGATGCCCGACATTTGCTGGCGATCATGATGGCGTTGAGCGCCTGCCTGATCGCGCCACTCCTGCTGCTGTCGCTGCTTGCGCGGGCGACCAGTGTTGAGGCGCTCATAGCCCTGGGGCTTGGCCTCTTTGGCATTGCCCTGCCACTGGCGATGCAAGGCACGCCACAGGGATTTGCGGAGCTTGCGCAGATCAGCAGCCTTGCTGCGCTGCTCTCCTTTTCGGTTGCAGCACTCTTGTGCCTGCGTCACCCGAAAGATCCAGCATCTGAAGGCGCAACCTTTGTTGCGGCGCTCCTGCATGGGCAGGGCGATGTGATGCAGGATGATCGCGGCGCATGATCAATCGCGCAACAGAGCTTCCAGATGTTCAATTCGATCTGCGTCGCGGCTCGGCTTATCCCAGCGGATGCGCGAGATGCGTGGAAAGCGCATGGCCACGCCTGACTTGTGGCGGGCAGAACGGTTCAAACCTTCGAAGGCAATTTCCAGCACAAGCCCAATCTGCTTATTGGCCGTGACTTCACGCACCGGACCGAAACGGTTACTTGTGTGATTTCGTACCCAGCGGTCAAGCTGCGTCAGCTCTTCATCCGTGAAGCCGAAATAGGCTTTACCAACCGGCACCAGCTCATCGCCCTGCGCGGTGGCACGCCAAACGCCGAAGGTGAAATCCGAATAAAAGGATGAACGCTTGCCATGGCCGCGCTGGGCATACATCAAAACTGCATCGACATTGAATGGATCGCGTTTCCATTTCCACCATGGACCTGTGGGACGGCCCGGCACATAGATTGAGTCCCGGCGCTTCAACATCACGCCTTCAATTGCCTCAGCATCAACACCTGCGCCTGCGCTGGCCGGATCTCGCCTTGCAGCTGCAATCTCATCCCATGACTGAAAGGGCACCAGGGGCGAGAGGTCAATCGGCCCCGGCTTCAGGGAGGTGATGAGCTGTTCCAATCTTGCACGCCTTTCCATGAAAGGCAGGACACGCAAATCCTCACCATCTTGCATCAGCAAATCATAGGCGCGGATGTGAAGCGGATAGTCCTTGACCAGTTTGGCGCTCACGGTCTTGCGGTTGAGTCTTTGTTGCAGGACGCCAAAGCTTTGGACACGCCCGTCGCGTAGCACCAGCAATTCTCCGTCAATGGCAACTGAACCAAATATCGCCAGCGCCTCCAGCATATCGGGGAAGGAATGCGACATATCCTCACCCGTGCGCGAATAAAGCCTCTGCACCCGCACCCCGTCCGATGCAACACCGCATACAGCTTGAACGCGAATGCCATCCCATTTCCACTCGGCCGAAAAATCACCGGCATCGAGCTTGGTGAAATCTGTCTCCTCAATCGCATGAGCCAGCATGGGCGCACGGAAAGGCGCAGGATCTTCGCTGATGGGACGCGGCTCGCGTCCTTCAATCCAGGCAAAGAGATCGAGATAAGGAGGCGCCAGTCCGTGCCAGACTTCTTCGATCTCTTGGGGGTCTATATCGCCAAGAGACGCAAGCGCTGTTTTGGCAAGTCGCGCCGAAACACCAATGCGCAAAGCGCCGGTGATGAGTTTCAGCAAGGCCCAGCGGCCTGTCTCATCAAGTGCATCCAGCCAATGAGCGAGTTGCTGCGGCAGGCCGGCCTTGGGCGTCTCATGCAGTCGCTCGACGATTTCCGACAGGCTGGGCGTAGCGTTGGGGCGATGCTGCGGGTCAGCAGGCCACAAAAGAGCGACTGTCTCTGACAGGTCCCCCACATAGTCATAGCTCATTTCAAAAAGAACAGGATCAACCCGTTCGCTGATGAGCTGACGAATGATGGCGGGCTTGGCATGGGCGAATTTGAGCGCGCCGGTCATCGCAGCCAGTGCAAAACCACGATCAGGATCGTCGGTCGTACGAAAATAGTCTGCGAGCAGGCGTAACTTGTTATTGCGCGAGGGCTCATAGGCCAACCGATCGAGCAGAGCTGCAAAGCGGTTCATGCGGAGACCTCCGCACCACCTTCATCGGCTTCTTCATCGCCATAGCCGATGAGGTGAAGCGGGCGGGCTTGCAGACCACGTTGCGCGGCCCAATGAACCAGCGCATCTTCCGCGCCATGCGTCACCCAGACTTCGCGACAGCCTGTCTCCGTCACGGTCTGGCACAGCTCATCCCAATCAGCATGATCTGAAATGACCAGCGGCAAGTGCACCCCCCCTTGCCGGGCGCGCGCACGTATACGCATCCAGCCCGATGCAAAGGCAATGACAGGATCGGGAAATTTGCGCGCCCAAAGATCTTGCGTTGCCGAGGGCGGACAGATGATGATCTCACCACCCAGCGTGGGGCGATCTGCAGCTGCCACCTTGCGCACATCTCCCAGATCAACACCATGCTCCTGATAGAAGCGGGTGATCTTTTCCATGGCGCCGTGAATATAGAGCGGTCGATCCCAACCCGCTTGCCGCAGCAAGGCCATCACACGCTGCGCCTTGCCGAGTGAATAGGCGCCAAGCAGATGCGCGCGATCAGGGAAGAGCGCACAGGAGCGCAGAAGCTTCTCCACCTCTTGCTGCAAGGGCGGATGACGAAAGACGGGCAGGCCGAAGGTGGCTTCGGTGATGAAGGCATCGCAAGGGATCAATTCAAACGGCGCGCAAGTAGGATCAGCCGCGCGTTTGTAGTCACCCGACACGACAAGACGGCAAGCTTTTGTTTCAATCAGGATCTGCGCTGAGCCAAGTACATGGCCTGCAGGATGAAAGGAGACGGTCACATCATTGACCGTCACACGCTCCCCATATCGGACGGCCTGCGTGCCCGCTGCAAATTGCTCGCCATAACGCAGCGCCATGATGCCTAACGTCTCGCGCGTGGCCAACACATGATCATGGCCTGCGCGTGCGTGATCGGAATGGCCATGGGTGATGAGGGCACGCGGCGAGGGGCGCAGGGGATCAATGAAAAAATCGCCCTGCGGACAATAGAGCCCTGCGGATGTGAGGGTGAGAAGATCGCTCGCCGCCATCCCACCAAGATAGGCGCTCGCGGCTCAATTCACAGTCTCAACCCATATGTGCTGCATCGGGACCGTCAGGAAAATGGCCTAATTGGCGGCGCCGCTCTTGCAATTCGCTAATCGCGCGCTCCAGCTCGTCGCGCTGGCGCTGCAACAGATCGAGCTGCTGCTCAATCTGCTCTTCACCCAGAGCAAGATCAGGATCGGCCAGCGTGTCGGCCTGATTCGAAATCAGTTCCCGGATTTCAGCGAGGGTGAAACCCAGCTTTTTACCTTTAAGGATCAAGGAAAGCCGCTGCCGGGCGCGAGCATCATACAAACGGACTGACCCCTCCCGGATCGGCTGAAGCAGACCGCGATCTTCATAAAACCGCAGCGCCCTGAGCGTCACCCCATAAATGCGGGCCATATCGCCAATCGAAAGAACCTCGTGATGAGGGGCAAGCCCCTCCGAAAATGAATTTTTCTCGTCCATAGGCTTCCCCTTGAAAAGACCGGCGGGAGGGCCGGCAAGCCGCGGCAGGACCACGACTGAAGCCTGACCATTAGAACCGATGCATCTAAGAAATGCAACTTTAAATTGTATCTTTGAAATATTTCAATCGAGTTGCCCGTCCCTGCGCCAACGCCGTCAGGGTTAACCCGATCTTTACCCTGATTATCGAAAGTTGCTCGGTATTGACGCCGCCCCTGTGCCCCAATGGCACAGCGGCACCGGGGCTCGACCCCAATGGATTTTGAAATGAAAAGATCGTTTGCAGCGGCCGCCAGCGTTGAACAGGACGCACGCAGCATGGCGCAGGATGCCGCCACCCGTGCCGGTATGCGCATGGAAGAGTGGCTGCGCTCGGTTCTGGAAGATTGCGCAGCCAGTCGCGGCCTCTCCATTCGCGATCTATCCGAAGAAGACCGCGCACAGGCGGTGTTTCAGCGCTTGATGGAAGAGCGCGCCGTCAGCAAACCCGCTCCCCGCTCGGCCAGCCTGAAAGTCGTGCCGACATCAGCC
>JACCED011555545.1_pt1 | contig 16004 bp, 13 predicted proteins | sample 7455021 | NCBI WGS metagenome assembly JACCED01 (sample SAMN15323456, study PRJNA562643) | freshwater metagenome | isolation source: river surface water | place: USA:Blue River Watershed | collected 2017-08-19 | reverse complement strand
TTGCGCCCGCTACGGCCTGGAGTGCGTGGTGTACGTGGGCTCGGAGGACGTCAAGCGCCAGAGCCCCAATGTCTACCGCATGAAGCTGCTGGGCGCCACGGTGGTGCCGGTGGAACTGGGCAGCCGCACACTCAAGGACGCCTTGAACGAGGCGATGCGCGACTGGGTGACGAATGTGGAGAACACCTTCTACATCATCGGCACCGTGGCAGGCCCGCATCCCTACCCGATGATGGTGCGCGACTTCCAGAGCATCATCGGCAAGGAAGCCATCGAGCAGATGCCCGAAATGGCCGGTCGCCAGCCGGACGCGGTGCTGGCCTGCGTGGGCGGCGGCAGTAATGCGATGGGCATCTTCCACCCCTATATTCCGTTCGAGGGCACGCGCCTGATCGGCGTCGAAGCTGCTGGCGAGGGTCTCGACAGCGGCAAGCATTCGGCCTCGCTGCAACGCGGTCAGCCTGGCGTGTTGCATGGCAACCGCACCTACATCCTGCAAGACGAGAACGGCCAGATCACCGAAACGCACAGCATCTCGGCCGGCCTCGACTACCCCGGCGTCGGCCCTGAGCACGCCTGGCTCAAGGACATCGGCCGCGCCGAATACGTGGGCGTGACCGACACCGAGGCGCTGTCCGCCTTTCACTACCTGTGCCGTACCGAAGGCATCATTCCCGCGCTCGAATCGAGTCATGCCATCGCCTATGCGATGAAGATGGCCAAGACAATGCGTTCTGACCAACATATCCTGGTCAACCTTTCGGGCCGCGGCGACAAGGACATCGGCACCGTGGCCGATCTGTCGCAGGCTGATTTTTACTGCCGTCCCAGCTGCCGCGGCCAGAGCGTCAAGGGTGATCTTCATCCGGTGGAGTTCAAGTCATGAGCGCCGCCACCCCGAACCGCATCGGCGCCACCTTCGCGCGGCTGAAGTCGCAGGGCCGCAAGGCCCTCATTCCCTACGTGACCGCAGGATTTCCCTTTGTCGACTGCACACCCGCGCTGATGCAGGCCATGGTGTCCGCCGGCGCTGACGTGATCGAGCTGGGCGTGCCCTTCTCTGACCCGATGGCCGACGGCCCCGTCATTCAAAAGGCCGGCGAGAAGGCCCTCGCCCAGGGCGTGGGCATGGCCCAGGTGCTGGCCATGGTGGCCGAATTCCGCCGCTCGGACATCACCACGCCAGTGGTCCTCATGGGCTATGCCAACCCGGTGGAACGCTACGACATCAAGCACGGCCAGGGCGCCTTCATCCGCGACTGCGCGGCGTCTGGGGTCGACGGTCTATTGATCGTCGACTACCCGCCCGAGGAATGCGAGCAATTTGCCGCCGACCTGCGCGCCAACGGCCTGGACCTGATCTTCCTGCTGGCGCCCACTTCGACAGACGCGCGCATGCAGCAGGTGGCCCGGGTGGCCAGCGGCTACGTCTACTATGTCTCGCTCAAGGGCGTGACAGGCGCCGGGCATCTGGATACGGGTGCGGTGGAGGCAATGCTCCCCCGCATCCGCCAGCATGTGAACATCCCGGTCGGAGTGGGCTTTGGCATCCGCGACGCTGAGACCGCCCGCGCCATCGGCCGGGTGGCCGACGCGGTCGTGATCGGCACCAAGCTGATCCAGGTGATCGAGAGCCAGCCCCGGGACCAGGTCGCGCCGGCGGCGGCCGCCTTCCTGGCTGGTATCCGACAGGCGCTCGACGCATAATCAGGCTCAGCCACCAGGGTCGGTGGCGCCACAGGCGCTCCACCCCTTCCCGAGAGGAACCCCGTATGTCCTGGCTCGAAAAACTCCTGCCACCGAAGATCCAGCCCACCGACCCCACCGAGCGCCGCAGCGTGCCCGAGGGCCTGTGGATCAAGTGTCCGAGCTGCGAGTCGGTGTTGTACAAGTCTGACCTGGAGCAGAACCAGAACGTCTGCCCCACCTGCAGCCACCACCACCGCATGTCGGCCCGCGCCCGACTCAATGCCTTCCTGGACCCGGAGGGTCGCTACGAGGTCGGCCAGGAGGTGCTGCCGGTCGACCCGCTCAAATTCAAGGACAGCCGCAAGTACCCCGAGCGCCTCAAGGAGGCCCTTGAAAACACCGGTGAGACCGACGCCTTGGTGGTGATGGGAGGCTCAGTCCACAGCATCAACCTGGTGGCCGCCGCCTTCGAGTTTGACTTCATGGGCGGCTCCATGGGCTCGGTGGTCGGCGAGCGCTTCGTGCGCGGCGTCGAGACCGCCATCGAGCAGAAGGTGCCCTTCCTGTGTTTCACCGCCACCGGCGGCGCGCGCATGCAAGAGGGTCTGCTGTCCCTCATGCAGATGGCCAAGACCAATGCGGCGCTGACCCGTCTGGCGGCCAAGGGCCTGCCCTACATCAGCGTGCTGACCGACCCCACCATGGGCGGGGTGAGCGCGGGCTTTGCCTTCGTGGGTGACATCGTGATTGCCGAACCCAAGGCCCTGATCGGCTTTGCGGGCCCGCGTGTGATCGAGACCACGGTGCGGGTCACCCTGCCAGAGGGTTTCCAGCGCGCCGAGTTCCTGCAGCAAAAGGGCGCAGTCGACTTCATCTGCGACCGCCGCGAACTGCGCAAGACCGTGGCCAGCGCCTTGGCCATGTTGCAACGGCAGCCAGCGGATGCGGTGAGCTGAGGCCTTCGGGGCGGTTTTGCTCAAACGGCCCCTCGGGGCCGTTTTTCATGGTCGCCCGGCGCGCTTCACCCCAGCACCGCCACCTGCAGACCCGAGAGCACAATCCCCGCGATCTGCAAAAGGACCAGCAGCGCCAGGGGCGTGAGGTCCAGTCCGCCCACCCGCGGAATCAGCCGCCGCAAGGGCGCCAGCAGCGGGACGCACAGGCGCTCGACCAGGTCGGCCATGTCCGAGTCGGCCCGCACCCAGGAAAGGATGGCCCCCAGCAGGACCAAGGCTGTCATGCACGAGAGCACCAGCCGCGCCAAGCCGAAGACGGCCAGCACCGGCAACAGGCCCCAGGCCGGTCCCACAGCCAGCCCACCCAAGGCCCCCGACACCGCCCAAAGGACCGCCAGTTTCACAAGCTCCACCGCCCAGGCCGCCAACAGGCTGGCGGTGTCGAGCCGGCCCATGGCCGGCAGCAGCCGGCGCAGCGGCAACACCAGCCAGTTGCTCACCGCAAACACGAAGCGCCCCAGCGGGTTGCCGAAGGGGACCCGCTGCCACTGCATGTATAGGCGCAGCAGGCAGGCGCCTCCCACCAGGCTTGCGGCCACATCGAGCAGCAGGGACAGAATCTGGAAAAGCATAGGCGCGTACTAGGGTGATGGGCTTCTGTGATGATAGCGACCCGGTCCCTGCGAAGGGACCGCCCCTTCCCCGAGACCCCATGTCTGAACCCTCACCCACTTCGCCTGCTGGCGCGCCCGGCCCTTCCGATGAATGGACCGGGCTGCCGCTGTTCCCCCTGGGCACAGTGCTCTTTCCCGGAGGACTGTTGCCGCTGCGGATATTCGAAGTTCGCTACCTGGACATGATCCGCCGCTGCCAGCGTGAGGGGCGGCCCTTCGGCGTGGTCGCCCTGACTCAGGGGCACGAGGTCCGCCAGGCCGGCGCCGGCCCGGAGGCCTTCCATCCAGTAGGCACGCTGGCCACGGTGGCCGAGATCAGCGCGCCCCAGCCAGGGCTGCTGATGATCCAGGCCCACGGTGGCTCGCGCTTTCAGCTCCAGTCCAGCCAGCAACTCAAGCATGGCCTGTGGGTGGGCCAGACGCTCCCCCTGGCCGACGATCCGGTGGTGCCGGTGCCGGAGGATCTGCAGGGTCATGCCAAATCCCTGGCCCACCTGCTTGAAACCCTCCGTGCCCACGCCGCCGACGCCCGCACCCGGATGCCGGTGCGCTCGCCCTGGCACCTGGATGACTGCGCTTGGGTCGCCAACCGCTGGAGCGAGTTACTGCCTCTGCCGGTCGAGACCAAGCAGCAGCTCATGGCACTGGACAACCCGGTCTTGCGGCTGGAGCTGGTGGGTGATTTGCTCTCGCCGGCGGCCCCAGGCCTCAGGTGATTGGCGCTGGATTGAACAGCACCAGCGAGTTGTGCAGCTTCCAGTGCTCGGCCCAGGTTTTCTTGCGCCCGCTGGCCACCTCGAGCAGAAAGCGGAACATTTCCCAGCCCGTCTCCTCGAACGTCGATTCGCCGTCGGCAATGCGGCCGGCATTGATGTCCATCAGGTCATGCCAGCGCCGTGCCAGGTCGCTGCGGGTAGCCACCTTAACCACCGGGCAGGCGGCCAGGCCATAAGGCGTGCCGCGGCCGGTGGTGAAGATATGCAGGTTCATGCCCGCGGCCAGCTGCAGCGTGCCGCAAATGAAGTCACTGGCTGGGGTGGCGGCGTAGACCAGTCCGCTCGTGATGCCTTTGTCTGAGAGCTTCTCCCCCGGCGATAGCGCCCCAGCGATCGGCGCGCTACCCGACTTGACGATGGAGCCCATCGCCTTTTCGACGATGTTGGACAGCCCGCCCTGCTTGTTGCCCGGCGTGGTATTGGCGCTGCGGTCGGCACTGCCACGCTGCAGATAAGCGTCGTACCAGGCCATTTCCTTGACCATGGCCTCGGCCACCTCCGGCGTCGCGGCGCGAGAGGTGAGCTGGGCGATGCCATCGCGCACCTCGGTCACTTCGGAGAACATCACGGTAGCGCCAGCGCGCACCAGCAAATCGGTGCAAAAGCCCACCGCCGGGTTGGCGGTCACGCCCGAGAAGGCGTCTGAGCCGCCGCACTGCACACCCACCACCAGGGCGCTGGCCGGCACCGTCTCGCGGCGGCGCCGATTGAGGCGCTCGAGGTGAACGCGGGCCTGGCGCATGACATCGTCGATCATGGACATGAAGCCCACGTGCGAGTCGTCTTGCAGGCAGACCACATCCAGGCCCTCAGCGCCGTCGCCACGCGTGTCGGTGATGGGGATGGTGCCCGGCGGCAGCAGCCGCTCGGGCTGCAACTTCTCGCAGCCCAGACTCACCACCATCACCTCACCGCCGAAGTTGGGGTTGCGGCTGATGTTGCGCAGCGTACGGATCGGGATGATGGCGTCGGGCGCGTCGATCGCCACGCCGCAGCCATAGCCATGCTCCAGGCCGACCACGTCGTCCACATTTGGATAGAGCGGCAGCAACTCGGACTTAATCCGCTGCACTGCGAAGTCGACCACGCCGGCCACGCATTGCACGGTCTGGGTGATCGCCAGGATATTGCGTGTACCCACGCTGCCGTCGGCGTTGCGATAGCCCTCGAAGGTGTAGCCCGCCAGGGGGTCCATCGGCGGCCTTTGCGCGGTGGCCAAGGGCAGGCCTTCGAGCGTCCGGGCCTGGGGCATCTGAAGCACGCGCTCATGCACCCAGCTACCGGCCGGAAGATCTTTTGTCGTGCGGCCGATGGGGACGTCATAGCGCCGCACCTCGGCGCCCGTGGGCAGATCGACCAGGGCCACCTTGTGCCCTTGCGGCACCGCCTCGCGCAGGGTGACCCCCTCGGGCAGCACGGTGCCTGCAGGCAGGCCGCCGTCGTTGGCCACGATGGCCACGTTGTCGGCCGCGTGCATGCGAATGAGAAGGGGCGGTCGAGTGGTCATAGCGTCGGGCGTCAGCGCACCAGGCAGGGCTTCTTGGGGTCGAACTTCCAGCCAGGAATCAGATACTGCATCGCGATCGCATCGTCACGTGCGCCCAGGCCGTGCTGCTGGTAGAGCGCATGGGCCTTCTCCACCTCGGCCATATCGAGCTCAATGCCCAGGCCTGGCTTCTTGGGCACCTGCACGTAGCCACCCTCGATCTTGAGCGGATCCTTGCTGAGGCGCTGGCCGTCCTGCCAGATCCAGTGGGTGTCGATAGCAGTCACCTTGCCGGGTGCGGCCGCGCCCACATGGGTGAACATGGCCAGGGACACGTCGAAGTGGTTGTTGGAGTGCGAGCCCCAGGTCAGGCCCCAGTCGCGGCAGGTCTGGGCCACCCGCACCGAGCCCGCGAGCGTCCAGAAATGCGGGTCGGCCAAGGGGATGTCCACCGCCTGCAGCGAGAGCGCATGCACCATCTGCCGCCAGTCGGTGGCAACCATGTTGGTGGCGGTGGGCAGGCCCGTGGCGCGGCGGAACTCTGCCATCACCTCCCGGCCGGAAAAGCCGTCCTCGGCGCCACAGGGGTCTTCGGCATAGGCGAGCACGCCGTGCAGATCGCGGGTCAGGCGAATCGCGTCTTTCAGGAGCCAGCCGCCGTTCGGATCGAGCGTGACGCGGGCTTCGGGAAAGCGTTCGTGCAGGGCGCGAATCGCTTCCACCTCCTCCTCGCCGCGCAGCACGCCGCCCTTGAGCTTGAAGTCCTGGAAGCCATAGCGTGCGTGCGCGGCCTCGGCCAGGCGCACAACGCCCTCGGGCGTCATCGCGGTGTCGTGGCGCAGGCGTAGCCAGTCGTCGGCGGAGTCGGATTCGCTCGCTGGATCGACATACGGCAAATCGGTCTTGGTGCGGTCGCCGACGAAGAACAGGTAGCCCAGCATCTGCACTGCATCCCGCTGCTGACCCTCGCCCAGAAGGGCGGCCACCGGCACGCCCAGGTGCTGGCCTTGCAGGTCCAGCAAGGCCGATTCGATAGCGGCCACCGCATGGATGGTGGTGCGCAGGTCAAACGTCTGCAGGCCACGGCCGCCGGCGTCGCGGTCGGCGAAGCGGGTTCGGACGTCATTGAGGATGGCCTGAAGATCGCCTACCGTGCGCCCTTCGACCAGGGCCCGTGCGTCCTCCAGCGTCTGGCGGATCTTCTCGCCGCCGGGCACTTCGCCGAGACCCGTGTGGCCTGCGGTGTCGGTGGCAATCACCAGGTTGCGGGTGAAAAATGGGGCGTGCGCACCCGAGAGGTTAAGCAGCATGCCGTCGCGACCAGCGACGGGAATGACCTGGAGCCGGGCGATGCGTGGAGCAGAAGACAGAGCCATACGAAAGTTTTGGTGGGTTCGGCAAACGGGCCTGGCCAACATAGCGGATTGCCCGGACTGGCGTCAGCCCGAGCAACGAGTCTTCAGTCGGCTTTGATGTTGCGGCTGGTAATCAGCTTTTGCCACTTCGAATACTCGGCTGCCTGAAAGGCGGCGAATTGCTCGGGGGTGTTGAGCACCATCTCAAAGCCTAACTCCAGCAGCTTCGCCTTGGTGCTCGCCTCATTGAAGGTGGCCAGGGTGGCGGCGTGGATTTTGGCCTTGACGTCCGCGGGCAGGCCGCGCGGCGCAGCCAGGGCCTGCCAGGAGGTGACACCGGCGTCCTTGATACCCAGTTCGTCGAGCGTGGGCACATTGGGCAGCAGGGGCGAGCGCTTGGCGCTGGTGATGACCAGCGGCCGCAATTTGCCCGACTGGATCTGCGGCATGGCGGTGTTGATGTTCATGAAGGACGAATCCACCTGGTTGCCCAGAAGGTCGTTCATCACCGGGCCGCCGCCCTTGTAGGGGATGTGAATGCCGGTAGTGCCTGTCTGCTGCCAGAACAGTTCGGCGGTGAGGTGGTCGCTACTGCCGTTGCCCGAGGAGGCGAAGGCCATCTTGTTCGGGTTGGCCTTCACGAAGGCCAACACATCGGCCATGGTTTTGTGCGGCGAAGCAGCGGGCACCACTAGCACGTTGGGGGCCTGCACGATGATGGTGATTGGGTCTAGGTCCTTCAATGCGTCATAGGGCGCCTTGATCAGGTGCGGTGCAATCACGAAGGGGCCCAGGGACGACACCAGCAGGGTGTGGCCGTCGGCCGGTGCCTTGGCCACCTGACCGGCGCCGATGGTGCCGGTCGCGCCGCCGCGGTTGTCCACCACCACGCTGGAGGCGCCAAGGCGCTCCTGCAGCTTGGGCGCTAGCACGCGGGCGATCAGGTCGGTGGAGCCGCCGGGCGGAAAGGGCACCACCAGCGTGACCGGCTTACTCGGGAACGGTTGGGCGGTGGCAGCCAGTGTGACCAGGCTGGTCATCATGGCAACGATCAGTTTTTTCATCACTTGTCTCCTGGGTCGTGGGTCATGGGTCAAGGTCGGGCGCCGAGGCGCAGGCCGGCGTCAGCGCCGGTCCGGCTGCTCCCTGCGGGGGCATCTAGAAAGATTGCCCTCGCTCGGCGGACAACGGGCAAAGGCCCGCAAAAGAGATAGGACATCTTATCTCTGATGGATTGTGTTCAAGCTGCGAGGTTTCCTGCAGTCGGTCGGCATCACATGGCCCGCCGATCAGCCTCTGGGCATCGCCCGCCGCCGCCGCTCGCGGCTGTTACTAAGGTGGGTGCGCATGGCCGCCCGAGCCGCGTCGGCGTCCTGGCGGGCAATCGCCTCGTAAAGGCTCTCGTGCTCGGCATGGACCCGCTGCAGGTACTCCCGCCGCTCGGGCGTCAAAGGAACGGCGGGCTCGAGCCGGGCGCGCGGAATCATCATGCCGCCCAGGGCAGCCAGCAGGTCCGCGAAGTGATGGTTCTGGCTGGCGCGGGCCACCTCCAGGTGGAACTGGAAGTCGGAGCCCACCGCATCGCGCCCCTCCTCCACCGCCAACACAAAGGTGTCGAGCGCGGATCGCATCGCCTGCAGATTCTCCGCGCCACGCCGGCTGGCGGCCAGGCCCGCGGCCTCAGTCTCGACCGCGATGCGCAACTCGAGCACCCCGATCACTTCCTGAAGCGTGACGACCTGGTCAGGCGCAATACGGAAGCTACTGGCATCACCCGGGCCCACCACGAAGGTGCCCACGCCGTGCCGGGTTTCAACCATGCCGGCGGCCTGCAGCTTCGACATGGCCTCCCGGACCACCGTTCGGCTGATCCCGAATTCGACCATCAGGTCGGCCTCGCGAGGGAGTTTGGTGCCTGCGGCCAGCCGACCGTCGCGGATGCGGTCGCCCAGGGTCTGAACAAGGTCGGCAGTGAGGGAGCGAGGTCGGCGAGGGACAGTCGTGCTCATGCCCGGATTATGGAGCCACTGATGTACGACCTCCCAGGACGAGGTCCACGAGACAGCTGCGTCAGAGCCCCAAAGGGCTGCTCAGGCGCTGTGAAGCGTAGACCCGCTCAGCGCGCCGCGTACTCGGGCACCAGCCCCTGGAGCCAGGCACGCACCGCGCCGGCTGCAGGCGCCGGACCGGCACCCACAATCCAACCCTCCACGGCGACCAAGTCCAGCGACTGGAGGCCCGAGACCCGCGCCACCCGCAGCTTGGGGTGGGGCGTGGGCTCGGTGGTCTCGTCGTCGGCCAGCAACTCTTCGTAGAGTTTTTCGCCAGGACGCAGACCGCTGAAGGTGATGGGGATGTCCTCCTCGGTCTTGCCCGAAAGCCGGATGATCATGCGGGCGAGCTCCAGGATCTTCACCGGCTCGCCCATGTCCAGCACAAAGATCTGGCCCGAGCTTCCCATGAGGCCGGCCTGCAGCACCAGCTGCGCGGCCTCGGGAATGGTCATGAAATAGCGCACGATGTCGGGGTGCGTCACCGTCACCGGCCCGCCCTTTGCGATCTGGGCGGTAAACAGGGGCACCACCGAGCCACTCGAGCCCAGTACATTGCCAAAGCGCACCGACACGTACTGCGTGCCCGGGTTTTGCGCCGCCACCGCCTGCACCACCAGCTCGGCCAGCCGCTTGCTGGCGCCCATGATGTTGGTCGGGTTGACGGCCTTGTCTGTGCTGATCATCACGAAGCGTCGCACGCCGCATCCACCCGCCACCCGCGCGGCGTTGAGGGTACCCAGCACATTGGTGCGTAACGCCTCCACCTCATTGAGCTGCTCCATCAGCGGCACATGCTTATAAGCCGCAGCGTGGAAGGCGACCGAGGGCGCATGGCTTTGCACGATGGCGCGCAGGCGCTCAGCCTCGCGAACATTGGCCGTGTAGTAGACGCCCTGCAACTGAGGGTGCGCCTCGCGCAGCTCCTGCTCCAGGGCGTAGATCGCGTACTCGGAGACGTCCACACAAATGAGCCTGGCCGCGCCCAGACGGGCGATCTGCCGGCACAACTCGGAGCCGATGGAGCCGCCCGCGCCGGTAACCAGCACCGTCTGCCCGGAGATCATCTCGGCAAGGCCCGCGACGTCCAGTTGCACCGGGGTGCGACCCAGCAGGTCCTCCAGCGCCACCCGGCGCGGACCGGAGGCGGCAGACGGGTCGGCCTGCAGCCAAGCGTCGGCGCGTGGCAAGGTAAGCAGGGTCAGGCCTGCATCGGCCGCCTGCAGCATCACTTCGCGACGCTGCGGGGAGCCGGGGCTGCTGGCAACCAGGGCCGCTTGGGCTCCGTGGTCCTTCGCGGCCTCGGCCAGCGAGTCGGGCGTCGCCACCACTGGCAAGCCCTGCAAGCTGCGGCCCACCTCTTGCGACAGCGGCGACACGATGCCCACCGCACGCCAGTGCTGCGAGCCCTTGATGGCGCGCAGGGCCTCGGCGGCCTCTTGCAGCGTGCCCACCACCAGCAGCCGGCGTCCGGCGCGAGCCCCGCCGTCTGCCCCCTTTTCACGCTCAGCCAGCGAACGTACCAGGGCCCGCACGCCAGCGAGCAGCACCAGCACCAGCAGCGGATGGATCAACAGCACCGCGCGCGGAAACTGCGGCAGCCGCAGCATCAGCACGCCGGCGGCGGTGAGGGCCGCGCCCAAGCCCAGGGCACGGGCCAGTTGGCGTAACTCGGGCAGGCCGGCGTAGCGCCAGACATGCCGATCGACCCGCAGGGCCAGCAGGGCCAGGGCATAGGCCGCGACGGGCACCCACACGCCTTGCCAGGCGAGCTGCGCGTAGTCGTCGGGCAAATCGAGATTGAAGCGCAGCCAGAAGGCGGCCGCCCAAGCCCAGGCCACCAGCACCAAGTCGAGTGCGAGCTGGGCCAGGGTATGGCGAGACCGCATCACGCGTCGCCCTCACGGGCGAGAAATCCGCGTAACAGATCGAGCACCCGATCATGGTCGGCGTCGCTGAGGTTGGAGCCCGAGGGCAAGCAAACTCCGGCCTCAAACAGGGCGCGCGAGCAGTCCTCGCCCGGCGCGTGCTCAAAGTACGGCGCCCCGGCAAACAGGGGTTGCAAGTGCATTGGCTTCCACACCGGCCGGGCCTCGACCGCGTGGCGATCCAGGGCCAGCAGCAGCCGGTCGCGACGAGCCCGCCGCGCCTCAAGGCTGTCGCCGCCTAGGGTGCAGCAAGACAGCCAGCGGGTGGCATAGTGACCGCTGGGCTCCGGCATCCATTGCAGCAGGGGCTGGTCGGCAAAGGCGGCGCGGTAGCGATCAAACACGCGGCGCCGTGCTTGTACCCGCTGCGTCAGCACCTTGAGCTGGCCACGGCCGATACCGGCCAGCACATTGCTCATTCGGTAGTTGAAGCCCGTCTCTACATGCTCGTAATGCGCCGCCGGCTCCCGAGCCTGGGTGGCGAGCTTGCGGGCCCGAGCCATCAGGCCAGCGTCGTCGCTGACCATCATGCCGCCACCCGAGGTGGTGATGATCTTGTTGCCGTTGAACGAGTAGACGCCGATGCGACCGAAGCTGCCGCTGGCGCGGCCCTGGTAGGTGGCGCCCAGGGACTCGGCAGCGTCCTCGAGAATCGGCACGCCGTACTTCTGGCAGATTGCTCCGATCGCATCCATGTCGGCGCTCTGGCCATAGAGGTTGACGACGATCACGCAGCGGGGCAGCCGTCTCTCGCGCTGCGCCCACTCGAGGGCCCGCTCAAGCGCTTGCGGCGACATGTTCCAGGTCTGCGGCTCGGAGTCGATAAAGACCGGCCGCGCGCCGCAGTAGTTGATCGGGTTGGCGCTCGCCACAAAGGTGAGCGCGGAGCAAAACACGGTGTCGCCTGGCTTGACCCCCATGAGCAACAGCCCGAGATGGATGGCGGCCGTGCCCGAACTCACCGCCGCCGCGTGACCCATGCCGACATGGGCCGCAAGCTCCTTCTCGAAAGCATCCACATGCGGGCCCAAGGGCGCAATCCAGTTGGTGCGGAAGGCCTCGGCAACGAAGGCAGACTCCTCCTCGCCCAAGTGGGGCGAGGACAACCAGATCCGGCTGGCCAATTCGCGGGCCGACACCAGGTCGATCGGCCGACCGGCTGCGTCCACCACAGGCACATGCAGGACGCCCAGCGCGTTCATGCGTTGCTGCAACTGGGCGGGGGTGGCATTCTCATCGGCCACCAGCGGCTCGCGCCCCGGCAGGTCGGCCAGGGTCTTGCTGTCGGCCACATCGCCGAGCACCGCGCGTCGCAGGTCGCCGTCGGTGATGGTCCGTACCAGACGCCCCTGTGCATCGACCGCCAGCAGCACGCCCTGGGCAGTGTCGTCCATGACCGTGAGCGCCTGCTTCCAGGGCAGATTCACGGGCACGCAGAGGGCATTGAAGGTGTCAGCGTTCATGATGGCAGGGGTCGTATTCAGTAAGAGTTGACCTTGTTCATCAGGTCAGGGGCAAAGGGCTCATGGGCCAGCAGATCGACGATGCGCTCGCCGGCATGGCCATCGCCGTACACATTGGCGGGGAGATAGGGGCCGTGCGCGAGCTGGGCCCGCAGGGCGGCCTCAATGGCATCGGCCTTTGGCTCGCAATCGCGGGTGTTGGCATTGCGCTGGCGCGCGTTCTGGCGACTGCCCACATTCACCACCGGCGTGCCAAAGCTCGCCGCTTCGATGATGCCCGATGAGGAGTTGCCCGCCAGCAGATCGGCATGGCGCAGGGCCGCGAGGTACTGGGCGCGCGCAAGGTGGCGAATACGACGAACACCGGCTCCGTCCAGCGCCTTCAGGATGCCGCCGCCCCCGGCGTCGGCATTCGGATCGAGCCAGACCACCTGGCGGCCGCTGGCGATGACGCTGCGCTCGAGCGCCTGGCGCAGGGCCAGGGTCTGGGCGTAGGCCTCTTGCGCTTCTTGGACCACCGGATGGAACAAAACCAGCGCATAGCGTCCACCCGCATCCATGCCCAGCGCCTGCAAGGTGGCTTCGCGCGAGAGGCTGGCCTCGGCCACGATGCCATCGAGGCTGGGCGCACCTGTGACCCAGACCTGCGCGGGCCGCTCGCCCATGCGAACCAGGCGGTCGCGCGATTCTTCAGTAGCCACGAAATGCCAGTGACTGAGTTTGCTGATCGCGTGGCGTACCGGTTCATCCACCGTGCCGGAACGCTCACCTCCATGCAGGTGGGCAATGGGAATGCCCCGGTGCAGGGCCGCAATCGCGCCAGCGAGCATTTCGCCACGATCGCCCAGGAGCAGGACCAGGTCAGGCGCGTGCTCACGCAAAGCGTCGGTGAGGCCGATCACCGCCTGCCCGATGCCGTGGGCCATGGCATCGACGCTGCGCTCATCGACCCCGGTGGGGATGCGCGCGACGATGGGCAGGCCCGCCGCCTCGATCTCTTGCACCGTGAGGCCATAGGCCGGGCTCAGGTGCATACCGGTCACCGCCACCTGTAGCGACAGAGCGGGATGGGCCGCAATCCGAGCGAGCGTGGACGCCATCAGGCCGTAATCCGCCCGGGTGCCGGTGACATACAAAACCTTGCGCATCGCTCAGGCGCTTTCCAGCAGGTCCCAACGGAGTGTGGTGTCGGCCGCCACATCGGCGGCCAGGCGCCGGCCTGGCAATGACGCCAGGTGCTCGGGCTGGATGCCGGTGCCGGGGCGGCGCAAAACGAGGTCGGCCGCCGTGAGCACATGCCCGCGCGGCCGGGCCGCCGCCAGCACCACGCTACGCCGCGCGACATCGCGGGTATTGGCCTCGACGGGCGTGGGCTGCTTGATGCCGTCACCGCGCATGGCCTCGACCAGCCGGATGCCGCGCACCATGGCAGCAAACTCCTGAGGGTCGGCCGAGGCAAGGTGGTCGGGCCCCGGCAGGGCTTTGTCAAGGGTCAGGTGCTTTTCGATCAGGGCCGCGCCCAGGGCGACGGCGGCCAGGGCGGCCTCGACACCCTGGCTGTGGTCGGAGTAGCCCACCGGCAAGCCGGTGGCCTGCGCCATGGTCTGTATCGCCAGCAGGTTCAGCGCCTCGGCAGGCGCAGGGTAGGCAGAGGTGCAATGCAGCAGGTGCAATGTGCGGGCATCTGGCGCTGCGTGGCCCGCAGCCAGGCGCGCCTCGCGCACCCATTGCACCGCCTGCTGCACCTCCTGGAGCGTGGCCATGCCCGACGACATGAGCATAGGCAGGCCAGTGGCCGCCGCATGTTGCAGCAAGGGCTTGTTGGTGATCTCGCCCGACGGCATCTTCAGGCGCCGCACGCCCAGGCGTACCAGCAGGTCGACGGCCGGCTCGGAAAACGGCGTCGAGAAAAATTCGATGCCGATGCGCGCGCAGTGCGCAGCCACCTGTGCGTGACCCGCCTCATCCAGTTCCAGGGCCTTGATCATGTCGAACTGGCTGGTGGCACCGGTGTTGGTGCGCTGGTAATCGGCAGTGGCAGCGCTGCGCGTGACCACATCCTCCGCGCGGAAGGTCTGGAACTTGACCGCATCGGCACCCGCTGCAAGCGCCGCATCGGCCAGTTGCAGGGCCATGGCTACGTCACCGTTGTGGTTGACGCCGGCTTCGGCGATGACAAAGACTTTGCCGTGCTTCATATCTGACTCTCAAGGGATGAAGGGGTGGCGGCGCCGGTGCGACCACTGGTGTAGAGCCACTCGGCGGTGTCGAAATCGAGCCGGTCGTCGATATCGATGGAGCGCTCGCGAGGCATCACCAGGGGGCACATGTCCACGCTCCAGAAGCCATCACGCACCGCCCGGGTCAGCGCGTCACGGCGCCAGACATAGATGGCTCCGTTCAGCCCCCATACCTCGGGAACCGCCTGGCGAGCCACGGCCTGGCCCGAGGCCAATGGCTTGGACAGACGCAGGCCGCCCTCGGGGGCCGTCTCGACCAGCGTGTAGTAGGGGTTGTGCGAGGGCTGCGTCACGCTGACCACCAGGCCGGCACGATCACGCAGCGCCAGGGCTGCCAACAGGTCCTGCGCACTTCGCAGGGGTGAGGTTGGCTGCAGGTCAACGATGGCGGCAATCTGGGCGCCACCCGCTTCGAGGTGGGCCGCCAAGTGCTCGATGGCGGGCAGCTTGCCTGCGCTGTCGGTGGCGAGTTCAGCAGGACGCAGATACGGCACTTGCGCGCCATGGTCGCGCGCCACCTGCGCGATTTCTTCGTCGTCGGTGGAAACGTACACGCCCTGAATCTGCGGGCAGGCCAGCGCCTGGCGGATGCTGTGCGCGATCAGCGGCAGCCCGGCAAAGGGCAGCACGTTCTTGCGCGGCAGCCCCTTGCTGCCGCCACGTGCGCAGATCGTCGCGATGAGCGCGCCCGATGCGGTCACGCCTGCGCCTTCCTCGCGATGATCACCCACTCAGAGTGGACCTTGCTGCGGTTTTCAAGGGTGCGCGACACCTGCTCGATCTGCAGCACATTCCAGGGCTTGAACAAGGCAGCCAAGTCGGCCTCGGAGGCGAAGCGCACGATGCCGGTGCCGGCAAACGGGCCCTCGCTGCAACGCCAGGCGTTGTGCCCGTGCGCCTCGCCAGTGCCGTCGCCCCAGGTGCCGGCGGCGGGCGTTCGCACATACAGCCAAGCACCCGGGCGGGCCACGCGGTGCATCTGCGCATAGACGCGGCAAGCGCTGTCATGGTCGACGCAGGTGACGGCATCGTTGTCAATCACCGCGTCGAAGTGGTTATCGGCCCAGGGCAACGGGTCGCACATATCGCCCACGCGCAGGCGGTCCGCGTCGCCGCGGTTCCAGCCGGGAAGCTCGGTGTCCAGGCGCTGCCGGGCCTGGGCCGCACCAGCCTCACTGCCTTCCAGGCCGTGCACACCAAAGCCCTCACGAGCGAAGTACCAGAGGTTGGCACCGGTACCAAACCCGACCTCGAGCAACTTCACGTCGCTGCGAGGCTGGCGCGCGTAAAAGCGCTGGGCGCAAAAGCGAATCAGGTCTTCCGGAGGGTATCGGCCCCAGGCACGGGTGCTAAAAATCTCTTCCCAGAGGGCGTCACGGCTCATGA
>JACCED011530764.1_pt1 | contig 16018 bp, 12 predicted proteins | sample 7455021 | NCBI WGS metagenome assembly JACCED01 (sample SAMN15323456, study PRJNA562643) | freshwater metagenome | isolation source: river surface water | place: USA:Blue River Watershed | collected 2017-08-19 | reverse complement strand
TTTAACATTAAATCAAATTATGAATATATAATTAATAATATCAATAATATTATTTTAGATGATAATAAATCTGAGGCCTTAAATTATATATATATTTTAGAAAAAAATATACAAAGTAATTTAATTGCAAATATTTTATATAATAGTCCTGAATGTGATATTTCATTAATAAATTTTAACAATATATCTACTAATTTATATCCATATCAAATTAATAATATTAATTGGATGCTAAATATTGAAAAAAGAAATTACACAGAAGAATATGATGATATAAAAAATAAAGTTATTTTTAAAGGAGGAGGATTATTTGATGAAGTAGGAATGGGTAAAACTTTACAAGTGATAACATTAATAAATATTAATAAGACAAATTATAATTCATATATTAAAAATAATAAATTATATAGTAAGGCAACATTAATTATAGTTCCAAATCATTTATGTGGTCAGTGGTTAAGAGAATTCCAAACACATTTAATTAAACCTTTAAAAATAATTCAATTATTAACCAAAAAACATTATAATAAATATACTTATTTTGATATTATTAATGCAGATATAATTATTGTTTCAGCAAATTTCTTTTTTAATTGTAAATTAAATCAGCATGAAAAAAGTGATAAACTATTTGATATAATCAATATATTTAATACAGATGTAAATATTTTTAATATTTTTTGGTTCCGTGTTGTAATAGATGAATTTCATGAAATTGAAGACACAAATTTATTTATAAGACTAAAATATATTGAATCTGATTTTAGATGGATTATTTCAGGAACACCATTTAAAGAATGTAAAGTAGAAAATTTTATTGAAAATACATCCCTTTCTAAAATAGTAGATTATTTAACATTTAATCATAATACTATTATTAAAATTGACTTGATAGATATTGCTAATTATAATTATATAAAAAATCATTTTAGCAGAAATACACATATAAAAAATATGAATATTTTAAAATTACCTCAAATTATAGAAGAAAATATTTGGCTTAATTTTTCTGATACTGAAAGAATGATATATAATGCATATATCGCTGATCCCAATAATACTCAAAATGATATCTTTCTAAGACAAATTTGTTGTCATCCCACTCTTTCTGATAAAATCAGAGAAAATATTACATCTACTATGAATACATTAGATGATATGAAAGAACATATGAAAAGCATATATTTTAAAGATTTTGATAAATCTGATGAAAACTATAATGAATGTATTAAACGAATTAATAAACTTATAAATGATTTAAAAGAATTGGATGAAAAAAACAAAACAGATTTATTAACATATCATTATATTAAAGAAGATTTAGAAAGAGCGCAATTAAAATCATTAGAATTAAAAAAAATAAGAGATGGAAAAGAAAAAACATTATTGTATTATAAAAATTTTTTAGAATTAATTTCAGACATGAATAATATTAAACATCAAGAATGTGCTATTTGTTTGGATAAAATTAAAGAAGAAGATATAGGGATAACTATATGTGGTCATATATATTGTTATTCTTGTATAAGTATAATTATAAAGGAGGCTAAATCAACAGGAATGCCAAGTGAATGTCCTAATTGTCGTAAACATTTAGAAATAGACAAAATATTTTTGATATCAGAAAACAAATCAAAAGATGTAAATATTTTAGGAACTAAACTAGCATATATTATTAATTATATTAAAAATACTTCACAAAAGTATAGAATTATATTTTCACAATGGGATTATCTTTTAAAAGAAGTTGGAAAAGTTTTAGATCAAAATAATATTAAACATTTATATTGTCAAGGAAACGTTTATCAAAAAGATAAAGTTCTTAAAATATTTAATAATAAAGATATTCAAAATAATGAATATAGAATTATTATGTTATCATCTGATAGTACTGTTTCCGGTTCAAATTTAAACAATGCAGAAGAAGTTATTTTCTTAGATCCAATTTATGGTGATAAACAGTTTAGAATTAATACAGAAAATCAAGCAATTGGTCGTGTTAGAAGATTAGGAAATAAATTCAAAGAAATTAAAGTTATTAGATTATTAATTAAAGATACAGTTGAGGAGGAAATATTTAAAAGTAATCAATTATAAATTTATTTATTTATTTTTTTAATTAAAATTATATAAATTTATAAAAATATAAGATTATAAATGAAAAAAAAAAAAAAAAATATTATTATTGATAATTCTAATAATTTAAATGATATATTAGAAGACAATGACAAAACTGAAAATGTTGATATTTATTTAAAGTTTAAAACTAAAACTATAACAAAAAATAAAAAAATTATTATAGAAAATGATAAAATTAATTATTCAGCAGAGAAAACAATTAATTCAGATATTTCTCCAAATACTTTAAGTACAGAAACCACCGATACAATTGAATTAAATGTAGAAGATTATGATGATATAATTGATATTAAAAATTTATTTGGAAAAGAAATTTATTATTATAATATGTTAGAAAAATTCTTTCAAAATATTTCATATAAAGAAATTGAAAGAATGATTGAGATAATTAATGGTAATAATAATGTTTCATTAAGATTTTTAGATTGGTTTGTAACTAGATATTGTTATTTATATAAATTATCAATACAATTTAATAATTCTTTCAATAAAGACAATAATTTTAATATAAATATTAGTTATAAAGCACAATTAAAATCTTATAAAAAAAAATACTTTGATCCATTTAGAAGAAAAAAAAAATTTTTTTTTATTATAGAACAATCTAATAAAAAATCTATTATTTTAACAACTATAGGACAATTAAATTTTTTTAGATGGGCTATTACTAATGATGTAATTAATTATGCTGAAACTAATTATAAAAGTATAATTTTAAAATTTAATCATGTTAATTCATATTTTAAAAAAAATAAAGTAAGTTCTACCGAAGAAGAAAATAAATCTGGTTCTTCTAATGAAGATTTTAATAGTAATTATAAAGAAATATATAAAAAAAATGAATCTAAAAATCCTACTGTTTTAAGAAATATTAATTTAGAATTATAAAATTTTTTATTTGGTAATTAATATGAATTACCGAATAGTATATTTAACATGTAGTCTTATTATTTTAATAATAATTACTATTCTTTATGGTGGAACTAAACAAATTTCTAATGAAACTATTATACCATCTATACAAGATGCATTTTCTAAATAATTTTTTTGTTTGATGGTTTACGTTTGGGTTTAGATTTGGGTTTTTTTGTATCTTCTACTGATACAAAAATATTTTCTTCTTCTAATTTATCTTCTAATTTATCTTCTAATTTATCTTCTAATTTATTTTTATTATCATTATTATCATCATCACTTTTAGGAGAAACATCTGTTCTTAAATAAGATAAATCATAATCTTCAAGAATAATTTTATTATTATTTAGTTTATTATTTGAAAATTTATAATTATCAATTTTAGTTCTTGTAAAAATTGTTTCATCTATTTTTTTCTTAATATCAATAAATAAACAAAAATTTTTTAATCCACATATATTTTCTTGTGGATAAATATTTATACTATCTATTTCTAATAAAAATCTTATCATATCGCCTGTTTCTAATTTTAGATTATCTATTTCATCCTTATTTATCTCTTTATTATTTAAATAAACTTTACTATTTTCACATAATCTTACTCTTAAATAAGAATTTTGTTGACTATCTACTTTTTTTAAAGTAATATAGGAAAATTCACCATTAATATCTAAATTCATTTCTTTAACCTCTTCATTACAATTTAATAAATTATCCATTAATTCAACCCCTCTATTATCAATATTCTCTAATAAATCTCTTGTAGTTTCGTTTAATTCTACTTTAAAATAATTTTTTGATAAGTCTACCTCTAATAAATTTAAATAATCAGTCTCTATTAATAATCTATTATCTTCATAGTTTAATTTTGCATAAATTAAACGTTTCTTAGATTTATCTTTAACATCATATACTGATATGTAATTTAATTTTTCAAAATTATTATAATTACTATCTTCTTTTCCAATTACAATTATGTGCTTATTCATATAGAATTATAACTTATCATAACTCTAAATAAGTTTATTTATTCAATAAAAAAATTTATATTATAAAAAATTTTATCTTGATTTCTTAGGTTGACTACTAGTTGACTTAACAACTTGTTTTCCTTTTGAAACAACTGGTTTTACTTCAACTTCTTCCTCAGATTCTTCTTCTTCACTTTCTTCCTCTTCAGATTCTTCAGAGTCTTCAACGACAACTGATTTACTAGAAGCTTTTTTATTTGTTTCTACTTTTGTTTCTACCTTTGTATCTAGAGGACTAGATGGTTTAATTAAAAGTTTATCAAGTTCTTTAGGTACTTCATTCTTATTTCTTCCAAATGAATACTTTGTATACAAATCTCTAACTGGATTACTAGTATTAGTACTATATGGTAATTGCATAATATCCATTTGTAAGCATTGAAATTGTACACCCATCTTACGTCTATTAGTTTCATCTTTATTTCTAGCAGCCCATACTTTTACTGGTTTAATTAAAAATCTAACATAACAGTTACCTTTGTAATATTTATCAAGATCTTCACCAGTTCTAACATCAACTTCAGTAGGTTCACCACATAATTCAACTAATTTTTCTTCATCTTCTTCTGATAATCCTGTTTTTTCCAAAAGATTTTTAATATCATCATTAAATTGTTGTAATTTACGGAAATATACTTTAGTTGCTAATTCTTTTCTCTCTTCAATATCATTATATTCATAAGTTTTTTTAACTGTTTTACCATCTTCTGTTTTTACATTTAATGTAAATACTAATGTTTCTAAATTTTTCTTATCTTTATTCTTTTTAAGTGCATCGCGAATTGCTTTAGAAACAATTGCAGAATTATCTCTTTCAAGTCTTAAACCACTATCTTTATAATAATAACTCCATGTTGTATTTAGTTTAACTTTTGTATATTCTTCTTTTGGTTCTTTAGCATCTGATTGATCTAATTCATCTTCATCAACTACAGGAACTTTGACTGAATCTAAATAGGTATATAATTTATCATATTTTCCTAAAATAAGAGATCTGTTATTCTTCATAAAAGTATCATAATTTGCAATTCTTTTTTTATTTACTTCAGAATTTTTTTGATCTTTATAATATTCCATTTTAATAAAATTTCTTTGTTCAGGAGTAAAAAACTTGCTTGATGCAAACTTTGAGTATTTATGATACGTCCATTCCATTTCTTCAATTGGAGTAACTTCATTACCATCTTTTAATTCTTTTAAGATTGTAGAAAGTTGTGTTTTTCCCTTTTGTTTTTCATCTTCAAAATCGATTGGTACTACAGAATATTGTTTAGACATTTTATATATGATTTAATATTGATATTAGTCGTATTATCTTTTAAAATCAATTTTTTATGCATTTAATATATGTATGTGTTAATAATATAAAAAAATTGATATTATAATTTAATATCCCCAAATTATATATTATTATTTATATTATATATAATGAATAATTTTTCTTTTGATTTTGTTAATTTTGACGATGATGATAAAGTCTCTGAAAAAGTATGTGATACAAATAAATATGATAATAATTATGATAAAACTACAACAGAATTTTATAGAATTAAAAGATTATTTAATATAGATCCAATAACTGATGAAAAAATACCACAACATATGATATTTAAATTTAAGGATAAATGGGATCCTCTAACAGGAAACCGTATTGGTATTGATGAAATTGGTCCACTATCTTTTAATGCTTATACTTTATATAAATTCTATTTAAATAATAGATATACTGGTTTATGGACACCACCTTATAATGATAACACAGGATATTATCAAGGATATTATGGTGATTGTGTTGGTGCTGGATCATCACTTAATATTAATAATAGAGGAAATTTTCCAGAAAAATATTTATTTAGACTACCAATCGTTGACTGTTATTTAAATAAAAATCATAATTTATCATTAGTAACAATGGGACCCATTTTAACAAATGAAGAAATATCAGAAATTGATAAAATAATTTTAAATAATTATCCTAAACAAAATTATACTAAATTAAGTTTAATAAAAAAATGGTATGATAAAGCCATTAAAGATGATCTTGATATCAATAAGTTAAAAAATAAATATAATTTAACATCAGATAGAGATGCTAAAGATAAATATAATAGAAAATATGTTGATAAATTAGTACATATTAAGTTTTTTTAAACTATATGTTGTAAATATTTTTTTTATAATAATGATTATATGGATAAATATATAATTGGATGTTTATCCGGTATGACAGCAACTTTATGTATTCAACCTATTGATTATATGAAAGTAAAATGTCAAATAAATCCAAATATATCAAAATTTGAATTAACAAAAAATTTATATAAATTAAATGGTATAAAAAGTTTTTATAATGGATTAAATATAGCATTATTAAGACAATCTGTATATGGAACAATACGTTTAGGTTTATTTCAAGATCTTAAAGATAATTATAAATTTCATCCAATAACATCAGCTGTAATTGCTGCTACAATTGGAACTATAATAAATAATCCAATTGATTATTTGTTAGTAAAAAAACAAACAGAACAAAATTTTTCAATTACTAATATAATTAAAAAAGAAAAATTAAATGTATTATTATTTACAGGTTTGAAATACAATTTATTACGTGCAATTTCGGTTAATATAGGTTTCGGTAGTAAAACTATTTATGAAGATAAATTAAAAAAATATAACAATAATAATAATTTTATAAAACCAATCTCAATAATATCAGCTAGTATTACTAGTGCAGCTATAAGTATGCCTTTTGATGTAATGAGAACTTATTCTCAAAAAAATATCTCTTTTAAAAATGATATTGTTAATATTAAAAATAATAAATATTTTTATATTGTTGCTATAAAAAAAATATATCATAGTTTTCCTATTTATTTTATGAGAATTGCACCACATTCTATTATTTCCTTAACATGTCTAGATTTATATAATAATATTTACAATAATTATAAAAAAATTACATTTGAGGAATAAATACATCATCATCAACTTCTGCATTACTTTTAATTGTAATGTCATTATAAGTCTTTTTATAAAGTTGACCAATATCAGTTGTATATTCTGAATTTTCAAGTAGTTCTTTATCCAATATTAAATTACATAATCCTGTTCCTCCTTTAATACATAATCCAGCCATAATTCTTGATGAAACACTTTTCATATGATCAACTTCATTAAATACAGCTGCATTTATTAATTGTTCTACTGTTTTTTCAAATGATGCTCTTGAAAATGGATCTGTATCTAATTTATTTAAACCATGTCTATCAATTGAAGTTAATGTTCCTACATTGGTCATTAAGTCGCCAAAAATAGAAATATGTTGAAAATTAACTGTAGAACCATTACATGAAAATACAGAAATAATTTCTCTTATGATCATGTTTCTTGCTGCTTCGATACCAAATATTTCATATATGGTTATAATATCATTACAATATGTTTTATTAAGATCTACACCTATTAAATTTCTAACATTTACCATATTTATACCTTTTGTATAAATAACATATTCTGTTTTTTTCTCAAATGATTGGTCTTCATTATCAAATGAAATCATTCTTTCTTCATTTGCACTACCTCCTCTAATTTCAACTATATCCTGCATACCTTTTAATTTAAAATCATCTACAAACATATCCATAAAGTCAACAAGTGTTACTGAATTAAAATTATTCATATCAAATCTAATATGTAAAATTGGTATATTATCATTATCAGTATTACTTAATACTGCTATCTGAGTAATTTTTTCTAATATTTGTCTCTTTTCACGTTTTAATGTTTTAATATCGAGATATCTTTTTTCCCAGGCTTGACAAAATTGACTTTTAATATCTAATAATGTTACTTCTTTAGTTAATAATTTTTCCTTATCTAATTCAATTCTCATTAACCAACTTAATCCATCAATATTATTTTGACAACAATTTTTATTTTGTTGATAAGAATAAAATATGTTAAAAACATTATCTTTATCCATAAATCCATCCTTTTTATAAGGAACTGGATCATAATAAATTTCAATCTTTGTTCTTAAATCTTTGATTGTTGTAAATTTTATATGTGAAGCAATCTTATTGGCATAATCTTTCTTTGTTTGATATTCCTTATCTAAATATATCATCATTATAGGTTCTTTTAAGTTTTTGGATAAACTAAAAACTTCTTTTAAACGTGGAACACCCAAGTTTGCACCACCCATGCCTCCTACACCTGAAGCATGGAATGCATTCAACATCATTTGAGTTACTGGTTCACCTAAACTTTGAGCAGCAATAATTCCTACCATTTCACCTGGTTCAATTACAGCCTTATTATAACTCTTAATAATTTGATTTGCTATATCATCAATTTGATCTTTACTTAATTTATAATTAATAATACATTTTTTAGGATTAAGTGAATCTAATAAAGCATATTTAAATGCTGTTTTTGATAAATTAGAGTCAATATTTTTAACTGATTTATTATCTTTTAATTCATTTTCAGTCATTGTATATAGTTTTGTATTATTATTATCAATAATAAAATTAATTTTTTCAAATATGTACTTTGGATCATCAATAATTATTTTATTATTAACTTGTACATTCTTAACATTATCTATTATACGCATAATATTAACTGGTAACATATAAGTAGTATTTAATGTTATATAATTTACTGTTGCTTTTATTTGTGATTTACGAAGATGATCTCTCATTTCTAAAACTTCTTTATACATATTTTCATTATCTTTTTCATTAAAATTTTTTAATTTAACAAGTTCATCTTTTGTAAATTTATATTTTTCTGAAATATCTTTATTTGATAATTCCATTAATTTCATACTATATGTATATTGTCGTGTTGTATCAATTCCGTTATCACCATAAATGAATTGTTGAATTCTTTCAACAGCATTTCTAACAGTACAATCATATTTAATCATAAAATCTTCTGTTGATTTAATAAGTTTACGCTGGATATAACCAGATTCGGCTGTTTTTACTGTTTGATCAATTAAACCTTCACGTGATGATAATGTATGGAATATAAATTCTTGAAGATTAAGTCCTTGTAAAAAAGATCTCTCACAAAATCCTCTAGACTCCGCACGATCATCATTCTTGAAAAAATAAGGTAAAGATCTATCATTATAATTTTTAAGAATTCTACCACCCTGAAAATCTTGTTGTCCTACACAACCACCCATTTGACCCATATTAATCCCTTTACCCTTTGATCCACTTTCAATCATAATTTTAAAATTATTAGTTTGTTTTAGATTATTCATAATAAGTTTTGAAACATCATCACGAATAACATTTAGTTTCTGTGAAATAGTTCTTTCAAATAATTCTTCATCCATCATGTCTGGATTATTTTCAATTTCAGTAATTTCGTGACAAACTTCTAATTTTTTTGTACTAAATAATTGATACATTGTTTTATATAATTCTTCATTAATATCAATATCTCCTATACCTACAGTAAAACCATGATATAAATTAAATAATGTTATTAAACGGGTAGAATTATCAATAAATTTTTTAGTTTCATCTACTCCATATTCATCCCAAATTAATTGAATTAAATTATTTTTACTTTTTACACCTATCGTATCTAGACTTAAATAACCTTCAGTCATATTACCATTTTTAATAGATATTACTACTTTTTCAGAATCACCTTTAAATAAATTAATTTTTTTTGGTATTAATTTAGAATAAACCTCTTTTCCTGTATAATTTTGATTTTTATTTATTGAATGTAAATCATCAATATCAGTAATTGATAAAATATTCATAACTGTCCTCCAATCTATGGGATCATTATTTATTGTTAAACAATATCCACCAACTAAACCATCCTGTACTAAACCAATAATTGGTGATGAAGATTGCGGAGTTATAATTTGTAATTTAACATCTGCAATTTCTTCTAATTCTATTTGAGATTGTATTGATTGACAAAAGAATGTATTCATTTCATCACCGTCAAAATCTGCATTATATGGTTTTGTACAATTTGGATTAAGTCTAAATGTACTGTAATTTGGATTATCAATAACTTTAATTCTATGTCCCATCATAGATTGTTTATGTAAAGTAGGTTGTCTATTAAGCAAAACTATATCTCCAGTTTGAATATGTCTTTCAACTATATCTCCATATCTTAATTCTATCTTTTCTTTTCTAAATCTCAAATCTATAGGATTTTTTGATTGTGACTCACCAGAACCTATTGGTATTACAAAATTTGCTCCAGGATAAATATCTCTACCATTTCTTACTAATTTACTAAGATATTCATTATTATATGGTGTAACAATTTCAGGAAATGTAATGTTTTTTGCAATTTGAATTGGCATACCTAATTCATTCACACTTAAAGTGGGATCTGGAGTAATAACTGTTCTACCACTAAAATCTGTTCTTTTACCCATTAAATTGTTTCTAATACGACCTTCTTTACCCTTTAAACGTGAGGATAATGATTTTGTTACCATACCCTTTTGCTCTGATTGAGGAAGACTTAATGATTCATTATCATAATAAGTTGCCACATGATATTGTAAATAATTAACATGATCTTGAAAGTATTTTAAGGTATTCTCATTGTTTGTTTCTTTATGTTTTTGAATTCTTAAATTAGCTTTTAATATATCTGAAAGTTTAATTGTTAAATGATCTTCACGTGTAGATGATGCTAAAAAATCTCCTCTTACAGATGGTCTTACTTGGACAGGAGGAACTGGAAAAACAGAATGAATAAAATCTTCTGGTCTATTTATTTTAGGATCAAATCCTAAAATATAACAATCTTGATCACTAATATTTTTAAGAATTTGATAAACTCTTTCTGGAGTTAAAATTTCTCTAATTGGTTTTTTATCAGGATTATCATCAGTTGATACATTTGTTTGATATTCAGCCACAATATTTATTATTGCTGTTGTTTTTTTTATATCAGATTTTATTTTAGGAACTGGTGCTCCACAACCATAATTATTTTTCATACAATAAGTAACATTTTTAACTAAATTTTTAAATTCAGTTAATCTATTTTTACCCTTTTTATTTTTTAATAAATCAATAATATCTGATTCATTTTTATATACTAATAATTTTGAACATCTTATACATACACATCTTAGAATTTTTGTTACAGTATCTAAATATCCCATATGATATACTTTTTCTTCAAGTTTCATATGACCAAAATGACCAACACAATAATTTGTTCCTAATCCACATGTAGAACATTCTAAATGATTATCTGTTACACCCATACGTTGATCAATTAATCCACCTTTTGTTGGTTCAGTGTTGTCATATAAATCTGGAACAATAAGACCAGGTGTATCACGACCTAAAACTGACATATTTAAAATTTCTTTATTACCCAAAACTGAAAAATCAATTCTTTCTATAGAAGATGTTTTTTCATTATATCTATGTATATCTTGCATTATATATATATAATTATTATATTTATAATATTAAATTCATTTTTTTTATTTAATATATAAAAATTGAATTAGTATAAAAATAGATTTATATTAATATTAATAATGAATGTATTAGAAATATCAAATAATAATTTAATAGAAAATAATATTAAAAATAAAAATTTATTACCCTGGAGCGAAAAATATAGACCAGATAGTGTTAAATCTATTTTGTATCATGACAAAATAAAAATTTCAATTGAAAATTATATAAAAAATAATAAATTACCACATTTATTATTTTATGGACCACCTGGAACAGGTAAAACATCAACTATAATTACATATGCAAAACATTATTATAATGAAGATTTTGAAAATATGACACTAATATTAAATGCATCTGAGGAAAGAGGAATTGAAACAGTAAGAAATAGAATAAAACAATTTGTAATTAGTGATGGATTAAAACAGAATAAAGATTCTCCACCATTTAAATTAATAATATTAGATGAAATTGATGCAATGACTGATGATGCACAGGCAATTTTAAGAAAAGTTATTGAAAAATATGTTTATAATGCAAGATTTTGTTTTATTTGTAATTATTTAAAAAAAATAAATCCCGCTATACAATCTAGATGTGTTATATTTAGATTTAATCCACTTACTTATGATCAAATGCATGATTATATAATAAAAATTTGTGAATTAGAAAATATTAAAATAAAAAAAAAAGCATTAGATTTAATTATAAAAAAATCTAATGGTGATATGCGTAAATTATTAAATCATTTACAATCATTATATATGCATAATTTTAATTTAGATAAATTAAATAGTGATGAGGTAATTTATACATTAATAACTGAAAATAGTGTTTCAAAAATATTATCTTGTCCTTCTGAAAAAGTAATAGAAGATTTATTAGTATTTATTCAATCAAATAACTTTGAAAATTCATATTCTTATATGAATAATTTAATAAATATAAATATTATTTCGTTATTAGAATTAACAAATTATATTTATGATTATTGTATGGAATATTTAATTTATAATAATAATAAAATTATAAAATATTCAAAAGAAAAAATTATTAATATAATTAAAGATTTAGCTATTATTAACGAAAATATAACTTATTGTAATAATGATAATATTCAAATGGTTGCATTATTAAGTATTTTTTATAAAAATTAATTTAATTAAAAAATTGATTAAAGGATTATATATATATTATATTATATAATGAATAAAAATAAGGTTAAAAATACATACTATAATAATAACACTAATAAATTTGGAGTTTTAGCAACATATAGTGATGATGAAAATAACCAAGAAGAAAATAAAGAAGAAAATAAAGAGGATAATAAAGAAGAAAATAATTTAGATAATGAGTTAGAAATATTTAAAAGTTATTATAAAAATTCTAAAAAAGAAGTATATGTAAAAAATACAAATTATAAAAAAAATTATAATGATAATGAAAATAATGATATTTATTATAATAAAAAAAAAGAAAGAAATAAAGTATTTCAAAAATTAGAAATAAAAAATTTTGAAGATAATTTATTAGAAGAAAAATTATCTAATTATTATAGAGTTTTGGGTCATCATAATGAGGATAAAAGTTGGGATTATATTAGTTATTATAATATTACAATGTTAAATAAATGGGGCGATGTATCATCTTTTCTCAATACTTTAAATACAGTAAAAGGAGAATGTAGTTATACAGATTTTGATATATTTATAATGAAAAATGAAATTTCACCTATGTGGGAAGATTTAGAAAATAGAAATGGAAGTATCTGTTCTATAAAAATAGATTCATTAAAAGATGGTTATGAAATTTTAAAAAGAATATTGGTAAGTATTTGTAATAATACTTTATTAATTTTTTCACCTGATACTTGGAATACTATAAATGGTATATCATTCAGTCCTAAATTAATTGATAATACAAGAGAAGAAAATTATTGTGTAATAATTAAACTTTGGTTTAAACTAAATTACATACAATTTGGAAATGTTGATAAATACATTAATCCTGATATTAATAATCTAATTAAAAAATACTCAATTAAAGTAAAACCAATTAAACCAGAATATTAATTATTTCTTTAAATTATACTATAATAAATTAATTATAATTTATTATAAAAAAATATTATTGAAAAAATTATTTAATCCCATTTTGCTACTTGTTTCATATCATCAATTAATTCTATATCATCTTCATCTTCACTATATGAATATGATACATTCTTAATATTATCTTCTTTAATTGGCGATAATGCTATTGTTATTGTACCAAGTGTTGCTATTGTGTATACAATAGTAAGTGCAAAATCATTTTTCATATAAATTTGAATATCAGGACAAAGATTTGCACACTTTGTAAATAATACTATATTCTTTAATTCAAAAATTCCTTGAACAATACTTTGTGTTTTTTTACCTTCACTTGAAATATTTAATCCACCTTCTTCTGATCTATATACTGTACTTCTTTCTGCACAATCTCCTTTACATGTAAAAATAATATTTTTTGATGTACATTTAATTTCTAAATATTCAGCAATATTACTCATTTCTCTACATAATTTATGAAATTCAGCACTCGACATTGTTATTTTAACATCAAAATCTACTTTAGATGGTTTTTTATGTATAGGCTCCAAATCCATTAATTTTAATTTATAGAAATGTTTTACTTTTTTATTTTGATTTTCTATTTCCATTATCAAATTTTGTCTATCATTTTCTTCAACATACATAGACAGTGAATCATCCTTGTCCACTGATTTTAATAGTTTATATAAATTATTTAAACTTACACCTAATTCTAAACGCTCATATTTACAAAAATAACAATTTTCTTCAAATTGTAATCTAATTTTTATAAATATTGTTCTACTTGTATCTGCTGTCGCTATTTCTAATCCTACAAATTTATCCGGATCATTTTTATCCGGAGCTGTAAAAATCCACGGAGTTTCTGTTAAAACATTTGATAATACTTCTGTCATGGTTTTAAATGGTATTACATATAAGGTCTTATAATGCAAAATTTTGTTTTTGGTATTTAACATTAAATATTATATTATTAATATAACTATTTATATTTATAAATCAATTTTTTTTTATATTTTTATATTATATAAAATGAGATATATTTTACTAAATCCAAACATTAATGGTAAAGAATTTTCTTCAGAAAAAAAAACCCCAGAATTGGCAGCATCTGATATTTGGTCAAGTTTCTCCGAAAATATAAAAAATTATATACCCGAATTTTATTTTACAATTAAAGATAATAAAAAAAATAGCTTACATCACTATCAAGTTAAAGAAAATTTACAAAATGAAAGAGTTAAATTTACTATAAATAAATTTAAAAGCTCTAAATTAAATGAAAAATCACTTTTAGATTCTATTAATAATGATGTTATGGAAGGTGGAAAACATAAACATAGATACGATGATGATTCTTCTTCATCTTCATCTAGTTCTGATTTAGTTTATAAATTTGGAAAAAATGCACCTTTATATAATACATTAAATTTAACTTATTATCCTAGTATTTATGGTGTAAGTAATATTTTATTACCTTCTTTTACAACTTCTTTTACTCCTTTTGTTAGAATTGGATTACCTGTTTTAAATCCAACAATTATAATTCCTTAAATTTTTATATAATATTATTTTTTTATAATATTAATTCTGTTTTGCATTTTCTCTTTCAAATGTTCTTTTTAATGAAATATTAACTTTTAATTCTCTCTTTTCTTCCATTTTGGTTAATATATCTTCTACTGCCTTAGGATCTTTTATTTTTTCTAAAATTGATTCTTTTATAAATTCTTTTTTTAAGGCTCCTCTTGACTCATATTGATTTTTCCTTATTTTCCCACCAGATATATTTATCATATTTTCTCCTAATCTTTCTAAATGTCTTAATATTGCTTCTTCACTGTCTTTTTTGATTTTCTTTTGATCATTAACTAGTTTTTGAAGTTCTCTTATTTTATCATCAGATTTTACATATGCGACTACTTTTTCTCTAAATTCATCTTTAAATTCATAATCACCTTCTTCACCTCCTTCTTGTTCATCTTCTTCCGAGTCTGAAATTTCATCTAAAAATCTATTTTTTTTATATTGATCTTTTTGATATTTACTGTTTTTACTATTTTTACTACTAGTATCATCATTATTGATAATTACAGGGTTTTTTGTAGAATTAATATCTTGTTGTACTCTTTTAATAAATTTGTCTTCCATAATATATATATATATATAAAATATTATTTAATTTATTTATTTTTTTTTTAGAAATATAATTATATGAATTTTAAAAAAAATAATCAAATTGGTGGTATGAAAGATGAAGAAGTAACATTGGATAATGGTAAAACAATAACAATTTCATTTCCAGAATCAGTATTTTGTCCTATAACTATGGAAATAATGATAGATCCTGTTA
>JACCED010175774.1_pt1 | contig 16022 bp, 12 predicted proteins | sample 7455021 | NCBI WGS metagenome assembly JACCED01 (sample SAMN15323456, study PRJNA562643) | freshwater metagenome | isolation source: river surface water | place: USA:Blue River Watershed | collected 2017-08-19 | reverse complement strand
TGTTGAATTTTTGAAACTATTTTTGCAAAATCTTGATTTATTAAATCTGTAGCAAGTCCTAATCTTCTAAATGCCGATGATGCGTTTGGACTTGCATACTCAATAATGCTTTGTTTATTTAACCTAATAATTCCATCTCCGACTCTGGGAGCTTGGCTTGCTTTACTTATTTCACCTTTTGCAGGAAATGTTCCTGCAGTAACCATTTGAAATAAATCGTCAGCTGCTTTTAAATAAACTTCTTCCAGTCTTCCTCCTCGGCCATCAGCATTTGTATGACGTGAAATAACAGCTATTACTCGGTCTTCAAATATCACTGGAATTGCCTCAGTTTTAACTTTTTGATTTTCAGATTCCACAATTTTTTTTCTAGTGTTGAGAGCTTTATCTAGATCAAGACGTCTCCCAGAGGCGATAAATTCTCCAACCAGATCCTGAGGAACATTTGTAGGGCTAGTAGCTGGTCTAACTTGGGCTGAAGCAAAGAATCCTTTACCGTGCCATGTTGGAATCCATAAAACTAAATCACTCAAACTTAAGTCGGCAAGCAAGGTCCAGTCAGCCAAAAGTGCTTGAAGATGCTCAATATCTTTATCTTCAAGTTCTGTTTTTTCTTTGACCACTGAAGTTAAAAAAGCCATATCTAAACGCTACCGTGCCTATCAATTAGTCCATTTTTTCTGATGGAGTTTATGACTAAATCCCCCATAGCATTACTCAATTTGTGAGTTAAGTTTCCTGCGTTAATAATTTCAATATTATGAAAATTTGAAAATTCCTTATTTAACATATCTGGACTTCCAAAATTATCTTTTTCGCCTTGAATGATTACAGTTTTTATGTTTTCTTTTGAAATCTTTTCTATCTCTACTTTTCTAGATTTACCGCTTAAAGAATTTAAAGGAAAAGCTAAACAAATTATTAAGTCTGGTTTAGTCAAATGTGAGGTTCGACAAATCACTCTAGCTCCAGTGCTTCTGCCAATAAAAATTTTTTTGTAATCAAAGTATCTTGGTTCTAGTTCTTGATAAACTTCAGCAAAGGCTTGGTCTAATTGTTTTGCAGGACTTGCGACTTTTTTACCATCAACTAGCCAAGGCATTTCTATACCAACAACACTAATTCCATTATCATCCAACAAATGAATAGTTGAATTTAAATCAGGAGCATCAAGACCTTTGCCAGCTCCATGAGTTATAAATGCAACGACTTTTTTGTAGTGATGATGACTCGTTATTCGTGCATTTCCTTGTGAAGTTTTAATAAAACTAGTGCTCAACCTAGATTGCTTTCATCAGTTGTGGTCCATTATTTCTTGCATTATTGACTTCTACCCCAACTTTAAAATATTCAAAATATCCTTGAGGAGGAGTTACAATTAATTTTTTTATTTCTTCTTTATTTTGAAATTCAGGATCCAACCATGCATTCCAATTCTTATCTGGCACGATTACTGGCATTCGATCGTGAATCGATTCCAATCCTAGTTTTGCATCCGTGGTAATTACTGAAAATGTTGTCAGAATTTCATTTTCTTGATTTGGATTTTTCCAACTTTCATAAATTCCTGCAACAGCTAATAAAGGTTTATCTTTTGCCTTTATAAAATATGGTTGTTTTTTTTCTTTAGGATTTTCTGGTCTAAACCATTCATAGTAACCATCCATGGGAATTATGCAGCGCCTTTTTAAAAATGCGCTTCTAAAGGATGGTTTTTCTTCAACTGTCTCAAATCTTGCATTGATCATTTTTGCCATCATGGAATTATCTTTTGCCCAAGATGGCACTAGACCCCAACTCATAACTTGAAGAGATCTTTCTTCATCTTGATTTTGTGTTACAACGTATGACTTTAAAGTTGGTGAAATATTGAAATTTGGTTCAAGTAATTCTTCAGGAAGTTTCTTAATATTAAAAACTTCGGTAAGAGTGCCGGTATCGCGATTTGCTGCATATCTTCCACACATAACAAGTGAATATTACGTGTTCAAGGTATTCTAGAATTCAATGAGTGTTAAATCTATGCATAATTGGCATGCCCCAACAATCAATGGAGCTATAAATTCAACATTAGAAATTCCTGGCTCTAAATCAGCAACAAATCGAGCATTTGTTTTAGCAGCCCTTGGAGATAAGAATTCAATTATCACCAATCCACTTTTTGCAAGAGATACAAATCTGATGCTTGAAGCATTGGAAAAACTGGGTTGCAATGTTGTAAAAAAATCAAATTCTGTCGAAATTTCTCCCATGAAAAAAGACCACAGTGAAATTTCAATAGATGTTGGTCTAGCTGGGACTGTTATGAGATTTGTGCCTCCACTTGCTGCTCTAAGTAGTGGTACTTCACATTTTGATGGTGATGAACGGGCCAGAAATCGACCAATGAAAACTTTAATTGAATCTTTAAAAAAACTTAACGTTAAAGTTATAGATAATCATCAAGGCAAATTACCTTTCTCGATTATTTCAGATGGTCAGATTACTGGTGGGGAAATAGAAATAGATGCGTCTGAATCTAGTCAATTTATAAGTGCTCTGATGTTGGTTGGAGCAAAATTTAAAAATGGTCTAACTATTAAACATGTTGGACAAAATTTACCAAGTCTACCTCATATTGAAATGACAATAGAAATGTTAAAAGAAGTAGGTGTAAAAACTAATCAAATAAATGCAACAACATGGAGAATTGATAATCAAAATATATATTCAAAAAATTGGTTAGTAGAACCCGATCTTTCTAATGCTGGACCTTTTTTAGCAGCTGCCATGGTCACAAAAGGAGAAATAAAAATTAATGATTGGCCTTTGCAAACCACACAAGCAGGAAACTCTTGGATCGAAATTCTTTCATTGATGGGTGCAAATATTCAATTAAATTCAAAACAACTAATTTTAAAAAATGAATCAGATATTAAAGGAATAAATTATAATTTAAATAATGTAGGTGAACTAACACCAGTTTTAGTAGCAATTTCTCTATTTGCAAATTCAAAATCAGAATTTACCGGAATTTCTCATTTAAGAGGACATGAAACTGATCGCTTAGCGGCACTTGTTGAAAATATTACTGCTATCGGTGGTGATGCAAAAGAAACTGAAGATGGATTAATTATTAATCCTAAACAATTACATGGTGGAGTTTGGAAAGCTTTTGATGATCATCGTATGGCAACGGCAGGAGCTGTAATTGGTTTAAAAGTTAAAGATATTTATGTAGACGACATATCAACTACTTCAAAAACATTGCCAAACTTTGAAAATTTGTGGAATAAAATGGTGAATTTGTGAGTAAATTCCAAGACTATGACGAGGATGATATACGTCAAAGACCTGGAAAACATAAATCTAGACCTAGAACAAAAGATAGACCAACACATAAAAATTCAATAACAGGAATAGTGATAACTGTTGATCGCGGAAGATTCACAGTTTATATAAAAAATTTAAATACATCTATTTATGCAATCAAAGCCAGAGATTTAGGGAGAAAAGGAGTCGTTGTAGGCGATTTTGTTGAACTTGTTGGAGTAGATCAAAATAATCCAGAAAATATGGCACGAATTATAAAAGTAAAAGATAGAAGAAATACACTTTCAAAAAGTAGTGACGATTTTGACTCAAATGAAAAAATTTTAGTTTCAAATATCAACAATGTTGCAATTGTTACTTCAACTACCAACCCTGAGCCAAATACTCGATTAATAGATAGAACTATTGTGGCAACAAAATTAGCTGGAGCTGAACCATTTATTATCGCTACAAAAACAGATTTAAAAGATGAAAAAGAATTAGAAAAATTTTATGCTCCATTGAATATTAAAGTTATAGCACTAAATAAAATCACAAATCTAGATAAATTAAAAAATCAATTAGCAAATAAAACAACTGTTTTTGTGGGTCCTTCTGGTGTTGGAAAATCGTCACTTGTGAATCGACTTATTCCCGATGCAAATAGAAGAACAGGAGATGTAAACGAAGTTACTGGAAGAGGAAAACATACTTCCACTTCTGCTTTTGCACTTTCATTAAACGAATCAACTTGGATTATTGATACTCCTGGAATACGTTCGTTTGGCCTTGCTCATGTGACAAGTGAACAAATTCTTGCAGGTTTTCCAGAATTAATTGAATTTTCTCTAAAATGTCAAAAAAATTGTAACCATTTGGATTCCACTTGTGAAATAGAAAAGAATAGTATTAATGATCAACAATTGCTAAGCAGATTAGATTCACTGCGCAGACTTCTATTATCGGTAGATCAAAACGTCGAATAAGATATCTATATGAGCCAAAAAGATTTGGATTTTTGCCAAAAACTAGCTGATTTAGCCGACGAAATCTCGATGGCTCGTTTTGGAGCCCTTGATTTAATTATTGAAACAAAACCAGATTTAACTCCTGTCAGCGACGCTGACAAAAAAGTGGAAGAAGAACTCAGAAAATTAATCTTGCAGTACTCCCCCACGGATTCTATATTTGGAGAATAATTCGGTGTCGATGGAAATAGTAATCGAGAGTGGATTTTAGATCCGATTGATGGCACAAAAAATTTTGTTCGAGGAGTGCCTTTTTGGGGAACATTAATTGGTTTAAGAGTAGACAACAAAATGCAAGTTGGGATGGTATCTGCCCCTGCTCTAGGCAGAAGATGGTTTGGGGCAATAGGTCACGGTTCATATTTAAGAACACATACAAATAATTTTAAGAATGAAAGAAAACTTCAAGTTTCAAAAGTTTCAAAAATTGAGGATGCTTATTTTGGGTATTCAAGTCAAGAAAGATGGGCAAAAAGAAATCAAGAGGAAAATTTTGAAAAATTATTAAAGAAAGTTTGGCGTGCTAGAGGTTTTGGAGATTTTATTATTCACATGATGGTTGCAGAAGGTTCGATCGATTTTTCAATGGAGCCAAAACTAGCTGTTTGGGATATGGCAGCTTTAATTCCAATAATTTCTGAAGCAGGTGGAAAAACTACTTCACTTGAAGGTGGAGATCCGTTGGAGGATAAAAGTCTTGTAACAACTAACGGTTTACTTCACGAAGACGTTTTAAAAATTATTAATTAATTTCTTCTAGAAATATGCATTGGCAATCCACCTTGAGGTCTGACCATTACAAGTGCTCTTGGAAAAGGTTGAGGCCCAGCAGCTGTTATCTGCCATTTTTGAGCAATTCTTGCAATCATTAAAACACTTTCCAAAAGTGCAAAATCCTTTCCAATACACATTCTTGGTCCTATCCCAAAAGGTAAATATGTTCCTTTCTCGGGAGTTGGAGCACTTGGTAAAAATCTATCTGGATTAAATTTTTCCGCGTCCTGCCATGCTTCTGGATGTCGATGAGTTGTCCAAGGAGAAATAATAATTACAGAATTTTCTGGAATTTCGTATCCTCCAAGTTCATCTTTTTCTAAAGATCTTCTACTTACTACCCAACCTGGTGGATAAACTCTTAATGCTTCATCAACAACGGCTTTAGTGTAAGGCAAATTATCAATATCTTTTACTGATGGAGCTCTTCCCTTTAATACTTCGTCAACTTCTTTTTGAACTTTATTTTGCACATCAATATGAGTTCCTAATAACCACCATGTCCAAGTTAAAGAACTAGCAACTGTTTCATGACCTGCAACAATAAATGTAACTATTTGATCTCGTAGTTCTTTACTGTTTAATGCACCTTCATCATCGTGTGCTGCAAGAAGTAAATCCAACATGTCAACGTCGCGTTCAATTCCAGGTTTAGCTGTTATTTTTTTTCTTTCTTCAAGAATTCTTGCCACCGCTGAATCAAGTTGCTTTAGAGCTTTAGCTAATTTTCTGTTATTAGGAGTTGGAATCCATTTTGGAAATGAAATAGGAGTTCTTGCTCTTGCCACAATAATATCTAAAGCATCTAAAGTTGCTTGTGCAGTTTTTTCAACATCTCCTGCTAAATCTGTACCAAATAATGATCTGCCTACAATTTCTAAAGCTGCATGCATCATGTCATCATCAATATCAACTATTGAATTATCATTTAATTTATTCCATTTATCTAATAATCGATCAGTAACTAAAAGAGTGTCTGGACCAACTCTTAAAATTGCTTCGTGATGAAATGCGGGTTGAATAAGTTTTCGTTGCCTTTTCCAACTAGGTGTATCTGCGGCTAATAAACCATCCCCTGTTACTAGTGCTAAATTTTCATATTGAATTGTTTTTTTTCCATAATTTCTTGCATTAACTCTCATGACCCGATCAACATCTTGAGGGTGTGAAACTAAATAAACTGGCAAAATTGGAAGTGGAAATTGCACAACATTTCCATATTTTTTTCTCATATCAACTAAAAATCCAGCTGGATCTTTTCTTGCCCTTAACAAATAGGAAAACATTTTTTTAGTTGAAGGTCCTGGAGCGGTTAAGTAAATCTTTCCTAATTTCTTTTTTTCAAAATTCAATTGATTTTGCTCCATATTCCCACTCTAGGCTTAACCAAATACAAATAAAAAAGAAGACCGGTGTGATTTATCCCGGTCTTCTTGATTGGTAGCGGGGACAGGATTTGAACCTATGACCTCTGGGTTATGAGCCCAGCGAGCTACCGAGCTGCTCCACCCCGCGTCGTATCTCTTAATGCTAATGCAATGCAGATTTTTGAACTAATTCAAGTTAACTTTAGAAGAAAAATTCGCAGGAGTTACTTCCACATTTGTTTCTGGATCAGTCGTTATATTCAAACGACGTTGTGCATCCAAGGCTCGTTCAAGAGCATCTTCTAAATCTTTTTGTGCTTTTCCATACGCAGTGAAGTCACCATTTGCCAATGCATCTTTACCGTCACTAATCGCTTTTTGCATATCACTTATTGCATTTGCTAAATCTGTTGCAGGATCTCCAGTTGGAGATGGCACATTTGGTTGAGGTGTTACTTCAGATCCATCTTCTGGAGTTTGAGTTGTAGTTGTTGAAGTTTCTCCAAATAATGCATTAATTGCATCTTGAATATTGTCTTCAAACACAACTTTTTGTCCAAATGAAGCTAACACTTTTCTTAATAATGGATAACTTTCTCCAGCTGTTGCACGAACATAAACTGGCTCAACATATAAAAGTCCCCCACCAATAGGAAGTGAAAGTAGATTTCCTAATTCAACATCTGATCCTCCCCTTCTAAGTAGTGATAGAAGAGCGCCCACATCTGGATCTGATTCGAAATTATTTTGAACTTGTGTTGGACCTGGAATCGTTGTATTTCTTGGCAATTGCAGAACTCGAATTTTTCCATAATCTTTATTTGGATCACTTGAAACTGCCATAAATGATGCCAAAGTTTGTCTTCTGGTTGGAGCAAAAGTTGTGGTTAATGAAAATATTGGTTTTTCATCTCCAGGCATTTGAAGTTGTAAGTAGTAAGGAGGTTGAGCACCTTGAACACCCGGTCTAGTTGGATCATTTGGAATTATCCAAAAATCTTGTCCACCATAAAAAGCTAAAGCATCTTTTACGTGATATTTACTCAATATTCCTCTTTGTATCTTAAACAAATCTTCTGGATATCTAACATGATTTACAACTTCAGTTGGTATTTGAGATTTTGGTTTAACAATATTTGGAAATGCCTTGGCCCAAGATTTTAAAATTGGATCTGTTTCATCCCAAGCATAAATTGTTACAGTTCCGTTGTATGCATCTACAGTTGCTTTTACAGAATTTCTGATGTAGTTAATTTGACGTGCAGCTTGAGCTCTTAAAGCTGTTGAAGTTTGATTAACTGAATCTGCAGTTGCAGTATCTAAACTACTTCTTGTGGCATATGGATAAGAATTTGTTGAAGTGTAACCATCTAGTAACCAAAGTATTTTTCCATCAATAACAGCAGGATATGGATCGCCATCTAAAGTTAACCAAGGTGCAACTCTTTGAACTCTTTCTGCTGGATCTCTGTAATACAAAATTCTTGAATCATTATTTACTAAATTAGAAAGTAAAATATTTATTTCTTGATACTTTAAAGCATATAGAGCTTTATTGAAGAAATTTCCAATTGGAACTCCACCATTTCCAGAATAAGTGTTATTTCTTTGACCATTTGGACTTGTGTCATCAGGATAATCTAATTCTCGAGGTTCGCTACCTTGTGCTCCACCAACTATTGAATAGCTTGGTGAATTTTCACCAAAATAAATTCTTGGTTGATCTATTTTTAAATCACCTTTTGTTGGAATATCAGAAGTTGTAAATTGTGGTTGGCCATCAACTTTTACTGCATTATCTTTTGCAGTTACTACTCCAAAACCATGTGTGTAAACCAAATGTGAGTTAATCCAATTTCTTTGAGCACTAGGAATTCCAGCTAAATTAATTTCTCTTGCAGCAATTACAGTTCCCTGCTTATCTCCATTTACGTCATATCGGTCTATATCAAGAGTGTCAGCAAAAGAATAAAAACCTCTAATTTGTTGCAACTGGTTAAATGTTGGAGATAGCAAAGCTGGATCCATCAATCTAAGTTTTTCTATCGTTCCAAGTTGCTTATTTATTACTTCTTTGTCTGGCTCAGTGCTTGCTGGGTAATCGATAACTTCTACGCCTGATAATCCATATGAAGCTCTTGTTGCTTCAATTGCACGTTGAATATAAGGAGCTTCTCTATCAGCTTCACTAGGTCGAACCACGAATTGTTGAATAACTGTTGGATAAACTCCACCGATTAAAACACCTGTTACTAGCAACGCTCCAATTCCAATATTTGGAACAAACCATTTTCTTCTAAATGCATTAATTAAAAATAGAATTGCGACAATGAGTGATAAGTACATCATCAAATTTTTTGCTGGCAAAATAGCATTTACATCTACATATTTCAATCCAACTAATAAAGTGTCTTGCTTCAAAGCTAGGCCGTATCTATCAAGCCAATATGCATAAGCTTTCATCACAAAAAGTAAAGCAACTAAAATTGAGATTTGAGATTGTGCAAACTTAGTTGCTTTTTGTGTTGGAGATTGTAAAGTTATTCCACCGTAAATGTAGTGAATCACTCCACTTGCTAAACCAGAAATAATAATTGTTGAAATTCCATAAGTTACCAAACTTCTTAAAAGTGGATAATCAAAAACGTAGAAACTGATATCAAGACCAAAGTGTGGATCTTTTGTGCCAAACTCCGTTGAGTTAAGCCATTGAAACCAATTTCGCCATTCTGCTGAGGCAGATCCGCCTGCTAAAAATCCTAAAAGTATTGGACCGATTGTAAAAACTGTTTTTCTAATTGGATCAAGAGCTTCTCGATATCTTTGCAGTGATAATTGATCAGCAGTAACTGATGCATACATTGGGCGATATTTGTATGCAAGATAAACATTCAACCAAATTACAAAACCTGTAAGCGCTGCAAAAATTACAAATAAACCAATACGCCATGCAATAACTGATAAATAAACTTGTGATGCATTTACCGATCTATACCAGAGCCAATCAGTGTAATAACCAGATATTGATAAAAGTGCTATAAAAAGTGCACCGAGTGAAATTAATAAATAAGACCTTTTCCCTCTTGGTCGATTGAATGTAAAGTCTGGACGAGAAAATGTCATATTTCGACAATACGAAATAAGTAATCTTTCGTCCAATCGGGGTTATTTTCCCCCAGGAAATTTGTCTAAATTATTTAGGCAAGGCGCAATTTGGTAAACCTTGAGCGTTATTTTGCTTAGTGAAAGTATTGATTGCCTCAATTGCACCTTTTAAGTCCGAAACTGCAACGACTGGCATATTTTTATAGTTGGATGAAATAACTTCATCGCAATTTTCTTTTGGTGCTAAAAATAATTGACTTCCCCCTGCAACTGCTCCTTCTAGTTTTTGTCGAATGCCCCCAATTGGGCCAACTTGACCTAAATAGTTAATCGTTCCGGTTCCAGAAATATTGAGACCTTTTGTTAAATCATCTGAAGTTAATTCATCAACGATTCCAAGAGACAGCATTAATCCAGCACTTGGACCTCCGACTTCAGAGATTCCAAAATTAAATTTGTAGGGAGGATCAATTCCTGGTCCAATTGAAATTCCAATTGATGCTTTTGATTTATCTGACTTTAATTCTTGGGCAATAATTTCAACTTCTTTTTCGGATGTTTGTCTAATTAACTTTATTTTTATTGAATCATTTGGTTTATTTTCTTGAACATACTTAACTACATCAGTAGCACTTTGAACATTTTTCCCATTCACGCTAATTACTACATCCCCAGGTTCAATTTTTCCATCACTAGGTGAATCAACAACAACGCTATCTACCACAACTTTTACAGGAACTGGAATATCTAAATAAGTCAGAGCTGCTGCGATTGCATCGGATTGAGAGTTTGAAAAAGCTTTCTCATTTCTTTTCTTTATAATTTCTGGATCTTCATTTTCTGGATACAAATCAGATGCAGGCACAACTGCCTCTGTTGGATCTATCCAAGATGAAATTGCATCAATTAAAACAAGTCTTCCAAATGGTCCACCTGTTTCTGAAACTGTGGTGAAATTAAGTTCACCTTTTGATTCATAAGTTTTTGTTCCAATAATTGTTATTACATCTTTGTCTCGTTCGTTACCCACTGTGTTAAAAAGTGGACCTGGAGCAATTCTTATAAACGGAACCGGGATGAGTAAAAGTAAAGTAATAAGAAATATAAAAACTATTTGATATTTGAAGGAACTTTTAATTTTCACTTATTTTTCTTTTTTGGTTTAGGTAATGGTCTATCCATAGCTTTTCTAAATTCAAGAAGTCCTGACATTCCTTTATGAGCATTAGCCGGTCTTGAAGGTCTGTATTTAATAGCCAAGTAGATAGTGGTGACTAAACCTACAAATACTGGAATTAATAACCATAAAAGTGCCTGCATAGTTCAACATTACGACCTGTGGCGAGATAATTGATTAAGTAGTTAACTATTTATATTGTGAGGTTTCCAATAGATCCATCTGAGATAGGAAAAATACTTAGCCAACTAGGTCAAATGTTGCAAAATTCTGGCAACGCCCCTGTTGGTTGGGATGCGGCTGTCAACATGGCTAGAACTAATGTTGTCCAAGCTGGTGATCCAAGTGTTAGTGAAACAGAAAAAAAAGAAGTTATAAAAAACGTTGAACTTGCGCAAAATTGGTTAGATTCAGTTTGTAATTTTTCTACCAAATCAACTGGTGCTAACGCATGGTGTCGAAGTGAATGGATTCAAGACACAGTTCCTACTTGGAAAAAAATTGTTGAACCCGTTGCTCAAAGAGTCCAATCAAGCATGATTAATGTTTTACCAAATATTCCAGGTATGGATGATTCACAACAAGCAATGCTTAAACCACTACTTGATTCACTTAAACCAATGTCTGCTGCAATGTTTTCAATGCAAGTAAGTAATGGATTATCTGCTTTATCCAGTGAAGTTTTATGCTTAACCGATATCGGTTTACCTTTGGGTGATACTTCAACACCATCACTATTGCCAAGAAATATTAAAGATTTTGCAAAAGGACTTTCAGTTCCTGAATCTGATTTTTTTGTATATATTGCTTTAAGAGAATCAGCTGCAAGTAGACTTTTTTCTAGCGCATCTTGGCTATCTCCAACAATTCTGAACGCGGTAGAAGAGTATTCCTCACAAATAAATGTAAGTAATAATAAAATTAACGATTTAATGTCACAAATTGATCCAAGTAATCCTGAATCAATTCAAGAAATTATTTCTCAAGGCGTTTTTGAACCTGAACTAAATGAATCTCAACTATCGGCTTTAAAAAGAACAGAAAGATTATTAGCACTAATTGAAGGCTGGATCCTAGAAGTGGTAAATAAAGCAAGTTTAAATCGATTACCAAGTTTGAATGCTCTACAAGAAGCAATGAATCGTAGAAGAGCTGAAGGTGGACCTGCTGAAAAAACTTTTGGAGCATTAATTGGCTTAGAACTAAGACCAAAATTAATGCGAGAAGCTTCTACTTTTTGGAATAAACAAACAGAAATAAATGGTGTGGAACAAAGAGATAATTTGTGGAATCACCCTGATTTATTACCAAGTATTGAAGATTTACAAAATCCTGAATTCTTTAACAATATTCAAAAACCTTTAGATATTTCTTCCCTTGATTCACTTGGTGAAGCACCAAAAGAATCTGGTGACCAAAATGATGAGGGTAACTCATCTAGTGCATCTAAATAGCCTTCTGCTTTTTCTTTAAATTCATATGTTTTCATGAAGGCATCAAATTCTTTGCCATGATCATTAACAATTAAGTGAACTAATTCATGTAGTAATACATAATCTAAAACATATTGAGGCATGCCAATTAATCTTGAAGTAATTTTTATTTCAGCATGAAGTGGAGTACAAATTCCCCATGTTGAGGTAAGACGCGTTGACCAAGTAACTGATTTAGCTTCAACTTTTGAAAATAAATATTTTGCTGAAAGTTCTTTGCTTCTTTCAAATAGTTCTGAATCCGAAAGGTGTGCCCGTGGATCTTTTTTATCAATTCTATTGATTAAATCTCTTGCTAATTCTTCGATGTCTTTCAAACTCATTCGAAATGGAACATTAAGTATTGTTTTGCTTCCTTCGCGAGCAGCAGAAATAGTCCTTTTTCTTTTCCGAGATCTTCTAATCTCCACGTGGTCCGGTAAATTTAGGACTTTTTTCATGTATTAAACGCTAATTGGTAAAACTATTTTTTATCCACAAACACTCTTATGTAAAAGTCCTGTTCAAAGGCTTTTTTCTCTAAAAACTGCAAATAAGTTCACATTCTTATCCCCAATTTATTAACCTTTTTTAATAGATAATCAACAAATAATCCACAAATTCATCTACAGGGCTATTTGACGGCTAAGTAAGTTCTGCATAAATTCAGATTTACTGACACCGCTGGGATAACTTCTTTTTCAAGTTTTGTGTATCTGGGGAAAGTGCATAGAGCTTAAATACCAAGATGTGGCCCAGCGGTTTCAATATTTAATCTTCAACCTCTCGAAATCTCGTGGGACAGCAAATACCCACTTATGAGGGATTTGTGCTCAAAATTACGGCGTGGCACGCTCAAAAGAGCCCCATAACCTCTCTCATGCGCTTAGGGTTAAAGGGTGAGGGAATTTCATCCCCCACGTTCGCAAGGAGGATTTACATGGCTGGAGAGTCATACACAGGCGAAGCGTACTGCGTGAAGTGCAAAGCCAAGCGCCAGTTCACTGGAGAAGTTCATGAAACCAATGGCCGTCGCATGGCCAAAGGAATTTGCCCAACCTGCGGCACCAAAGTGACCCGCATCCTCGGCAAAGCCTAAAGACAGTACACGTCTTCATTGCCCTTGAATCTTTAAGGTTCAAGGGCAATTTGCTTTTTTAGGCAGCAAGCCATTTACATTCACAATTTTTATTTTGTTTTATTTGCTTAAAAGAAATAGCGGGACCGAGTGGATCTAATTCACAAATGAGATTTGTAAGAATAGGCAATTTATCTTTTAACTCTTTCGACAGAAAAGAAATAACATTTGTAACAGCAAGAGAACTAGCTAGTGTAGTTAAGACAGGATGATTATCAATTTGTCTTATTCTTTTTTTATTAAAATCAAAAAAAGATAGTTTTTGTTTTATTTTTACTATCTGTTGACATTTGAAACATAATTTAGCATCTGGGATATTAAAAGGCCCAATGTGTATGAAATCATTGGTCTTTCTGACATACAAATGAGGAATCTCTTTCATGATTATTTCATTTAATTCAATTTCTGTTATTTCATCACAGAGAATAATCAAATCTGGCAAAATTTTATTATCAGGCTTATCTAATTTGACATCAAAGTACGATAGAGAACTCTTAACACTTTTAGACAATGAAGTTCCTATTTCTTTTGCTCTGGGGCTAAAAACATTAATATCTGCTAATGAAACTATTTGATTACTTTTTACCAAATCTTCAATAACAATCCTGCCTATACCGTTTGAAGCTAAAAGATGTGCTATTTGATAAACAGCTGTATTTAAACCTTTAATTAAGACATAACTGTTTTTAAGATTCTCATATTTTTGATTTAAATTTGACTTATTTAAAAAAACTTTTTGATTAATTAATAAAATAATTGATTCATTAATATCATTATGAATTCTTTCGTCAATACCAATTTTTGTAAAAATATCTACTAATTGTTTTACCCCATCAATCTCTGTAAAAATATCTTTTATTTCTGAAGGTAGATCAGTAATTTGAAACGATTGCCCTGCTGCGTTACTAATTTGAATTGAGGTATTGCTTAACCAAATTACATCTATCTCTGGATTTATAGTTAATCTCAAATTCACTCCTAAAACATTGTTTTAGGTATTAAAACATTTTTAAGGAAAAGTGATTTTATTTATCCACAATTAAATTTTTATCCACAGCAACAAGCTTTTTCTGCTTTGGTTCAACTTGTGCTAACACTGTGCTTAATTCATCAAAATATTTGTTAAATTTCTCTAGATCGACTCCTGGTATTGTTAAGAATTCCTCTTCTTCTTTTGCCTCATATATATATTCAGTAAATGCTTCCAAAGTGGCATTGCTAAATACTAAAAATTCAGGCATGGATTCTTGATTTGCCATTTCTTTTCGCCAATTTAAAGCAGCTTCTAAATATTCGTTAGGTAAATTTCCTGAACAATTTTTACATCTTTTAAGAATAACTTCAGAACCTGATACCAAGGGCTTTGCACATACACTACATTTAATTAAATCACGAGTTTGTTTTTTAGCTACATTATTAATTGAATAATTTGTATTATCTAAAACATTATTATTACTTTGACGAGAGTTTGAAAGAAATCTTGAAATTATTCTTTCTTTGCCATCTGTATCTTTACGTTTAGGCCAAGTGATAAATAATTTATCTTTTGCTCTTGTTACTGCTACATAAAAAAGTCTTAATTCTTCTAAAATTTCTTCTTGAGTATTTGCTTGTGCAAATGGAACAAGATCATCACTTACTCCCATTAAAAATAAGTTATTCCATTCCAAACCTTTCGTGGCATGAATACTTGCTAAAGTTATTTTTTCTTCTAATCTTGTCCTGAGACTATATTTTTCTGAAGTTTGTATTGAATAATTGATATTATTTTCCTCTAATTTAACTGCTACTTTTTCTAACTGCGCGTTTGTTCTTGAAAGAACTGCTATCTCCTTCAAATTGACATTATTTTCTATCAATTTAATAATTTCATCAACAATGAACTGGGCTTCTTCATTTTCACTTAAATATGAGGAAACAGTGACTTTTTCTCCTGAATTTCGGGTTGCAAATAACTGACCAACATTTGAATTTTGACTTGGCATTTGCGCTAGTAAATTGTTGGCAAATTCCACTATTTCAGAACTCGATCTGTAGTTTCTATTTAGTCTAAATACAGAAGCTTCTGGAAATTTATTGGTAAATTCTTGCAAATATTTATTTTTAGCACCAGCAAATGAATAGATTGTCTGACATACATCGCCTACTACACAAATATTGTCATTTTCACCAAGCCATAAGTCCAACAAAGCTTGTTGTAATGGATTCACGTCTTGATACTCATCAACACTGAACCACTCATAAGCTCGATGAACTTCGGCTAATAAATCAGGTCGATCTTCAAGAATTGCAACTAAAAGCATCAACACATCTTCAAAATCAATTAGATTATTTTTATCTAAATATTCAATATATTTCTGGTATGCATGAGCATAATCTGGATTATTCAAATCTTCTGGATTTAGTCTATTAGTTTTAGCATTTTCTATAACCGAGATAAATTCTTTACTTCTATTTTTTGATTCAGGTATCGCTAAATTAATTACTTTAAATTTATTTTCAACAATAACTGGCATTTGACCGCCAACAGCATCTGGCCAAAAATATTTGAGTTGTCTTAAAGCTGCTGAGTGAAAAGTTCTGGTTGCTACATTGCTGATACCCATTGCACTTAAGCGCAATGCCATCTCATCTGCTGCTCTTGTCGTAAAAGAAAGTGCTAAAACTTTT
>JACCED010699341.1_pt1 | contig 16047 bp, 8 predicted proteins | sample 7455021 | NCBI WGS metagenome assembly JACCED01 (sample SAMN15323456, study PRJNA562643) | freshwater metagenome | isolation source: river surface water | place: USA:Blue River Watershed | collected 2017-08-19 | reverse complement strand
GTTGAAGTAAAAGTGGAGGTGTTAGTAATTGATACAGTTAAGGCTGGTAAATGGGCTTATGATATGCAATTAGGAACTGGTATTTTACAAAACAAACCAATTGTTTTTTCACCAAATCTCACCTATAAATCTAGTCAATTTATAAGTAATCATGCAAGTTTGTCGATATATTATAATTTTTCTAAAAAATTGAGTTTAAGGCTAGGAGCAATGTTTAATTATCAAAAAATAAATACCAATTATACAAAAACATCTAAGTATTTTGAAACCGTTAATTTTGAAATTAAAGATACATTAGATATATATTTTAATGTTGTAGGGAATGATACAAGCTACTTTTATATTATAGAAACTAATATAGGACAAAGAGAGGAAGAGAGAATTAAGTATTCTGCTTATTCTCCAAAATTAAATGTTTACTATTTAAAATTTCCTATTCAATTTAATTATAGTATTCTTTATAACAAATGGAACTTTTCCTTTTTAGCGGGAACAAGTTTAAATTTTAAAATATTTCAAAACGAAATTAATCAATTAATTTACAATGAAAAAGTTGTGTCATTTTATCCAACAGGTGTTTTAAGTATGCAAACTGGGTATAGTATTTCACGTTCATCCGTAATACATATCGAACCCTATTTGGAACATAGTTTAACATCGTCATCAAATAACATTATTCCAAACAATCAGTTTATGTTAAAATTGGGAGTAAAACATTTTTTTTAAAAAATTATGTCACGTTTCTAAATTAATAAGTCTTAGTATTAAAACAGTTTAAATTTTTAATCCTTAAAATTATTTTTATGAAAAAAAAACTATTAATTTTTGTTTCTTCGCTTTTTATAGCAATTTCATCTTTTAGTCAAAATAATCCCGATTCAATAATTAATCTTTTAAAAGGAGAATGGGAACTAAAGTACAATTTTGGAGGCATTTGCGGATGTAAAATAAATGCAGACAATAATAATATAATTAGGTTTGAAAAGCATTCAATTGCGCAGGATAGTATAAATTACAATAAATACTATAATAATGAATTATTACAATCAGAAAATTTTAAATTGGGATATACTCCTTATACTTCACCGAATAAAATTTATGGTTGGTATATTGAGAATTTTTTTAATGGACAATTTGGAGGTAATAAAGCAAAAGCCTACATTAGTATTAATGATACAGCATTAGTTATTACGCCTGATCCTAATGAAATTATTGATGGAATGAGTAGTCATTACTCTAAAAAGAAAGTTGTAGGGAAAGGTTTTACTTTACAAGGACAAGTTAATGTAGTTGATAATCTATGGGATTATGGTAAAATTTATTTGTATGAAATACTTCAAGGTAAAGCAGTAGATTCAGTTAATATTATTAATGGAAAATACTTATTTTCCAATGTTTTAGCAGGAAAATATACCTTATATGTAATTCCATATTTAGATAGTAGTTTAACACAGATTGCCACAAATTGTCTTCCAACGTTTTATGTTAATAAAGCTACTTTAGAAGAAGCAAATACATTTGAAGTTAATGCAGATACTTACGGAGTTGATTTTAAATTAAGAAATGATATAGTTTTATCGAATAATGAATTAAATAAAATAAATTGTAAGGTTTACCCAAATCCGTTTGTAAATAATATTACTATTGAAGCAGGACAATCCAATACTGAAATTAGAGTTATCAATATTGAAGGAGTGGTCATACATAATTCAATTGGAAATCAAATTATTAATTTAAATACAGAAAGTTGGAAAAAGGGAGTTTATATAATAGAAATTAGAAGTAATTCAAGTGTTACCTTCAGTAAAATAATTAAAAATTAATAGATTATTTACCTATGTTTTAAATTGGAGTATTCAGTATCGAATACTCCAATTTTATTTAAAAAGTAAAATAAACCTTAGGTAAATTTTAATTCTTTAATCTGTTTTTTAAATCAGAAAAAATTTCTCGAATACTGATAATATTTAAGGGGAATTCTAAAAAAACATGTAAAAAACTTAAGGTTAAAAGTACAATAAAACCTAATTTATAATTGATATAATATAGTACAACAGAGAATATCCAAATACTTAATAATACAATTAATTTTTTGGTATTTATTTTATGCCATTGAATTATAGATGTTTTAGAAAACCAATTTAAATAGTGATAAGTATATGCAAATGCTATAAAAGACAAAATTCTTACATAAGTTACATTAATGTTTCTGTAAGTAATATCTTTTAATCCTAAATATTCTCTAAAAAATACAATTACATTATTAAAACTGCTCTCTTCAAATCTCTGAATTGTTAAAGCGTTAGGTGCCTTAAAATTAGTAACAGGAGAAGTTAAAATATAAAAAGAACATCCAACTAAAACCAATACAGATATAAATCCTGGTAAACTATTATTTTTTAATGCACCATACAGCATAAATAAACCTGTAAAAATATAAACATGAACTAAAGTTGGTGTAAAAACTGCAATCCAAAGCCAAGTAACTGGTATTTGTAATAAATAATAGGATGCTATCACAGAACCAGTTATGCTAAGCGCAATAATCCAAATTTTTTTAGTGTAAATAATAGTTATTGCTGTACAAAGAGCAATTAAAACAAATGCAGGATTCCATTGATTAATCCATATTTGTAAATCGGAATTAAACCAATTGTTAAACATACCTTTTGTAGTATCCCAAGTGGCTAAAAAATTTAAAATTCCATTCATACTTATGCCAATTGCAAAAACTAACATAGGCCAAATGATATGTTTGGATTTGGAAAAATACGTTCTATCTTTTAGCCAATTTATTTCTGTTAGGTAATGCAAAGGACCTAAAACTGCATAGGAAAATAAAAATAATTCAAATGGGATTCTTTTAGCAAGAATTAAGGCGGTTAACATTAAACCAATATTTAGCCAATCTAATTGTTTTGTATTCATTATATTTTTAGTGTAAACTTACTTAAAATAATTTTTTTAATACAAGTTGAGTGTAAGCATTTAAAAACTTTTATTTTCTCAACTAAAAAACGCTCCAAATTAATATCTTTTATCTAAAATCAAATATTTAACATCAGGTATGTGTGTATTAAAAAATCCATAACCATTGGTAATATTAGTGATAGGGTTTTGGGGTTGACCTGTTAAATTGCTAATAAAATCTGAATTGATTTTGGTTGTTAGATAATCGTAATATTTTTTGTCGATATTCGATAAAGTGAAAATTAAAGTATCAAAATCACTTTTGTTATTGGTGATATTAATTTTGTTTACTTTCAGTTTAATTTGTTTGCTTTCAAAATCTGAATCTTTATAAATAGAGGAAAATAATGCATTATTGTTAAAAAGAGATACTGGAGAAAATTCTGAATTTAAAAATTTAAAATCCGAAGCATGATAAATATTTAGTAAATAAAAATTATCCGAATTAATTTCATCTCTGAAATCAACAAAAAAATCAAATTCCTCAGTAGAATATAAAGAGTAATGAATAGAGTCTATTTTCACTATAGGTAAACTTTGAACAACAGAATATACATTTTTTTTATCTTTTATAAAATCTATATTTAATTTATAGGTTGTGTTTTCGTTATATAACACATTTAAATTCGTATATATTCCGGTGGAAGTTTTACTTAATGTATCCACATTTCCATTATGATGGATAGTAATTAAAACAGAATCTTCTAATAAAAAATCATTAATATCTTCAGGATTTTTTACTCCAGTTAAAGCTTCGGATAAAGTTACTATTACACCTCCAAGGGGAAGTAATCTGGCATTTACAACAATTTTATTTTCTGTTGAAGGTTCAATTGTATAATAAATATTTTCTGGTATACAACCAACTAAAAATATCAGTAATAAATATATAAATCTCATCAAAATTTAAAATTAAAAGTTACGGAAGGAATAAAACCAAAAAATGCTTCTTGTTCTAAAACAATATTTTCTGAATCAAAATTTTGAGTTAAAATAAAAGGATTGTTTCTGTTGTATACATTATAAGCACCTAATTGCCATTCGTAATGATATTTTTTTCTTTTTTCATTTTTATAAATCAGGTTTATATCCAATCGATGTGTTGGTCTTAAGATATATTCATTTCTATTGGAAGGTATGGAGTTAACATCTACTCCCGTTAACGAAGAATTAGGCATTAAAAAGCTAAATAAGTTTACCGTGTATCTATGTCCGGTATAATAAATAAAGGCAGTACTTAAATGAATTTTTTTGGTAAGTTTAATATTATTTACAACCGATAAATTATGCCTTCTGTCGTATTTTGAAAAATAAGGTAAGCCATTATTTATCTCTTCAAATAATCTTTTACTCCAACTTAAGGTATAGGATATCCAACCGTTAAATATTCCTTCCTCTTTTCTAAATAAAAATTCAAAACCATACGCTTCACCTTTTCCTTGTGTAATTATATTGTTAATATCGTTATTGAACAAAGTGTTAACTCCTTCTTTATATTCTGTTAAATTGTTCATTGTTTTATAAAAAGACTCAATGGTTATATTTGATTTAATTTTTTTGAATTCATACGTTGTTGCTATTGCAAATTGATGCGAAGTTTGTGGCTTTATATATTCTGTAATAGGATACCATAAATCAGTTGGTAAAATTAAAGATGTGGAAGATATTTGATGCATATATTGCTTCATTTTAGAGTAGGATAGCTTAATGTTTTGATTGTTAGATAATTTATAACGATAATTTATTCTAGGCTCTATATCAAAATAATTTTTTTTGGGTAAAATAACACCCGAAAATCTAATCCCGTAATTGATTTCATGTAAAAAATTTGTGGATATAATTTTATTAAAGCCATAAAACGAATATTCATGAAAATTAAAATTGTTTATTTTGTTGTTTTGTAAAATTTGTCTAACAATCAAATTGTTGCTATTTATTATTTCAGAAATATTCGTGTTAATAATGTTTGGAACAATTTTTCTTTGAATTACTTCTGCCCCAAATTGTAATTTATTATTATCGTTAAGGGAATATTTATATTCTGTTTTTATACCAAAATCTTCTATTATTCCTTTTATATTTATAAATTCTTCTTCGTTTATTGGATTGGATTTTATGGAGTTGTGGTTGAGTGAGTAAGTTAATATAAAATCAATACCACTTTTGTCATTTAAATATTTGTTGTACACTATAGAACTAGCCGTATTCCTAAAATTTATACTATTAGGCAAGGCAATTATGGCATCGTTTCCATTGTAAAAATTAAAAACTACTTTATCCTTTTTTAATTTGTAATTAAAATTTAAATTGAAATCATAAAAAAAGGGTAAACTAATTTCTTCATCTGAATTTACCAGCTTAAAAATTCTATCAATATAACTTCTTCTACCAGAAATCAAAAATCCGCCTTTATTTTTAATAGGCAAATCCAGTGTAAATCGTGAAGATATTAAACCTATTCCACCATTAATTTTATAATTTGAATTGGAACTTTCGGAAGTAGTTACATCAATTACAGAGGATAATCTTCCTCCTAAATTGGAAGGGAATCCGGCCTTGTATAAAGTAACATTATCTATAGCTTCAGGATTAAATATTGAAACAAAATTTAAAATATGCCCTGCATTGTAAATTCTTGCATGATTGAGTAAAATTAAATTTTGATCCGCATCCCCACCTCTAACAAACATTCCATTATTTCCTTCTGTTCCGGATTGTATCCCTGGTAATAATTGCATAACTTTAATTAAATCGGCTTCACCAAATATGGTTGGGATATATTTTACGTCTTTTGTATTTAAGTTAATTGTACCTAATTGTGCACTATTATTTATTTTGTCTTGTTTGGTTATTTTCGATTCAATTACTAATGAATCTAATAAAAAAGAACTTCTAGGTAGTAGGATTTTCAAATCTTTTGCAGATACATTTATCTTCAATTGTTGTGTTTCATATCCAAATATTGATACAGATATCTCTATCGAATCTAATACGCTTGATATCTTAAAGCATCCATTAGAATTAGTGAATGCGGTAACGCTTTTCGACTTATCTAGGATTAAAACTCCAGGAATAGGTTTCTGAGTATTGTCCACCACACATCCTTCAATGATAATTTGAGAATATGCATTGTTTATCAACAATAATAAAAAACAAAATAAAAGCTTGGACATTAAAATGGAATTATATAAAATTACTTTTAAACCTATATTTAAATAAATGCAAAATCCAAAACGATTTTAATACCACTATATTGCAAGTTAAATAAAGTAATGTACATATTTTTAAATTAATAAAATTAGGCGTATTTATTCTTTAAATAATTTGATTTAAAACAAATCGACAACTGTCTTTTTTTAAAACATATTCAAGATCTATTGTTGTTTAACTTATTTAAAATCATATACTTAAGCTATTTGGTCTAATGCTTGAACGTATATTGAGTTTAACTATGAATTTATAATGAACAATAAATGTTTAGCAATATTTTTATTTTCCAAAAAAGTAATTCTTTTATTGCTTCTTTCATTTTTAGTTCAAGTTAATTTATGGGCTCAATACAGTAAAGTTCATTATTTACCGCCCACTTATAATCAAAGTTCCGCTCTTCAATTTTCAAGTATATCGCTTTCAACTTTAGAAGAATCCCCTTTTAGTGTTGTAATAAACAATGCAGATGGAACTTATAATCAAACTGTAACAGGATTGTCTAAAAATAATCCAATTACCATAGATTTACCAAAAGGAGGTTCGTTAGATGGGATTTTTCTTGCTAGCGACAATAAAACAAATAAAGTTTTAAAAAATGAAGGATTTACTTTGTCAGCAAGTAAATTCTTTTTTGTAAATCAAATTCATGCAGTATCTAATCAAGCAGAAATTATTGCATCCAAAGGATCTGTGGGTGCTGGAACTGAATTTTATAGTGGACATTTGTTTTCTAAATCTGGTTCTAACAGTTCTAGGGCGCATTTTATATCTGTAATAGCAACTGAGGATAATACCTCTGTTACTTTTGATAATCCTAGAGTTGCTTGGGAAGGACAAACAAAAAATTTTACCGTAACATTAAATAAAGGAGAATCTTATGTAGTTGCAGCTCCTTTTAATTATATAAACGGAATTACCAGTAGTACAGATAAGTGGAACGACTTTAATGGTACACATGTTACCTCCACAAAACCTATAGTAATGAATTCGGGTTCGTTTTTAGGAGCAAATACAGGCTCGGGTCTTCAAGATGCTGGGCTAGATCAAATTGTTCCAGTTAAACAATTAAATAACGAATTTATTTTAGTTAAAGGACAAGGTAACGACCCCGAAATGGAAACGGCCTTGGTGGTTGCTACCGAAAATAATACTAAAGTTTATGTAAATGGAAGTTCTAGTCCTGCTGTTACTTTAAATAAAGGAGAATATACATTAATTAAAGGGGATAAATATGTAAATAATACGATGCATTTAAAAATGAGTAGTCCAAGTTTGGTGTATCAAAATTTATCAGGTAATGGAGCGTTTTCCGGTATGGGAATGGTGTTTGTTCCGGGTTTAAAAGAAGATGCCTCTAAATCTGTTTTCATTTCTGGAGTAAATAGTATTGGACAGTCAAGTATTTACATAATTGCTAAAAAAGGCGAAAAAGTTAGTATAAATGGTAAGTTGTTAACTTCTGCAGGAGTAGAAAATCCTGGAAATAGCAATTGGGTATCCTACAGGCTAAGTCCAAGTGATATCAATGCAAGTTTTTGTACAAGTGGAAAAACTTGTGCTAATCAGGGGTCTAATGCTAGTTTTCTAATCGAATCCTCAGGGCCAATAAATGCGGCGGTGTCAATTGTAAGTGGAGCTGTAGGTGCTGCAGGTTATTTTTCGGGTTTTGCTTCTGTATCTACTAATGCTGGGGTTTCTGAAATTGGAGTTTTGGAGTATACTTTAGATTGTGAAAAAGATACAGTTAGTTTATTAGCTAAAGGTGCTACAAAATATACATGGACTAGTCCAAGTGGTGACATCAGCTTAATTAAAAAAATAAATGATTCTACGTATTTATTTGATTACGATCAAAGTGGAGATACTGGGCCATTTACGTATAAAGTTCAAATGGAAGCTACTTCTATTTTTGGAGAAAAAATAAATGAAAGTGTAGAGTTAAAAATAAATGTTTTATTTAAAAATTCTTGTAAAAAATGCGAAAAGCCTGAAGTAGGTGAAATAACTGGTGCTCAATCTATTTGCGAAGGAGCAAATCCATCAGAAATTAAAAATCTAAAAGAAGGTGGTGCTACTATATTCGAATGGCAATTTTCCGAGGATAACGGTGCAAATTGGAATGTAATATCTAACGCAAATACATCTTCTTACGATCCTCCAAATGGATTAACTAAAACTACTTTATATAGAAGGAGAGGAAGAAAAGATTGTATTCCTATTTTATGGTCGGATTGGTCCAATACAATAACAGTAACTGTAAACCCTTTACCAGTTAATAATTTAAATGCAATACATGATAGTATTTGTGGAGAAGGTAAGGTAACATTAAAAGTGAATGGATTAATTACAGGTACAACTGTCGATTGGTATTCAACTACATCTGCAGGAACTATTGTAACCGGAGGTTCAGGAACTTCAACTTTTATAACACCTACCATAAATTCAACTACCAATTACTATGCTGAACTTAGAAATACAACTACTGGATGTGTAAGTAATAATAGAGTTAAAGTTAGTGCAAAAGTAAATTCAATTCCTTTAAATAATGTTGAGGTGTTAAATGGCGTAAGATGTGGAAATGGAAGTATGGAGTTAAGTGTTAAAAACTTGCCCATAAACACAACTGCAAATTGGTTTGAATCAGTGTCGGGAGGTTTAGTTATTAATGGCGGTGAAGAAAAACAAAATTTTACCACTCCTGTATTAAATACTAACAAAAAATATTATATCGAAATAAAAAACACATTATCAAATTGTATTAATCCACAACGAGTTGATATATCTGCAACTGTAAATCCTGTTCCAGTAATTGATTTAGGAAAAGATACAGCAATTTGTAAAGGGGAAAATATCACTTTTAAAGTAGTAGGAAATTACAGTAAATATTTATGGAGTGATAATTCAACTTCATCCTCTCTAACAACCACTCAAGCAGGAAAATACAAACTTACAGTAACGGATGCCAATGGATGTAAAACCAGTGATAGTGTTAATTTATCCATTTACAATTTACCTATAATTGATTTAGGAAAGGATACCAGCATTTGTAAAGGGGAAAATATCACTTTTAAAGTTACAGGAAATTACAGTAAATATTTATGGAGTGATAATACAACTTCTTCAACGCTTAAAACCAATCAGTCAGGAAAATACAAACTTACAGTAACGGATGCCAATGGATGTAAAACCAGTGATAGTGTTAATTTATCCATTTACAATTTACCGATAATTGATTTAGGAAAAGATACAGCAATTTGTAAAGGGGAAACAATCACGTTTAAAGTAGGAGGAAATTACAGTAAATATTTATGGAGTGATAATAAAACTTCTTCATCGCTTACAACCACTCAAGCAGGAAAATACAAACTTACAGTAACGGATGCCAATGGATGTAAAACCACTGATAGTGTTAATTTATCCATTTACAATTTACCTATAATTGATTTAGGAAAAGATACAGCAATTTGTAAAGGGGAAAGTATTACTTTACATGCTAAAGGAGACTTTGTACAATATAGCTGGAATAATAATTCTACGTCGGCTAGTATCGTAGTAGATAAAGAAGGGGTATATAAAGTTAAAGTAAGCGATAAAAATGGTTGTGTAGCAGAAGATAAAATTAAAATAGAAGTAGAAGAAATGGATTTTAAAATTGCAAATGAGTTTAATATTTGCGAAAATGAATCTGTAACTTTAAGTATTCAGCAATCCAAAAATATTCATGAAATTATTTGGAATGATACATTAAATAAATCAACTTTCATCACTAATATTCATGGCGTTCACAAAGTAAAAGGAGTTTCAAAAAATGGATGTTTTGTAACAAAAACTACATTTGTAAATGTAATTGAATTGCCAAGTTTAGAAATTGAAAGGGAAATAAATTTATGTAATGAGGATAATTACGAAATCCAGTTAAATCTTATGGATTATAAAATTAAATGGGAAGATGGATCAACTCAAAATAGTATTTTAATTAGAAATCCTAAAACCATTTATTTTAATATTATAAACGAACAAAATAAAGTGTCTTGTTCTGTTAAAGATTCTATTAAAGTTAATTTTAATTTCTCTCCAACCATAATTGAAGCTAAAGATCAATATTTTTGTTATGATAATTTCGATACTTTGTTTGTTCAAATCCCAACAAATGCTTCTCATTATTACATAGGGGATGATAATCGTGAATTATTTACTACCAGAAACTTGCCATTTATGCAAGAGGGTCAATATTTTATTCATGCATACAATACTCCTAGTTGTGAATCGGTTCAAGAAATCAATATTTATAATTTGTGCGAGCCAATTGTTGTTATCCAAAATGCATTTTCACCCAATAACGATGGTTTAAATGATGTTTTTTTACCAAGAATTGAAAATGTAGATGAATACGAATTGCTTATTTTTAATAGATGGGGAGATGTTATTTTTAACACTAATGATCCTTCTTTAGGTTGGGATGGAACTTACAAAAATCAATTGGTGCAAATGGATGTGTATGTTTATTTAATTCGAATTAAGGGTAAAAAAGATAGTCATTTAAAATTTGAGGAATATAAAGGTTTAATTACTGTAATTAAATAATTTTTCTATTTTAAATTTTTCATTTATCTAAAAAGATTGTTCCATATTTTTTAATTGATTAAAAAATCACAAAAACTTAATTAGTTGAAAACTTGTTTACAAGTTAACTTTTAAATAACACAAAAAAACAGGATTTTTGCACTTTGATTTGGTGGGCTTTTTTATGCCTATATATTTTATATCTTTTGCAAATGAATTTTGAAAACCGCCACATTGGTGTTCAGTTGAACGACCAAACCGAAATGCTACAAAAAATAGGTGTTTCTAGTTTAGATGAATTAATCGACCAAACTGTTCCTAGTAATATCCGATTAAAAAATGCTTTAAATATACCTGATGCTATTTCGGAAAAAGAGTGGTTGTTGTGGTGCGAAAAAAATGCGGATAAAAACGAATTGTTTACCAATTTTATCGGACAAGGATACTACGGTACTATTACGCCTTCGGTAATTTTACGCAATATTTTCGAAAACCCGGGCTGGTACACGGCTTATACACCTTATCAGGCAGAAATTTCTCAGGGTAGAATGGAGGCTTTGTTAAATTTTCAAACTATGATTTGCGATTTAACGGGTATGGAATTGGCTAATGCTTCTTTGTTGGATGAAGCTACAGCAGCGGCTGAGGCGATGATTATGTTGTGGGGTAATCGTAATAAAAAAGAAATTGAGTCGGGTAAAAATATTTTTGTTTTGGATGAAGCGGTTTTTCACCAAACTAAATTAGTTGTAAAAACCCGTGCAAAATATTTGGGTATTGAGGTGGTAGAAACGAATGTGTTACAACATACTTTTAACGATAAAACTTTTGGTGCTTTGGTACAATATCCAAATAGTAACGGACAAGTAATCGATTACAGCAATGTGAGTGCGCAATTAAAAAGCGTGGGTGCTTTTATGGTGGTTGCATCCGATTTATTGAGTTTATGTTTGTTAAAAGAACCCGCAACTTTTGGTGCGGATGTGGTAGTGGGTAATTCGCAACGTTTTGGTGTGCCAATGGCGTATGGAGGTCCACACGCTGCTTTTTTTGCTACAAAAGACGAGTTTAAAAGAGGTGTTCCTGGCAGAATAATTGGGGTTTCTAAAGATACTAAAGAGCGTTATGCTTTGCGTATGGCTTTACAAACGCGCGAGCAACATATAAAACGCGAAAAAGCAACCAGTAATATTTGTACCGCACAAGCTTTATTATCCATAATGGCAAGTATGTATGCGGTGTATCATGGTGCTGAGGGTTTAAAATCTATCGCGCAAAACGTACACTATAAAGCTAATTTGGTAGCTAAAAAATTATTGGATTTAGGAGTTGAAATTAGTAATGAAGCGTTTTTTGATACTTTATATTTGCCTAAAGTAGATGCGCAAAAAATCAAAACGATTGCGTTACAACACAAAGTAAATTTTCATTTTCCAGCTAAAGGTGGTGTTTGTTTATCGGTTGATGAAAGTACCAGAGATGAGGATATAGAAAAATTGATTGCAATTTTTACAGAAGTAAAACAATCGGCTATTCTAAAAGCTGTGCCTAGTATTCAAAATTTTGTTCGTTCATCTTCATTTTTACAACATCCAGTTTTTAATCAGTACCACTCGGAAAGCTTAATGATGCGCTATATCAAGCGTTTAGAGAATAAAGATATTTCCTTAGTTCATGGTATGATTAGTTTGGGATCTTGCACTATGAAATTAAATGCAGCGTCGGAAATGATTCCTTTAAGCTGGGCAAAATACAATGCGTTACATCCTTTTGTTCCTCAAAATCAGGCTTTGGGTTATCAGCAAATTATCAATGAATTGGCGCAATATTTAATGGAAGTTACTGGTTTTGCTGGTATATCTTTTCAGCCAAATTCGGGTGCTCAAGGTGAATTGGCTGGCTTATTAACAATTAAAAAATACTTTGAAGTTAAAGGGGAAAGTTATAGAGATATCGTTTTAATTCCTGCTTCGGCTCATGGTACCAATCCTGCTTCTGCTGTAATGGCGGGTTTAAAAGTGGTGGTTACCAAATGTGATGAAAACGGAAATATTGATGTGGCGGATTTACGTGCTAAAGCAGAACAATATAAAGATAATTTAGCGGCTTTAATGGTTACTTATCCAAGTACCCATGGTGTTTTTGAAACTGCAATTAAGGAGATTACGCAATTGATTCACGATTTTGGCGGACAAGTTTACATGGACGGTGCTAACATGAATGCGCAAGTTGGGTTAACAAGCCCGGCAGAAATTGGCGCGGATGTTTGTCACTTAAACTTGCACAAAACTTTCGCAATTCCGCATGGTGGAGGTGGTCCGGGTATGGGTCCAATTGGTGTAGCGAAACATTTAGTTCCGCATTTACCTCAAACCAATTTCGAGGAAGAAAATCCAAACTCCTTGGGAGTAATTTCTGCGGCTCCGTATGCAAGTACTTTAATTTTAATTATTTCTTTAGGATATATTAAAATGTTGGGTGGTAAAGGGATTACCAATGCTACCAAATTTGCGATTTTAAATGCCAATTATTTAATGGAGTGTTTAAAAAATCACTATTCTATCTTATATACTGGCGAAAACGGTCGGGTGGCGCATGAAATGATTATTGATTGCCGACCGATTAAACAAGAGGCGGGAATTGATATTATGGATATTGCTAAGCGTTTGATTGATTATGGTTTCCATTCGCCAACGGTATCTTTTCCTGTAGCTGGAACTTTAATGATTGAACCAACCGAAAGTGAAGATAAAGCCGAATTGGATAAATTTGTTTCGGCAATGATTAATATTGCGCAAGAAATTGAGGAGGTTAAAAATGGAATTTACCCTGCTAACGATAATGTTTTGGTAAATGCTCCGCATCCTGCAGAGGATTTATTAAAAGATAAATGGGAACATGCTTACAGTCGCGAAAAAGCCGCGTATCCATTATCCTATTTAATCAACAATAAATATTGGGTGCCAATAAGCAGGGTGGACAATGCTTACGGCGACAGAAACTTAATTTGTACTTGTCCGGAAATAGCCAGTTTTGCCGAAAATGCATAAATTTACTCTCCGCGTTAAACCTTAACGCGGAGATTTTTTTTAATCATACTTTATGAATATTTTAATCACAGGTGCCAGTAGGGGTTTAGGGAAAGAAATTGCTTTGTTTTTTGCGCAAAATTTTACTTGTAATTTGTTTTTGGTTGCCAAAAATAAAAGTGCTTTGTTGGAGTTACAATCTTACATTCAAAATACTTTTCATACTTCTGTTAAAGTATATGATTGTGATTTTGAGCAAAGCGAAAAAGTGGATGAATTGGGTAAAATTTTACGCCTAGATATACCTGTTTTGGATATTTTTATTCAAAATGCTGCTTTGTTTAAATACGGTAATTTTAACGCAGATAATTGGCGAAGTTTACAAAGTTTAACGCAGATAAATACCATAGCGCCGTATATTTTAGCGCAAAATTTACAATCGAGTTTACATAAAAAATCATTGGTGTTTCATATTGGATCTATCGTTAGTAAGTATCCACGGACAGATTTATTTAACTATACCATAAGTAAAAATGCGTTTGCTACGTTTACCAAAATGTTGCGGGAGGATTGGATTATTAAAGGGATTAAATTAATCGAAATTATTCCGGGTTCTATAAATACTTCTTCTTGGGATGGCATGGATGTTCCGCGAGATGAATTTGTTCAAGCACAAGATATTATTAGTGTTATTCAAAATGCAATAAATTTAGGTGATAATTGTAATTTGGAGGAGGTGGTGATTCGTCCAATGAATAGAAATTTTTAAGATAATGGGCAAAGATAAATTAAAAAGATTTGCAGATGTTGCGCAGTTTAGCAATTGTGTAGAAGAACCTGCAGTGGCTTTTGAAGATAAAAAAATTGATTTGGCTGGTAAATGGCGTTCGGATTTTTTTAAAAATAACAATCCAGTTGTTTTGGAGTTGGCTTGTGGTGGTGGTGAATACACGGTTGGTTTGGCGCAATTGTATCCCAATGTTAATTTTATTGGGGTAGATATTAAGGGAAATCGTTTGTGGAAAGGGGCTAAAATTGCTTTGGAAAATGGTTTAAAAAATGTAGGTTTTTTGCGTACTCGTATCGATTTTATCGATAGATGTTTTGATACAAATGAAGTGGACGAAATTTGGATTACTTTTCCCGATCCTCAAATGCAAAACAATCGTAAACGCAAACGTTTAACGCATCCTGTTTTTATTAATAGATATATCGAAATTTTAAAACCAGAGGGTAAAATCCGATTAAAATCTGATAGTACTTTTTTATACTTGTTTACCCAAACTTTGTGTAAAGAATTTAACTTAAAGGTGGAAGTGGATTGCGCCGATATTTATGCTAATTTACAACAGTTTCCAATTGAGCTACAAAACGAGCTTAATTTAAAAACTTACTACGAACAAAAGTGGTTACAAATGGGCAAAAAAATTAAATATTTGCAGTTTCAATTGCCTAATTCGCCATTAAAAAATGCCAAAGATTTTGATGTAGAATTGGAAAGGGATAAGTTTTAGTTTAATTTTTTATTAATTTTTGGGACATTAGTGACAAATGGGACTGATGTATGAGTTCTTCAATCATCAGCCCCATCAGTCCCAAATGTCCCTAATTTTATTCTACTCCCAAAAAACTAATTACCTATAAACCACCACAGTTCCTGTTCTGGATTTGCTTCTCACAACATTACCACTATCGGTGTATTTAAAATCAACTTTGTACACATATACATCTTGTTGTACCAAGTTTCCATTAATTTTTCCATCCCAGCCATCTCCAATTGCATTACCAGTCCAAATTAATTGTCCCCAGCGGTTAAAAATATACATTTGTACTTCGTCGATTCCTCTACCCATAATGGTTAATTTGTCGTTTTTGCCATCTTCGTTTGGTGTAAATCCGTTAGGAATCCAAACTGCAAACGGACAGTCTTCAAAAATTTCTGTACCTGATATGATTTTACAACCAAATTCGTTGGTTATTTCTACGCTGTATCTTCCTTTTTCTTTAGCCACATAAACTAAATCTGTACTTCCATCATTCCATAAATAGGATTGTCCGCCGTATCTTCCAGGATTTAAAATAATTTCTGGAGCATCATCAAAACATATTGTTGTATCAGCAACTAAATCGGATATTGGTAAAGCAGAATAATCAACCCAAATACTGTCTCTACTAGCACAATTTCCGTTTTTAGCCTCTAACCAATACAATCCATTAATCCTAATTGTAATAGAATTTCCTGAAGCACCTGTGCTCCAATTTAAGTTATAAGTAC
>JACCED011127125.1_pt1 | contig 16048 bp, 9 predicted proteins | sample 7455021 | NCBI WGS metagenome assembly JACCED01 (sample SAMN15323456, study PRJNA562643) | freshwater metagenome | isolation source: river surface water | place: USA:Blue River Watershed | collected 2017-08-19 | reverse complement strand
ATCCTCTAGTTACCCAAGCGTTTGTAGCTCAACGGATAGAGCATCTGACTACGGATCAGAAGGTTGGGGGTTCGAGTCCCTCCAAGCGCACAAAACCCGAGAAGCTTTCACAACTTCTCGGGTTTTTTATTTGCTTCCGACCCACGCGATAATCCAGTCGCCGAAAAACCAACTCAATCGCCGACTGAAGAATCCACATCCGGATGAGCTCGTAGGCCATATCTCTTGTTCGTTGGATCGACAAAAACATCGGGCTCTCGCGGCGGCTGAGCTGTGAATCGAAGAAATGCCACCACCAGACCAACCAAAAAGGCCAGCGACAAAAGGCTCGTGTTGATTGATGGATGGAGCTCTTGAACAAGCAGCACGAAAATCACCTGGGCTATCGCGATCACCAGAAAGAAGACAGTGATATCAATCCATAAGACATTCCGCTTGCTAACCGCTTTATAGAGAAAAACCAACCCGGTCATTGCGATTGGGATTGAGTAGAGGGCAATAGTCGCCGCTGGGATAAAGGATGAAAACTGAAAACCACCAGCCGCAAATAGACCAAGTTGCACTAGCAGCACTGGCCACACAGCAATCTTGATGTGCTCCCAGTAGCTTTCATTCACGGCAGCAATTAGGGCAACGAACTTATTGTGCCCGGTCCAGTCAAACAGAAAGTGCAGCAAGCTCCCTAAAATCCCCAACGGGACAATCAGCCATAAAGAAGTCAAGATTATGGCTTCTAGAGTCATTAGTCCTACCCCCTAAAAGCTTGGTGGCCAAGCACTTAGCAGTCTGACACATGTTTGTAGTTTCTTTTTTGACTTGACTGGGGCCAAAGACATCGCCAGACAACACAGGTCGAAATACCAAATTGCACTTTTTGGTTTCAGCTCTAGATGAAAAACAAAGTCGCCCTCGCCACCAAGCACTGCAAGCTAAATCAGCTCAAGCCAGCCTTCGAGCGTTTGGCTGACTTTGAGTTGGTGCTAGCGGAGATCGACACCGATTTGTTTGGCACATTCTCGGGTGAAACACCAAGAACTTCCTCCCCGCTCGAAACGGCAATCGCGAAGGCGAAGGCTGGGGCACAAGCCCTTGGTCTGGAATACGGATTGGCTAGCGAGGGAACCATTTCCCCAAATCCTGCAATCCCTTGGGCAACTGTCGACCACGAACTTTTGGTTTTGGTTTGCCTCAGTCGCGACATCACAATCTATGAGACCTACCAGTCAGGGAGCATCGTCGCTAAGACCGAAACCCTCGCTCCAGGCAGTGATCTCGATGCTGTTTTCAAACAGTTCGACCTACCAGCCCATGCTGTGAATCTGTGTTTTTCTCGCGAGGCAGTGGAGGTAATTGAGAAGGGCATTAGCGACACCAAATACTTGCGCAATCGGATTGCGGAACTTTGGTCGGAAGGTCATGAGCCTCGGCTAGAGAGCGATTTCAGGGCAATGTCATCGCCATCTCGTCAGGCAAACATCATGGCCTGCGCCGAGAAGCTGGTAGGCCGCATCGCTAACAAGTGCCCAAGTTGTGATGAGATCGGCTTTGGAAAAATCTCTTACGAATTCGGGGTCCCTTGCATCGGTTGCGGTGAAGTGAACTCCAGGATTGCTAAGGGTGAAAAGCTAAGTTGCGTGACCTGTGATTTCTTCGAAGTTCTTGACTTGGGAATTACCAGCATTGACCCTTCCCGCTGCGACGGCTGTAACCCATAATTGGTGAAGTTATGAACAACGACATTGCCGCAGCAGCCCAAGCCCTAAAGGCCGGCCAGTTGGTGGCATTCCCAACCGAGACCGTTTATGGTCTAGGCGCTGATGCCACTAACTCGGTCGCGGTGGCAAAGATTTACTCCACAAAGGGCAGACCTGCAAACCACCCTCTAATAGTTCATGTCAGCTCATTCGATAGCGCGATGGAGTGGACAAGTTTTCAACCTGAATACCTAACCAAGTTGGCAGCTGCTTTTTGGCCAGGCCCAATGACATTGATCCTCAAGCGCTCAGCGCTGGCTGGTGATTTCGTGACTGGCTCTCAAGACACCGTTGGCGTGCGAGTGCCAAATCACCCAGTTGCACTGCAACTGCTTGCGCAGTTTGAAGCTCTGGGCGGTAAGGGAGTAGCTGCACCAAGTGCAAATCGTTTTGGCAAGGTATCTCCCACCACGGCAGCTGCTGTGCAGCAAGAGCTTGGTGCATACCTGAGCGCCGGTGACATGATTCTTGATGGTGGGCAGTGTGATGTTGGGATCGAGTCCACCATCATCGACTGCACCTCAACTCAGCCGGCCATCCTCAGGCTGGGTGCGGTAACCGCATCTGAGGTTGAGGCGGTGACCGGGGTCCAGCTTGCAAGCGACCGCGGTGAGATCAGGGTAAGTGGATCCCTAAAGTCACACTATGCGCCGAATGCAAAGTTGGTCTTAGACCAAGAGCCACTGCCAGGCGATGGTTTCATCGCACTCGAGAGTATTGCCACCCCAGCTGGAGTTACTCGGTTGGCCCAACCCAAAGACTCAGGTGAGTTTGCGAAAGATCTTTACTTGGCCTTGCGTAAAGCTGACGAATTAGGACTTGGCAGAGTGATAGCGATAAAGCCAGTCGGAGACGAGCTTGCTGAGGCGATTGTCGATCGATTGACCCGAGCGAGCCACTAACCTACTGGCCGTCAGCTAAGACCTGCGACCGAGCTCAACCCACTTTGCAATCTTGGAGCCAACATCTTCGAAGGGCTTCGGATTTGGGGTTTCTCCCGACCTCATCACCCTCTCCATCTCGGTGCGTAAAAAGCTCGCTGTGATCTCACTGATGAATTCCGCTGCTTCTCTGACCTGTCCATCGGTCATCTCACTAGGTGCAGTTCTACGAAGTCTGAGGTAGATCAACTCCATGTGTTCGGCTCTGACGGACATGAGCTTGAGTAAGTGGGAAGAGAAAAGGGCAGGATTTTTCTGCATCATTTCAAGTCGCTTAAACATAAGGCTTGGATCTAGCGTCGACCCTATTTGAAAAGGCAGCAGAGCCATCGCGTCGGTGAATATGTCACCCGCTGGAGCAGCCAAGAACTCCCTGGCCTGTTTTTCGTCAATCGTCGGCAGATCGATTCCGATTAGTGCTGATTCCTTAGTTGGGAAGTGATAGAAGAAGGTGCGCTCAGATATTTCGGCAGCCTTGCAGATAGCTTCAACAGTGGTGCCGTCGATCCCGTGTTCCAACACGAGATCGACGGCGACCTGCTGAATTCGAGCAGCAGTCTTTGCCCCAGCGGAAAGCTTTGGGGGATTGCTGTTCGAGTTTGGGGTCATTTGCTATTCGTACCTAAGTGCTTCGATTGGATTCAGTCGCGATGCTTTTCTAGCGGGCAAAGTGCCGCTCAGGAAAGCAATCAGCATGATTAGCAACATAACACCAATCGCACTCTCGGGGGTGAACAAAAGAATGTTCAGTCCCGGAAGATCGGCAAGTGCAGTCTGGGTTAGCACTCCGGAAAGTGCACTACCAACCGCTACTGCTGAAACCACACCGAGCAAGCTGCCTAGCAAACCGATGAAAGTCGCTTCCATGCTAAACAAGCCGAAGATGCGACCCGAGCTCATGCCCATAGCCTTCATCAGACCAATTTCACGAGTTCGCTCTTGGACGCTCATTAGCAAAGTGTTCACAATTCCAAAGGCGGCGGCGAGCAGAGCGATGAGAGCAAAAGCGTTCAGGACTCCAACGATTCCGTTGATCACTGTCTGCAAAATGCCCAGCTGATCTTCGGTGGTTTGACCACTGACATCAACCTCCAAAAGGTCGGCCTTGATCGCAGAAATTTGTTCGCTGGTTGCATCTGCGTCAATGTAAGCAACTGCGGCTTGGAAAGTCTCATCGCCCGCAATGCCTTCCCGCTGAACCGAGTGCATTTCTTTGGTTGCAACTTGGTTGATTGAGATTCCAGAAGAGAACAGGCTGGTGTTTGCTACACCGACCACCTCTAAGTCAATGGTCTCATCTTTACCCTGGAGCGTTGAGAAACCAAGGGTGATCTGCTTGCCAACTGCTGATGCAGCATCTTCAAATCCGAGTGCATCGACGTAATCCAACGGCAGCAACGCCTGGTAGGCAGTGCTGTCATTGTCGAGTTGGTTTCCAGATGCCAGGTCGGCCTTATTGAAAGAACCCGTTGAGTTCAGGCTGATTTCATACTTCTTAGAGCCTTGGGCTTTGATGAAGTCAACCGAGACGTTTTGGATCGGAACTACGTTCTTGATCCCATCGACGGAACCTGCGTCCTCAACGTTTCGCTCACTCAGTGCGCCAGCACCACCACCAAGTGGACCTCCGCCACCTGCCGCAGCGGTTGAGCGCTCCTCGTCGTATTCAACCGGGCCATCCTCACCGGAAGCAGCGGTTGCCTTGGTCAAAATCAAAACATCGCCACCTCCAATTGATGAAACCTGCTTGTCCACATAATCAGAGACACCGGCACCGAGGGCATTTGTGATGGTGAGAGTAAATGCGCCGATGAAGATGGCCAGCACCGTAAGCGTGGTTCGGGTTTTGCTTCTAAATGTGTTTGAGATAGAAGTCTTGACAAGGTCTAGTGTCTTCAATTTGCGCCTGCCTTCGAGTTGGTTTGATTGACGATCACGCCGTCTTTCATCTGAATCTGTCGCTCACAGCGAGCAGCTAGGTCTGGATCGTGAGTCACGATGACCAAGGTGATGCCTTGAGATTTGTTCAATTCGAACAGCGACTCGACAACCACTTGACCGGTAGCGCTATCTAGGTTTCCAGTCGGCTCGTCCGCAAAAATGATGCTCGGGCTGTTCACCAGGGCGCGTGAGATTACAACGCGTTGCTTCTGTCCGCCGGATAGCGCGGTCGCCTTGTTCTTGGCTTTCTCCAGCAGGCCGAATTGCTCAAGCACTTGTTCGCCTCGGCGCTTGCGCTCCGATGCGCTTACGCCAGCGATCTTGAGGGGAAGAACTGCGTTCTCCAACACTGTCTCTTGCGGGTTTAGGAAAAACTGCTGAAAAACAAAACCAAACTCCTTGTTTCTCAATCGCTCGATCTGCCTTGGCTTTAGATCTTTGGTCTCTATCCCGTTCACCGCGACGCTACCTAACTCTGGGGTGTCTAGCAGCGCTAGCAGGTGCATCAGGGTTGACTTACCAGATCCACTTTTGCCAACAATCGCTACTGACTCGCCGGCCTTAATTGAGAGCGAGACGTTGTCTAGGGCTACGAACTTGCTTGCACCAGAGCCATAGGTTTTGCCCAAATTTGAAGCCCGGATGACTTCTGTTGTGCTCATTGTGTTCCTTTCATAGTTACTGCTAATAAAAATTGCAGTTACTGCAGTTTATTTATGATCTGAAAGCTTGAGCAACTGGTTATTTGAAGTTCTCAGCAACTTGCCAGATTGGACAGCAGCCGCTGAAAAACGGGGCATGGGTCACACCTTCGGATAGCCCTACGTTTACAGATTTTCTCTGAGTGCGATGCCATAGATTTAGAGGATTATGGGCGTATTGTCACCTTGGTACTCAGCGGAGCAGAACAGCTCTCGCGATGCTGAGCGACGCTCGTCCAGATCGATTCTTTCGGGGCTTTTATCGCTCAGCTTGGCGCTTGGTGGATTTTTCCCGCTGCCGGCAGATGCGATTGGAACCTCACCTTGTGAACAGAGCACCAGCTCCGATGCTGGTGTGACCGTGGTGCAGGCGGGTACCTACTGCTACATCGCCTTCAAATACGTCGACGAAGCCGACGGAATTCAGGACAACTCTTGGAACAACCCAAGTGGTGTGACGCAGGTTGATGCATTGGTCGTCGGCGGCGGCGGTGGCGGAGGATCTCGTCACGGTGGTGGTGGAGGTGCCGGCGCAGTCTTGGAGTTCATGAACCACCCAATTCCTATCGCAGGAATTAACGCCGTGGTTGGTCGCGGCGGTGCGGGTGCAGTTGGTGCGCCTACTTCTTATATCGGTAGCAAAGGCTTCTACTCGCAGTTCGCCGGAATTCGAGCCATCGGTGGTGGTGCGGGTGTCAACGGAACCTCGTCCAATGTTGACGGTGGTTCCGGTGGTGGTGCCGGCTGGGGCCAAACTCCAGGTCAACCACAAGCGCAGGCCGTGAGCACACTCACCGGCACGAACCTTGGTAACTTCACCGGTGGTTTTGCCGGAGCAGCCGGTGCCCGTGACTTAGATAGCAATACCGACAACTGGGCTGGTGGTGGCGGTGGTGGTGCAGCCGCCGCAGGTGCGCTTCCGACAGCCAATGGCACCACCACTACCGAGTTTTCTGTGGGTCAACACACTGTGGCACGCGGTGGAGCCGGTGGTGCGGGTAAGGCAATCAGCTGGATCACTCCTGCAATTGCAACTGCTTTAGGTGTAGGTCACATCTCTGGTGGCCAGGTTTACTTCGGCGGCGGTGGCGGTGGTGGCATGGGTGCCGATGGTCTTGCCGGAGGAGCCGGTGGTCTCGGTGGTGGCGCTAACGGAACCAAGGCCGAGAGCGTTGGCAATAACGGATCCGCAAACACCGGCGGCGGTGGCGGTGGATCTGGCTTTGATGACATCCCAGCTGGAACCGCTGCGGGACCAGAGGGTGGCGACGGTGGTTCGGGTGTTATCGTCTTGCGCTACTCAATTGTGCCAAGTGCTCCAACTTCGCTTTCCAACTCAGAAATCACCACAAGCAGCGTAAAGATTTCGTTCACCTCCCCAAGCTATGTCCCTGGTGGTCCTGGTTACACCGTAGGGTCAATCGCGGGTTACCAGTATTCGCTCAACGGTGGAACCACTTGGCTAACTGCCTCTCAGACCGTTAGTCCAATTGTGATTACTGGGCTTTCGGCAGAGACCGCGTATAGCAACGTCAGACTCCGAGCGGTAAACAATAACGGCGGTGGCGATGTGGCCACGGTTTCGGCATTCACCACACTGCGCGATCCGACGACCTATCTTCGACTGCATTACAACTCCACGGATGTGACCTCGTATGACGCTGCAAGCACAAGTCCACTTGCGGTAACCAATTTGGGTTCGATGGCTGTAAATGGAACCATCGTTAATCAGGCTGGTGGCGCTATCGCGATGGACAGTGCAACCAGAGCCTGGTCATTCCCCGGCGGCACCAACGCCAACGGAAGTTACATAGATGTCGGAGACTTCTCCTACACCGGTTTCCGAACCGGTGGCATCACGGTCGACTTTGAGGCGGACTTCGGATCGGCAAATTTCTGGGAACGCCTTCTTGACTTCGGTGAAATGCGAACTTCCACGGTCGGCGAGAAATACAACTTCTTCATCAGTCGCTTTGACACCACAAATGAATTGTTCGTTGGTCTGTGGGGCAACGGATCTGTAATCTCAGAGTGTCGAACCACCACTGGTCAATTGACTTCTGGCTTAGCGCGATGGACCATTCGATTGGATGGTTCACGTTGCACCATCTGGAAAAACGAGAGCCAGCAAACCGTCAGCATCGGTAACGGTGGTTCAGCTGGCTCGAGCGTTAGCTTCGGTCTCTTGCCAGACATCACCGTAACTAATAATTTCATTGGTAAGAGCAACTGGACTGCCGATGCTCAATTCGAAGGCAAGATTCGCTCTATCCGCTTCTATCAGGGAGCTTTCACACCAAGTGAACTTGGAGCAGTGCCATACAACCTGGTTCAGTTCAATCGTGCCGGCGGAAATGCAGATCCCGCTTCGCTAACCACCTCGGGAAGAATTAGGGTTCCGAGCGTCGGCAGTGTTTCCAGAGCTGGTTACACCTTGACCGGTTGGGGGACTGGTGCCAGCACCATTTCACCGGGATCGATCTATCTAGCTCCGACCGGTACCAGCACGCTCACGGCGTCATGGAGCCCAAATTCCAATACTGCATCCTGGGATGTCAACGGTGGATCTTCGATTGCAGACACCTTCTTCTTTACGGCAGGAACCCTCCAGAAGCCAGCCGATCCCACTAAGTCGGGCGTGGTATTTGGTGGCTGGTCGACAACCGAGACTTCCAATAATGGAGATCTCGGAAACCGAATTGAGACTTGGCCTTATTCACCAAGTGTCACCTCAGGCATCACTCTCTATGCCATCTGGGTAAATGCTTGTACGGCAACTACGACGACTTTTGTTGGTACCGGAACCACCGACAGTGCTTCTGCCACATATGGAGTATCGGGAAGGACCTACACCCAGGTTCGATTCAACACCGCAGGTACATGTGGCTGGGTGGTTCCTGATGGTGTCAGCGCCGCGGATGTGATGATCGTCGGTGGCGGTGGTGCTGGTTCTTACTACGGCCTGGCCGGTGGTGGTGGTGCCGGAGCAGTGCTAGTTAGCTCACAACCGGTCTCGGTAAGCCCTGGTGCTGCCACTTTGATTCAGGTCGGCGCCGGAGGAACCTTCACGCTGGTCAGTGAACTTGTCAATGGCAACACCGGTACCAAAGGTGCAGCCAGCCGTTTCGGAAGCTTTATTGCAGGCGGTGGCGGCTCTGGTGCGGGTGGAACAACCGCCGTTGCTGCGGCCACTTCCGGTGGATCTGGTGGTGGTGGAGCAGCCTGTACCTCAAGAACTGGAGCCGCTGCCGGAGCAAACCCGAACTACTCAGGCTTCAACTACTTCGCAAACGCTGGCGCTAACGCAGCCGGTGCAACCAACTGTCAAGGTGCACCTGGTGGTGGTGGCGGTGCCGGTGGTGCTGCAACTAACCAAAATGGTGGTGCATCGCTGACTCGCTTTGGTATTGAGGTAGCTGGTGGTGGAGCTTCGTTCAACGATGGGGCTGTTGGTGGCGGCAACGTCGGTGGCGACTGGGTAACAGTCTGCGATTCATCTAACCAGGCAACAAGAGCTGGTGTAACCAACACCGGTTCGGGTGGTTCAAGCTGTGGTTCCGGAGGATCCGGAACAGTGGTAATTCGCTTTAGCGCTGATTACTCAATAACTTTTGCTCCAGGATCGAGCGGTTCTGGAACCGTGCTTAGCTACACCAAGTCGCAAGCAGCTACCTATGTACTTCCAAATACCGCTAGTGCAAACGCAAGCTTTACCCGCGCCGGCTTCAATGTTGTTGGTTGGACCACGACCGATGGTGGTAGCAAGACCCACAATCTGGGGTCTTCATACACCACCGATGCCAACGTGACCTTCTATCCGGTTTGGGCGGCGAACGACTTCCGAATTACTTTCAGAGCTGGCACCGGCGCTTCTGGCTCGGACCAGGTAGTCATTAAGCAACCTTCGGTGAGCGCAACACTCTTGGCAGCCGCTCTCGCAAACCAGTACTTCAGCAAAGTCAACTCGCGCGTGACTGGTTGGACCACTACTGACGGCGGTGCCCAGCTTTATGATCTCGGATCTAGCTACTTGACGGACTCCGATGTGGTTCTATACCCAGTCTGGTCAAGCGAGTGTTCTCCAAATCGAGTAGGACGCTACATCGATGGGCAACCGTATTGGATTCTGGATTTCACAAACACCGGGTCCTGTGCCTGGCAGATTCCTACTGGAGTTTCCAGCCTTGAGGCAATCATTGTTGCCGCTGGTGGTGGCGGTGGTGGTGGCTACGACGCCGGTGGTGCCGGTGGTGGTGGTGGTGGTCAGGTCAAGCTGACTGGCGCACTCGATGTTTCTGGACAATCTCAGATGACCATTCGAGTCGGTGCCGGCGGAGCTGGTGGAACCGCTAGCCGTTTGGCTAGCCCGCCCGAAAACGCTGGTGCACGAGGAGAAAACTCCGAGCTGTTTTTGACCATCGTCAACAAGTTCTTGGCCTTAGGTGGTGATGGCGGTAGCCGCTCTCGCGGTGACTACAAGTCGCCAGCACGAACCGCTGGCACTGGTGGAGCAGCAGCCACTGATTCAGCTGGAGCCGAGGGTGGTGCCCTTGGTGGTGGCGGTGGCATCGGTGGTGGCGGTGGTGGTGCCGGTGGACCTGGTGGCACAAGCACAGGGATTGCCAGAGGAGTCGCGGGACTCGGCATCTCCAGCTCTATATCAGGAATTTCACAAATCTTCGGTGCCGGTGGTGCCGGTGGTGTTGGTAACTCTCCGACCACTTCGGTCACCGCTGCCAATAGTGGTGCCGGTGGTCGCGGTGCTGGTTCAGGAAGCAGCAGCCAAGCCAATGGATCTAATGGTGGCTCTGGTCGAGTTATTGTCCGCTACCTAGCCAATATCTCGACTAATTCATCGCTGGCAGCTTTGACTGTTAGCGCTGGGGTGCTTTCTCCTAGCTTTGCTTCGGGAACCAGGAACTACACCTTGGCGGTGCCTTCCACCAGTGCGTTTATTACCGTCTCGCCAGAGGTTTCAGAATTTGGCGCAAGAATTCGAGTAAACGGAAATCTATTGGCACCGACTACAACTTCGGTGACGATCTCAACCCCAGTTGGTGTTTCGGTTCTTACCGTCCACGTGACGGCACCGAATGGAGTGGCTTCCACTTCTTACACCGTTACCATTACCCGTCTAGGTCCAACTCTTCACAATGAGGCTGGATTCTTAGGAACATCAGTTACTTGGTCACCAAACACCTACTTCGATTCCTACGCAAATCAATCTGGCGTGCTTGATTCAGATAAGGGCACGACCAACAACATGATTTGGCAGCTCTTTTATGCACATACCGAACTTCGCATTCCAGCCGATGGAATCAATCGATTTGGAATCAACAGCTATCAATCTGGCGGCAATAACTGGAACTGGTATTTTGCAGCCAGCACCGTTCCAAACACACTTGGCTCTTTCGCTACCCCGGTAGTTGTTGGCGAGCAGCCAGTCACCTTCTACAACGCTGGTGACTTTACTGAAACAGTGCCAACCCGAGAGGTAACAGTGCCGGCCAACACCTACTTCCTAGTTGGAGTAGAGAACGGCCCTTACTACCGCTCTATTAAGCAGAGCCCTAACCGCACGGCAAACGTCAGCGGTTCCAACATCGTGACTTCGATGAACACCGTCTTCTTTGCGCCTTGGCCATATGGAACCAACCGCGGCGTCCCAGCAGCCCTGGGTGGCTCGCTTTCTGCCTACAGCTATCAAGCATTCCCAGGCGTAGAGTACGAGCAGTACGACGGTTACCAGTCGGTAATCAGCATCAAGTTCCGCTACCTAAACGACATTTCCCCGGATGCGTCCTTGAGCTCCATCTCGCTCAGCGCTGGAGTTCTTGCCCCAAGCTTTGTTAGCTCTCGTTTGACCTACTCGGCGAGCGTGAGCTCAAACGTCTCATCGATGACGATTTCGGCAACCACAACCAATCAATATGCATCGCTGAAGATCAACGGCACCACGGTTGCATCTGGAAGTTCTTCGAATGCCATCAGCCTGGCATACGGTGCGAACACGATTTCTATTGAGGTAACGGCTCAGGATGGTGCTACCCGTTCCTACATTTTGAGCATTACTAGGCCACTTCCGGTCTACCTTGTCACATATGACCGAAACGGTTCTCAAGGTGCACCGGAGCGATCAACGGACAGCTTCACTCTAAGTTCCAGCCCAATCACCTTGCCATTGGTTGGCACCATGGCAAAGACCGGCTTCACCTTCGGGGGTTGGAGCTCAGTTCAAAATGATGCCACTACCAAAGTCAGCGGTAGCTACACGCCTTCCCAATCCGTAACGCTTTATGCGCTTTGGACAGCCGGTCAATACAGTTACAGCTATAACATCAACGGTGCCACCACAGGCTCACCTTCGGTTACCTCCGGTACTTACACAACTGGTGGAACTGCAATCACACTGGCAACACAAAACACTTTGGCGAGAACCGGATATACCTTCAACGGTTGGTCCACCACTCAGAACGATGTAACCACCAAGGTTATCAATTCCGGTAGCTTGACCATTTCCGCTCCTGTCATCTTCTATGCACTCTGGGACGCCATCAACTACTCGGTCAGCTATTCAGTGACTGGGGCTGACACGGGTACGGCACCAACAGACAACGGCAACTACAACATCAGTCAAAGCGCAGCTGTGAAGTCCAACACCGGAAACCTGGTCAAGGCCGGCTACACCTTCAACGGTTGGACGATTAACTCTGATGGTTCGGGAACTGTATACCAGCCAGGGAATAGCTATGTATTCGGTGCGCAGAATGTCACCTTCTATCCCAAGTTCACGCCTAACACTTATGTGATTACCTACAACACCAACGGAGCAACCGGTGCTCCAGCCGGTGGCAGCACTACCAGCTACACAACTGGTGATGCTGGTATTTCGCTGGCGAATGTTGGCACCATGGCAAAGACCGGTTACGACTTTACCGGCTGGTCCGCCAACCCAACCGGTACTGCTCACAGCGGTCCTTACACAACCAACGCAAATGTCACCCTCTACGCGATCTGGACCCTGAAGGACATCTCCGTTACTTACGCTCGTGGTTCAATCGGTGCCACCGCATTGTCCTCGAATGAGATTGCCACTTTCCCGCAGAACACCACTGGAAAGTACAACGCCAGAATCACACTTAGCCCAACGGTCAGCAGCACCATCACTTTCGGTGGCAACAACTATCAGTTCTTTGGTTGGAATGACGGCAACTCAACTTTCCGCGCTCTTGATAGCTTCACGCTCACTGAAAATGCACCAACCTTCACGGCCCAGTGGGTGAGGCTCTACGCCGTTAGGTATGCCCTAAACGGCGGTACTGGCATCGTGACCGTGGACTCAGAGTGTCAGGGTGTGGACTACACCTGTTTGGCTAACGACGTGATTACCTTGAGCGCTGCTCCTACCCGTGCGGGCTACACATTTACCGGTTGGAAGGATCAGTCCAACAACAGCTACCAGGCGGGCGATTCATTCACCGTGACTGACAGCAAATACCTGCTCTATGCCCAGTGGCAGGCAATTGATTACACGATGAGCTTCGACTCCGCCGGAGGCGACAACTCACCTTCGAGCCTAAGCCGCACAATCGGCCAGAGCTTTGCGATGCCTAATCCTGGAGCAAGAACCGGTTACGACTTTGCTGGTTGGAGCGATGGCTCGCTCAGCTATGGAAATGGCGTCACCTACAACGTTGGAGTTGGCGACCAGAACTTCACCGCGCTTTGGACACCAAAGACTTACCTCGTCACATACAACTGGAATGGTGGATCTAAGCTCTCGGGTGCCGCTGTTGCAACCGCAAGCTTCACAGTCGGCAATGCAGCGCTAACGCTACCTACTGGATCCAACTATGGTCGTGACGGATATGTATTCGATGGCTGGTCGCTGACCGACGGTGGTGCGAAGCTTGCCAGCCCACACACTCCAGGTGCGACGCAGATGCTGTACGCACGTTGGTTGGATGGCTCTTACGAACTCAACTACAACGCCAAGGGTGGCACCAGTCCTCGCGCTCGAGACTTTGTCTCGCGTTCAGCCTCCATCAGTCTCCCGACACCAACCAGAACTGGTTTCCACTTCGATGGCTGGTACGAGGATTCGGCTTTGACGACACGTGCGGTGTCGCTTGGCAGCCCGTACACCCCATCGGCTTCCAGAACGCTTTATGCCAAGTGGACGCAGAACTCGTTGGCTGGCATCAACCCAGCTCACATCAACACTCTTGCAACCATCACAATTACCGGTGCTCACTCTTGGTCTGGTAACCACGGACTATCTGGCACTGGAGCATCACTGAGCATTCCAAGTGGGGCACTGGACAACGGCACCGTGTTGAGCGTTTCGTTCATTGATGACTTGACCAGACCTAGAAACCTAATTGACTCAAGCTTCGCCTACTACACCTCAGTGGTGGTGCACTGGCTAAAGGGCACCGGTGACTCGGCAACAGTGCCCGATACCGCAGCTGGAAAGTCGATCAGCCTGACTTTGATTAACCCAAACATCAAGATCGGCTCCAAGGTCTTCATGATTGTCAATGGTGTGGCAACTGAGGTTGCTACAGCCACCGTTGACGGTCAGGTCGTGATTGAGATGACTCACGACCCCGAGTTCGTGATTGCCGCAACTGCACCGAATGCGCCAACTAACGTGGTCGCTACCGCGGGTAACACAAGTGCATCGGTTTCCTGGACCGCTCCAGTAAGTGGTGGTTCAGACATCGTTTCCTACACGGTCGCGGCTTCGAACGGTGGCGGTAGCTGCACCACGACCACGCTCTCTTGCGTTGTGACTGGGCTAACCAACGGCGCAACTTATTCGTTCACGGTAACTGCAACTAACGCCATTGGCACCTCGGCATCAAGTTCCAACTCTGTTGTGGTGACTCCTGCCCTTGCCACCTTCACAGTTCAGTTCGATTCCAATGGTGGTTCAGCGATTTCAAGCAGCACTTTTGTCCAAGCTGGCACCATTGCTCAACCAGCTAACCCATCGAAGCAAGGTTTCAGTTTTGTCGGTTGGAGCAGAGTGTTAAACGATGTTTCGACTCAGGTGACGTTCCCATTCACCCCGAGCGTTTACCAAAACTTGACCCTCTACGCACTTTGGGCGGCGGTTGTGGTTCCGACTCAGCCAGCACCGGTCACGCCGACTATTCCGCAGTTGCCACCTACGCCAAGCACTGCTTCGCAACCTGTCGTCGCTGAGCCAACGAAGGAACTTGTTTGGACGGCGAATACGGTAAGGCAAATTGTGCTCACCGGTAAGAACCTGAATCTGATCAAGTCGGTAACTATCGGCGGTAAGCCAGTCAAGATTCTGCGCAAGCTACCAACCAAGTTGGTCTTGAAACTGCCAAACCTACAACCAGGTTCCTACGCCTTGGACATGTTCTTCGGAGCGGGCAAAGTTCAAACCCGTCAGTTCATTCGACTCGTGGAAGAGCCAGATAACAAGCTGAACGTCGGTTCTTTCGAAGGCAAGGTTGTGCTCTATGTGAAGGGCTTCGAGGGGAAGAGAATCTCAGCGAAGGTCGGCGATCACTGGATCGTAATTCCAAGCGCGTCTGGAGAACTGACTCGAGTCGTGCTGCCCGTTGGTCTGGGTTATGAGCTAAATGTCGAGTTGTTCATCAACCGCAAGCGCAGCGGTGAAATCTTCTTGCTGACCCACTAGCTCAGGTTTAGTTCTATGCTGAGGGTATGAACTGCCCACACTGCAACGCTGCAATCCAAGAGACTGAGTTCACTTGCCCGGCCTGTCACAAGCCGGCAGCAAGAAGTCGCGAAGAACTAAAGCGCATTGATGTTGGAACCTCAAGAGGTGTAGCACTTGCGCTGGTTGGCATGGGATTGGCGGGCTATTTGTTTGTCATCCTGAATAGCCAAACCGACTGGTTCTCGGCCCTCGACTTTGTGGCACCGACCGGGGTTTTGCTAGCTGGCATTGGTGGCCTGATCTGGGTTAAGCGACGTTCCTGAGCCGACTGGAACACCGGACAAAAACTTCCTTGCTGAGTGCCTTGCTCCACTATGGTGGAGTCAAGAAACACTGAAAATAGGGGGTAATTGTGATTGATTTTAAGAATCCATCTTTTGTTAAGTTGGCTGAAGTTTCGAATCAAGAAGGCCAGGAAATGGTAGGGGAACTACTAATCGATGGCGAAGGCATCCAGTCCAGCTTCAAGGGCATGAGGGACATGGTGGTATTCACCAACAAGCGCTTGATTGTTGTTAACGTTCAAGGCATGACGGGTAAGAAACGGGACTACACATCTCTCCCCTACAGCAAAATTCAAGCTTTTTCTGTTGAGTCGGCAGGATCTTTCGACCGCGATACCGAGCTAGAAATGTACTTCAGCGGCTTAGGTAAAGTGCGCCTCGAGTTCAATGCGAAATTTGACGTTAAGGCATTCAATCGCTTCTTGGGCTCTTACATTCTTTAGAGATAGTGCCTACATGCGGAAGCTGATCTTCTTGGCTTCCATAATTAACTTGATGCGAGCAATTGCCGATTTGCCCATGCCATGCATGGCGCTGAGTTCAGTCAGGGTAATCTTTCGCATATCTGAAACTTTGTAAAGCTTGGCATCCACCAGTGCTCTTCTGGCTGGAGCAGCCAGCCCAATCTTTTGCCACTCTTGATCGTGCAGTTCGTAGTCATCTCGACCGGCTGCAACCGCGCGCTTGATAGCGCGTTGAGGTTTTT
>JACCED010504229.1_pt1 | contig 16048 bp, 10 predicted proteins | sample 7455021 | NCBI WGS metagenome assembly JACCED01 (sample SAMN15323456, study PRJNA562643) | freshwater metagenome | isolation source: river surface water | place: USA:Blue River Watershed | collected 2017-08-19 | reverse complement strand
CGAACAGCACGCGCTCTTCCCGGAGGCTGGCGATGAATGAGAAGACCCTGCGAGCATTGATCGAGGCAGGAGCGGTGCGGAAGCTGCGCATCATCGCCGATGGCAGCCGCTTTCACGTGGAAGCCGATACGCCCAATGACACGGTGACGGCCACCACCACGGCGGGCGCCATCAAGACCTGGAGCACGCTGGACACCTGTGCGAAATGGGTTCGAAGCCTGGGGCTGGGGGTTGCGCAGATCCATCTGGCGCGATGGACGCCCCAGCGACGAGGAAGGCATCTATGAGCAAAGATATCTGAAGAGAAAGAACTGCCACGCGCGATCAGGACCTCACGAACCCCCGCCGCGAAAATGGCGTTGTTGAAATGACGGTGTTAGCTTACGGCCTGAGCGCAGGAATGGCGGGGCTGCACGACCAAGGCGTACGTGGTCAAAATTTGACCATGTTATAGCATCGAGTCAGCTCGCTCAGCGCATAACCACCAAAACAAAACGGACCTGCTACATGCCACTCACACTCCCCCAACTCGAGAGACACTTGTTCAAGGCCGCCGACATCCTGCGCGGCAAGATGGACGCCTCAGAGTTCAAGGAATACATCTTCGGAATGCTGTTCCTTAAGCGCTGCTCCGACGTCTTTGAACAGCGTCGCGACGAAGTGATAAGCCTCGAGATCGAAAGCGGCAAGACGAAAGCCGAAGCGGTACTGTCAGCCGAGAACACCCGCTGGTACAAGAAAGAGGGCTCCTTCTGGGTGCCCCCACAATCCCGTTACGACACCCTGGTCAACGATGCTCACCAGAACGTGGGTGACTACCTGAACAAAGCGCTGGCAGGCATAGAGACCACCAATAACAGCCTGGACGGCGTGCTGGAGCACATCGACTTCACCCGCAAGGTGGGCCAGAGCAAGATCCCCGACATCAAGCTGCGGCAGCTGATCTCCCATTTCGCCCTTCACCGCCTGCGCAACGAGGACTTCGAATTCCCCGATCTGCTTGGTGCCGCCTATGAATACCTGATCGGCGAATTCGCCGACTCGGCCGGCAAGAAGGGCGGCGAGTTCTACACGCCCCGCTCCGTAGTGCGCATGATGGTGCGATTGCTCAAGCCAGAACTGAAGCACGACATCTACGACCCCTGCTGCGGCTCAGGCGGCATGCTCAGCGCGGCGAAAGAGTACATCGATGAACATGGCGAGGACGGCCGCAAGGCCAACCTCTTCGGGCAAGAGTTCAACGGCACTGTCTGGTCGATTGCCAAGATGAACATGCTGCTGCATGGCATCAGCACGGCAGACCTGCTGAACGAAGACACGCTGGAGAAACCCCAGCACGTGGAGGGCGGCGAGTTGATGCACTTCGACCGCGTGCTGACCAACCCGCCGTTCTCCATCAACTGGGGTAACACAGAGAAGAACTCAGACGGCACTCCCGCGTGGGCTCCGAGGTTCCCCGAGCGCTTCCGCTTTGGCCAAGTGCCACTCGGTGCCAAGAAAGCCGACCTGATGTTCCTGCAGCACATGCTGGCCGTCACGCGCGACAGCGGCATGATCGCCACAGTGATGCCGCACGGCGTATTGTTCCGAGGGGGCGAAGAGAGAGTGATCCGCGCCGGCATCATCGAGGAAGATCTGCTGGAAGCCGTCATCGGGGTGGCGCCGAATCTCTTCTATGGCACCGGAATTCCTGCCTGCATCCTGGTGCTGCGCCAACAGGTGCAGCATGGCGCCAACCGAGTCAGCGGCAAGCCCGCCGAACGCAAGGGGAAGGTGCTGTTCATCAATGCCGACCGAGAGTATTTCGAAGGACGTGCACAGAATTACCTGCTGCCCGAGCACATCGAAAAGATCGTCACCACCTTCGACGAGTTCCGGGCCATCCCAGGCTTCTCGGCCATCGTGGACAACGCCACGCTGAAGGCCAACGACTACAACCTGAACATCCGCCGCTACGCCGACAATGCACCGCCTCCAGAACCGCATGATGTGCGCGCACACCTAGTGGGCGGCATTCCTAAAGCCGAGGTAGCCGATAAGGCCGGGCTGTTCCAGGCCCACGGCCTCGATCCGTCGGACTTGTTTGTCGAGCGAGATGCGAAGTACTACGACTTCAGCCCAGCGCTGGCGAAACGTCAGGACCTCAAAACCGCCATCGAAGAGAATGCCGGGCTGCTCGCCAAGGAGGCTGCCACCCGCGAGGCATTCGAACACTGGTGGCAGCAACACAGTCCGCGCATCACCGCATTAGCCGGGCAAAACGACAACGCCACCAGCCTCGTCGCCTTGCGCAGCGAGTTACTGGCCAGCTTCAGCGAGGAGCTCGACGCCATTGGCTTGCTCGACCCCTTCCAGGTGCGCGGCATCGTGGCAGGCTTCTGGTACCAGACCAAGTACGACTTCCTCACTTTGATGGCGCGCGGGACCAAAGGCGTCGTCGACGCCTGGCGCACGAGCATCGTCACCGCTCTGGAGGACAAGGACAGCAAGGAAAACCCACTGGAACACAAGCTGGTCAAGTTCCTGATGAGTGACTTCGTGGACGCCATCAATGATCTGGAGGCCAGAAAGACCGAACTGGACAGCCAGATCAAGGCTGCGAGCCCGAAGGATTCGGAGGACGAAGAAGGCGAAGCCGGGGAAGAGGCCGAAGATGAAGACGTCGTTAGCGAAGCCCAGATCAAGGCGTGGAAGAGTGAACTTACAGGCGTCAAGAAACAGCTCAAAGCCAAAGAGGCTAGTTTTGTCGCAAGCTTCCATGGAGCCGTCGATGCCCTTTCCAATGAACAGTCGGCGAAACTCCTACTAACAATACTGCACAACGACATGGGCAGCATCGTCGAGCGCTATATCGCCGCGCAGCGCAAGGAAGTCGTCGCCGCGTTCGAGAATTGGTGGGATAAGTACCAGGTGACGCTGACTGATATCGAGGGCAAGCGCGATGAGGCGGCGAAAGCGCTGCAGGGGTTTTTGAAGGGACTACGGTATGTCTAGTCGGATTGTTACCAGTTTGCCCGCGGGCTGGAGGTCGGCAACTCTTGGACAAATCTCAGAGTGCATCCTTGGTGGTACGCCATCGACAGAAATCCGGCAGTTCTGGGGCGGCGATATTCCGTGGATGGCATCCGGTGATGTTCACCTTCGGCGCATCGAGGATGTACCCGGTCGAATTACGACGCTCGGACTCCGCTCCTCTAACGCGACCTTGACGAGCCCACCTGCGGTCGCAGTTGGTTTGGCAGGGCAAGGAAAGACGCGCGGTACAGTTGCGCTGACGCTATGTACCTTAAGCACCAATCAGTCGATTGCGCTACTTAAAGCAAATGGAAACGATCTACGCACTGACTATCTGTTTCACAACTTGGATCGCAGATATGAGGAGCTCCGTGCGCGTTCATCTGGCGGCGGTCGTGGCGGGCTGTCGAAAGCCATCTTGGAGGTTGTGCCGATTGAACTACCTCCATTAAATGAGCAGCTGGAGATTGTGCAGATCCTTGACACCCTCGACACCGCCATCCAGGAAACCGAGGCGATAATCGCCAAGCTCAAGGCCGTCAAGCAGGGCCTTCTGCACGACCTACTGACGCGCGGGATCGACGCCAACGGCGAACTGCGTCTGCCCCAAGCCGAAGCTCCACATCTGTACAAGCAATCACCGCTTGGGTGGATTCCCTCTAATTGGAGTTTCAAGCCACTTGCTGAGTACACCGGTAGCGATATCACTTATGGCATCGTGCAGGCAGGGCCACATATTGTAGGCGGCATTCCATACATAAGAACCGGAGATATGTCAGGCGACGCGCTTGTTCGAGAATCGATGTTATGCACATCAACTCGTATCGCACGTAACTATTCGAGATCTGAGTTAAAGCGAGGCGAAATTGTGATGGCCATTCGTGCCACTGTGGGGAAGGTGCTGCCCGTACCCGACGACTTGGATGGTGCAAACCTGACTCGAGGTACTGCACGAATTTCGCCTAATCTACAAACGGATGGAGATTTCCTGCTATGGGCCCTAAGGCACTCTCGCGCACAAAGAGCGATCCAGCACGAAGTCAAAGGCACGACTTTCGCGGAGATAACCCTTGCTGCATTAAGACAACTCCCCCTAGCGGCGCCAATTTCGAAGATAGAGCAGACAGAAATTGGGATGCGTCTTAATGCTATCGATACTTGGCTGAAACAAGAGATCGAGAACCTCTTAAAACGCCATTGTGAGAAAGCGGGCCTCCTGGACGACCTCCTTACTGGCCGCGTCCGCGTCACGTCACTGCTGGAGTTGTCGAACGTCCAACAACTCGCTGGACAATCGGGAGCCTGACATGACTCACCCTTTGCCTCCCGCCGAATCCCTCACCGTCGAGTTCAAAAGCGACCGCAAAAGCCTGCCGGATGCGGAGTTGATCGAAGCCGTGGTCTGCCTGGCCAATGCCGAAGGAGGCGAGTTGTGGCTGGGGGTAGAAGATGATGGCACACCCACCGGCCTGCATTTAGACCATCAAATCCTTGTCGGCCTGCCGGGTTTGGTGGCGGCGCGTACCTCGCCGTCGATTACCGTCTCGGTGAGCGCGGTGGCGGTAAACGGTGTCAACCTTGCCCGCATTGCGGTCCCCAAGGCGCGTAGCGTGGTAGCCACCACGGGCGGCGTCTATCTGCGCAGGCGCTTGAAGCACGACGGCAAGCCGGAATGCGTGCCGATGCTGCCGCACGAGCGCGACAGTCGGCTCGGGCAGCTGGGCCTGACCGATGCATCGGCGCAGCCGCTGGCCGATGCCGCATTGGCCGACTTCGACCCACTGGAACGCGAACGCCTCCGCCAAGCAGTTCAGAAATACGGCGGTGATCGCGTGTTGCTGGAACTCGACGACGAAACCCTGGATGGCGCCTTGGGTTTCACCACCCGGCTGCCGGATGGCCAGCGGGTGCCGACGTTGTGTGGTTTGTTGGTCATCGGTCGCACCGATGCGCTGCGGCAGCGCGTGCCCACCCACGAACTCGCCTTTCAGGTGCTGGCCGAGCAGTCTGTGCGCTTCAACGAGTTCCGCAATTTCCCGCTGTTGCATGCTATTGAGTGGCTGGAAACCAATTTCCGCCCCTATAACCCGGAGGAAGAGCTGCAAGTCGGTCTGTTCCGGGTCCCCGTACCCAAGGTGGATATGGGCGCATTCCGCGAGGCCGTGGCCAACGCCTTGATACACCGCGACTACCATCGCTTGGGCGCAGTGCACGTGCGGCTGGAGAATGACGCGCTGGTGGTGAGCAATCCGGGCGGTCTGGTCGATGGCGTGACATTGGCCAATCTACTGGTTACCGAACCGCGTCCGCGCAACCGAGTGTTGGCCGACGCTCTGAAACGCATCGGCATTGTCGAGCGCTCCGGGCGTGGTGTAGACAAGATCTATCGCGGCTTGCTCAAGTTCGGGCGCCCGGCACCCGACTATTCACGTACTGACACCAGCAATGTTGTGGTGCGATTGGGTACGGATGCGGCGGATCTGGAATTCCGTCGTCTGGTGGCAGAAGCAGAGCGCAATCGCAGCGGCGAGCTGCCCATCGACAGCCTCATCGCTCTTGCAGCCTTGCGAGAACTCAAGCGGGTGACTGCGGAAGAGCTTGCAAGCCGTATCCAGCGCGACACAGTCAATGCCAAGCGTACCTTGGAAGCGTTGACCGAGGCGGGTTTGGTGGATGCGCATGGGATCACACGTGGACGTAACTACACGCTGTCCGCAGCGGTCTACCAGCGCCAGGGAGACAAGGCCGCTTACACCCGCCAGGCCGGGTTTACGGCGCTGCAGAACGAACAGATGGTGTTGAACTATGTGCGCCAGCATGGCCAGATCAAGCGCGCCGAGGTGATGGAGCTGTGCCGATTGAGCGAGGGGCAGGCCAAGGACTTACTGAAACGGATGCTGGGTGCAACCTTGCTTCAGCTAGAAGGTACCGGGCGTGGGGCGTTCTATCGGATTGGGGAACGGGGGCGGAAATGGCTGGAAACGGATGGAATCGGATGAGAAGCATCCGTTTCAGCATGGGGAAAATCTGATGGGCTGGGAACTCGAAGACGTCGAAAAGCCCTTCGTCTCGCAGCTGCAAGCGCTGGGCTGGACGCACATCGAGGGCAGCCTTGATGACCCAACCATCACCGGCCGCTCAAGTTTCGCTGAGGTGATCCAGGAAGGCGTGCTGCGCGAATGCTTGCGCGCACTGAACACAGGCCCCGACAAAAATCCCTGGCTGGACGACGCCCGCCTATCCGAAGCAGTAGGCGCCATCACCCGCCTGGGCACCCACAAGCTGATGGAGGCCAACCAGAAAGCCACCGAGCTGCTGATCAAGGGCCTGACAGTCGAGGGACTGCAGGGCTGGGACGGCGGCCGTGGCCAGACCATCCGCTACATCGACTGGGACACGCCGACCAACAATCAGTTCACGGTCATCAACCAGTACCGCATCGATTGCCCGCCTGGGTTCAACAGTGCCAAGGCTTTCATCGTGCCCGACCTGGTACTGCTGGTGAACGGCATCCCGCTTGTGGTAGTGGAGTGCAAGAGCCCGTCGATCCCTGAGCCGCTGGCAGATGCCGTGGACCAACTGCGGCGCTACAGCAATCAGCGCAAGGCAGCCTTCGAGGTCGACGATAACGAAGGCAACGAGCACCTGTTTGCCACCAACCAGTTGCTGGTCGCCACCAGTTTCGACGAGGCGAGGGTGGGATGCGTGGGGGCTGCGTTCGAGCACTTCGCACAGTGGAAGACCGTGATTGGCCCCGATGGCGATGGGAGCGAGCTCCAGATTGCCGAGTCTCTCGGTAAGACCGCCCTCTCGGAGCAAGAGCGTTTGATTGCCGGCCTGCTGACTCCCACGCACTTGCTCGACGTGGTGCGGAACTTCCTGCTCTTCATGCAGGTGGATGGCCAGACCTTCAAATCGGTATGCCGCTACCAGCAGTACCGAGCGGTGAACAAGGCTATCGCCCGGCTCAAGACCGGCAAGACCCGACTGCAACACGGCGAGCATGATCAGCGTGGCGGCATCGTCTGGCACACCCAGGGGTCGGGCAAGAGCCTGACGATGGTGTTCCTGGTGCGCAAGATGCGCGCGGATGCCCTGCTGCGGCGCTTCAAGGTCATCGTCGTGACTGACCGCAAGGACCTTCAGCGTCAACTCTCCATCACTGCCACACTGACTGGCGAGAGCGTAGAGGTTGCCGACAGCACCGCAGGCGTGAAGGCGCTGGCGCAGCGCAAAGGGCCAGGCTTGGTCTTCGCCACCATCCAGAAATACCGGGACCCGGACACGACCGGTGAGGCACCGTTGACGGCTGCCGATCTGCCCAAGGTGAGCGAACCCAAACCGGTCTTCAGGGCCGGTCAGAAGTTCGAGGTGCTGAACGAGGACGACAGCATTTTGGTCCTGGTGGACGAAGCGCATCGCACTCAAGCCGGAGATCTGCATGCCAGCCTGCTGGCAGGCTTGCCCAACTGCGCCCGCATTGGCTTCACCGGCACACCGATCATCATGGGCGAGAAGAAACGGACTCACGAGATCTTCGGTGAGTTCATCGACCGCTACACGATCAAGGAAGCCGAGTCTGACGGCGCCACAGTGCCCGTGCTCTACGAAGGCCGCACCGCCAAAGGGGCCATCAAGGACGGTGCCAGCCTGGATGAGCTGTTTGAAGATCTGTTCCGCCAGCACACGCCCGAGGAGCTGGAGGCAATCAAGCAGAAGTACGCCACCAAAGGGCATATCTTTGACGCCCCTGCCCTGATTGCCGACAAGGCGCGCGACATCCTGCGCCACTACGTCACCCACATCCTTCCGAATGGCTACAAAGCCCAGGTGGTGGCCTACAGCCGCCTGGCAGCGATCCGCTATTTCGACGCGCTGCGAGAAGCACGCAACGAGCTGCTGAAGGACGCCCAGGCCTTGAGCCCAGAGGACAAAGCGCTGGATGACGAAGCCATGTGCCTGCGCCCGCCCAAAGTGCAGGCCATCGTGCAGGCCTGGCGCTACCGCGAGACGCTGGAACGCCTCGAATTCGCGCCCATCATTTCGGGCAGCAACAATGATGATCCCGCATGGAAGACGTGGACCGAAGGATCAGCCCATGATCAGCTGATCAAGCGCTTCAAGAAGCCCCTGTTCCACAGCGACACGACCAAGACTGATCCGCTGGCCTTCCTGGTGGTCAAGTCGATGCTGCTGACCGGCTTCGACGCCCCCATCGAAGGCGTGATGTATCTGGATCGCCCGATCCGCGAGGCGGAATTGCTGCAGGCCATCGCCCGAGTCAACCGCACCGGCTTCGGCAAGCGCTGCGGCATCGTCGTGGACTATTATGGCGTGGCGCAGCACCTGAAAGAGGCTCTTGCCGCCTACGCCGACGAAGATCTGGAAGGCGCCCTGGCCAGCCTCAAGGACGAAGTGCCCGTGCTGCGCGATCGGCACCTGCGCGTGGTGGATCTGTTCCGCCAGCAAGGCATCGAGTCGCTGGAAGACACCGAGGCCTGCGTCGAGGTGCTGGGCAGTGAGAAGATCAGGGCTGAGTTCGCCGTCAAGCTGAAGGCCTTCCTGAGCTCTCTGGACACAGTACTGCCTCGCCCGGAGGGCCTGCCCTACTCTGCCGACGCCAAGCACCTGGCGTACATCTACGCCCGCGCACGCAATCGCTACAAGGACACCCCCGTACTGGGCAAGGATGTCGGCGCCAAGGTGCGCAAGCTCATCGATGATCACGTGATCTCGCTGGGCATCGACCCGAAGGTACCGCCGATCCAGCTGACTGATGCCGATTTCGACAAGCATCTGTCCCGCACCCCCAACGACCGCGCCAAGGCGTCTGAAATGGAGCACGCCATTCGCTCGCATATTCGTCGCCACGCCGAGGAAGACCCGGTCCTTTACCGCAAGCTGTCGGAGCGCCTCAACGACATCCTGAAGGCCCTGGGGGACCAGTGGAACGATGTGATTGCGCAATTGCAGCAGCTCATCGACGAGGTGAAGAGCGGCAAGGCCGGCACGGCAGAGGCTCCAAGCGATCTACCCGAACACTGCGCGCCCTTCCTTCGCACCGTACTCGACGTGGTATGCACCAACCAGCCCCCCTCACCAGCCGAGCTTCTGCGACTCAAGGACGTGACCGTGGAACTGGTAGACCTGCTGGTGCAGGAACTGCAGGGCAATCGCAGCATCTGGACACCAAGCAAGCGCGCCGATCAAGACAACCTCAACGGCCAGTTGTTCGAATACCTGATGCGCGTGCGCCCGCCGCTGGTGGATGCAGACAAGGCCGGGGTATTGGCCGACAAGCTGATGAAACAGGCCCGCGCCAATCACAACAAACTGGTGCAGGTGTGACTCGATGCTGGACAAGGTGAAGTTGCCAAGGCTCGACGTAGACGACCTGCAATTCGAGATCAGACGCAGCGCGCGCCGCAAGACTCTCCAGATCACCGTCGAACGCGAAGGCGATCTGGTGCTGGCAGCGCCACTGGACGTGGGCGAAGACGCCCTGCGCGCATTCGTCGTGGAAAAGCGCTTCTGGATTTACACCAAGCTCGCCGAGAAAGACCGTCTGCAGCGCCAGGTGCCCCGCAAGGAGTTCGTCGACGGCGAAGGTTTTCTCTACCTTGGGCGCAGTCACAGATTGAAGCTGGTGGACGAGCAAGACGCACCACTGAAGCTGGTAGCGGGGCGCTTATGTCTGCGCCGCGATGAATTGCCTTCTGCCCGCGAGCACTTCATCCGTTGGTACAGCGAACGCGCCAGAGCCTGGCTTGCAGGCCGAGTGACCGAATACCAAAGCCGCATGGAAGTGACACCAGCGGGAGTGAAAGTGCAGGAGCTCGGCTATCGCTGGGGATCATGCGGCAAAGGCGATTGGCTCTACTTCCACTGGAAGACGATCCTGCTGCCTGCCCGCATCGCGGAGTACGTCGCAGTGCACGAGATCGCGCACCTGCATGAGCCGCACCACACGCCTGCGTTCTGGCTGCGGGTTGAGCGCGCAATGCCGGATTATGCGCAGAGAAAAGCCTGGCTGGCGGAGCATGGGATGGATGTGGAGGGGATTTGAGGATGCCAGACTATTTTACAAATGAGCATTTCGCGCTTTTGAACAAGTGGAAGGGGAAAAAGCGTGATGAGTCCAACGCTGAACAAAGCAATGCTTATGAGAAACTGAAGGAAGCTTACGAGGCGACCAACACTTGGGCGCACAGCTTGAAATCTGCTTTCTTTCCCGCTGGAGACGTGAAAATTCATCGACGCCCTACAAGTCAGGCAAATTTCTTCTTGCCTTACAACTGGGCGCGCATCTACCCCACCAAGAACTCGCCAAGAGAACTGGCGTACACGGTTGGTCTTGATGCTGTAGATGGCTTCGTGGTGAAAATAGACACGGTTGGCCTTGGTGACAGAACTCCTCTTCGCCTCGAATACCTGCAGCTTCGGGGGAGTGATTTTCATAAGTCTTCCATCGTGGCCATACTTCCTGCTGCTGAAGGGCTAAGCAAGAGCTTCGACGAATTGGTTGCATGGAGCATCGAAGCAATCAAGAAATTCTCCCCTACCTATGACGAGATAGTGGACAAATTAAACCTGGGGCAAAAACAAAGCGACGAGGAATTACTCGCACATTTTGATGGAAAACCAGAGTTCAAGAAATTCCGGGAATCCTGGTCAGAGCAGGACAGAGATATTTTCTGCAAAGTCGCCAGGGCCGTTCACGCTGCTGGACTGGATTGGTGGCACGCAGGCACAGGCATTCAGGTTCGGTTTGGACGCAAGAACCCGGGCAGCGAACGAGCGATGAGTGTACTTGGTATAGTTCGGGGTATTCGCACGAGAACAGTCTCATCGGCTCGCCCTCTAGGGACGATTCCCAAGATTGACAGGCAACCACTAACTAGCGCCATGGCAAACCAACTTGAAAATGCATTGCTGGCCGAACGCGAGAACCTCCGGGACTGGCTGATCGAGGAAGCAGACCGCCCAGGAATGTGGCCAGACGAACTCAGCACAGACCCGATAGAGCGCGATGACGACCTAGACGACGAGAAATATCAAATGAAAGCAACTGCTATCCAGCCGATCAATCGCATTTACTACGGGCCGCCCGGAACAGGCAAAACCTATTTGCTGACCAAATTGCTGAAAGAGCAGTACGAAGAGTCAATGGCCTTGGTATCAGAGCAGGAGTGGCAAAGCCAGTTCATTGAAGAAAGACTGGCAAACCTAACATGGTGGGAGGGAGCCGCAGCGACTTTGCACGAGCTCGGCGGACTAGCGAGCGTCGACGACATTTTGATGCATCCGTTCATGAAAGCGATTGCTGCAAAGAAAAGTGCCAACAAGAGCGTTCGTAATACTGTATGGGGAGCTCTTCAGTATCATGCGATAGAAGACTCCAAAACGGTCAAGATGAGTAAACGCATGGCCCCGGCTGTCTTTGAAAAAAATGAAGACTCGACATGGATCTTCGCGGGGGAGTGGAACGTCGTCGGCAGCGAACTTATTTCGCTTGTAGCTGAGTACAAGAAAGGCGCCCCTAAGTCCGAGAACCTAAAACGCTACACAACTGTCACGTTTCATCAATCTTATGGCTATGAAGAATTCGTAGAGGGCTTGAGACCAATTCTTGGCGGCGACTCTGAAGCAGGTGACATCAAGTACGAAATCAGATCGGGGGTCTTCAAGGACCTTTGCCGCCGCGCAAGCACAGCGCCAGATCGACGGTTCGCGATTGTGATTGACGAGATAAATCGCGGCAACATCAGCAAGATATTCGGTGAATTAATAACACTGATTGAGCCGGACAAGCGGGCAGGAGGGGATTACCCTTTCCACGTTACGTTACCCTACTCTGGGGAATCTTTCTGCGTTCCGTCTAACGTTGACATATTAGGAACTATGAACACCGCAGACCGATCTTTGGCGCTGCTTGATACAGCCCTACGTCGCAGGTTCGAATTTGTACCGATATTGCCTGACGCTCGAGACGTACCGGATGCGCCACTTTTTAATCTTCGGGTGACTTCGGGTCATCAGGTTGTAGACATCCCTCGAATGCTGTCTGCTATCAATCAACGCGTCGAAGCGCTTTACGATAGGGACCATTGCATCGGTCATGCATACTTCACTTCGCTCGCGCATGTACCAGATGGCGACCAGAGGGTTGTAGCATTGTCCCAGATATTTCGAAATGGAATTGTGCCCTTGCTTGAAGAGTATTTTTTCGAGGACTGGCAAAAAATCCGACTTGTGCTGGCAGACAACCAGAAGCCCAAAAATGCTCAGTTTGTGGTTGAAAGCCTGGATCATGAAGCGGACTTGGCACAATTGTTCGGCAACGATCATGGCTTGGATGCCTATACGACCAAGCGACGCTATGTAGTTGCGGATGCGACTTTTTGTAACCTGGATGCCTATATTGGCATCTACCAGAAGTTGCCAGTCTGATGAATTGCTTGACGATCTACGAGTTCGACGCACTGGCGGCAGCTGAGTGGGACTTCTCGGATATCGATGGCGTTCACAAGGTTTCTACCAGCGTATTTGCCTGGCTCGCAGAGCAATGCTTACGCGCCGCAGACGAGGGTGATTCTGCCTGGTTGCGATGGACTCAGCGCCGAGGTCATCGCGTCATTCAGGTGACCAGCTTTGTAGGTGTCATCCGCGCCCCCAACGGACTCCAGATAGAAGTGCTGCCGAAGGTCGGCAAGGCTATAGGTGGCGGCACCGTCGAGGCACGTCAGCTGCTAATTGAGATGCTGACCTGCCTGCAAGGCTTTCGGCACATTTTGACTGCTAGCGCCAAGGTTTCTGCAACGCGGATGCCGCTGCTGGAAATCTTCATCAGAGACTTTCTACTCAGCGTCGAGCACATCGTCAAGCGCGGACTTCGAAGTGACTATCACAAGCGTCAAGACAACTTGTTTGCCTTGAGAGGCAAGTTGCTTATATCTCCCAACTTACGTCAGAACCTCTTCCGAGCGGATCGATTCTTTACAGAACATGATGAGTTTTCGATAAACCGGCCCGAGAATCGACTGTTGCGGGCGGCAATTCGGCGGGTTCTGGTAGTGACAAGTGCACATGCGAACCAGAAACTCGCACGTGAATTGGATTTTATATTTGCCGATATTCCGCCCTCTTCTCAAGTGCGGGAGGACTTTAAGAAGACGCGGCTAGATCGTGGAATGGGGCACTACGTTGATGCGCTGGCGTGGGCGCGCTTGATCTTAGACGAGGAGTCGCCGCTAACAGGCTTAGGACATCATTCAGCTCCATCATTGTTGTTTCCTATGGAAGCAGTGTTTGAGGCATTTGTTGCCAAACACCTACATCGACAGCTGATCCCACCTTTCACACTGAAAGCACAGGCGAGCACTCATCACCTGGTCCGGCACAAGGAGCAGAATTGGTTTCGCATGAAGCCGGATATGCTAATTCGAAAAGCAGATCGGGATTTGATGGTGCTGGACACCAAATGGAAATTACTCGATGGCCAAAAATCGAACGGGACAGACAAGTATGGTCTATCCCAAAGTGATTTTTATCAATTGCACGCCTATGGCCTTAGTTATTTGGATGGAGTTGGGGATGTTGTATTGATTTATCCTAAGACGGATAAGCTCTCTGAGCCGCTACCCGTTTTCGACTTCCCGAAGGCCCCAGGCATGCGCCTTTGGGTGTTACCGTTTTGTCTCAAAAAGTGTCGGTTGTTATTGCCAGAGGTCCTCTTGTCGAAGGGTCCGGCGCAGCTATCATGAAATAAAAAATTAATGAGAATACGCTCTACAAATGTTTGCTACTCACTACTCCGCTTTCACACTCGGATCAGGCCTCTGAATAATGTATAGCGGAATTTCAAATGCATTTGGCGAGCCTAATCGCGAACAGCTTGACTGTACGTATTCGCGCCAAAAAGGCCACACATGAAAACCTACATTCTCAGCAGAAAATGCATCGATATGCTCTTGATCAAGTTCTATAGTGGAAAAATATCGAGACTCCCAAAGCGCTAGTATTTCAATCATAGGCTTGTAGTCTTCACGTTCTGCCTGCTCGCGTTCATTTTCTGCAATTAGGCGCAAGCCTGTTCGGAACAAGAAACGATATTCAAATGCGGACGATGGGTTATCTACCTCCCCCTCCTTGACATACACTTCTACGCCTTCGCATCTTCGAAAACTTTGCGTCAATGCTTGTGATGTATCGGTGCGATGAAGATCAACATCATCACGCGTACTGATGCTGGAGTTTCGAAGGTTAACGTCAAAGATAGACAGTAGCTTTTGCGCTTCTTTAAGTTTAGTTGCCATTCCCTACTGCCTGCCATTCGCGAGTTGCTTGTGCACTTTTTTCAGAAAGCATGTGATTTGCAGAAAGTTTTTTAATCTGGACCACATTGCCAAATATATATTTTTCTGTCTGCGAAACGTCCTGCCAACCTGCATCATTTCGAAAACTAATATCCGGGTGCTCAAATAGAACGCGAACTTTCAGCCCCAAACTCAGACTAATGTCGGAAAGACTTCCCAAGGTCATATTGCGAGATCCACTAAGCAATTGGGTGACGTAAGAAGCAGACTTCCCAAGTCGCCTTGCCAATTCTTTCTTGCTGACCTCTTGATCTTCCATCGCAACAAGAATGTCTTCAGACACGTTGTATGCAAGGTCTACTCTTGCATACAGTTTCTTCTCCGCATTTGACTCGTATCCACCTGGTGAACAAAACAATGCCTTAACGCTCATCACCATTCTCCTCAATTCGCCGCCAGTTGTTCCCAACCCGACCAGTATCCGAAGGGTCCAGAGAATCAAAGTCTTTGTAAATGTAGTGACTAATAAAATATGTGTTCTTGTGACTGTCTGATAGCCAGCAATAGGCCCTTATTGGAATTTTCTTGAAGGCGTAAAAGAATTTTGGGCTCTGCTGCCCTTTCCTCCTCGGAAGCTCCCCCTCTTTTGGAAAATTCTCTCTGGACATCCTATGCCCATCAGCCAATCTCTTGATCTGAGCGACCATGGCAGGTGTCAACGATCTGCTTTTGCCTGACAACACCCTAGATAGAGCTACTTGATAGCTCTCAATTGCACCAAGACAATGCACGACGGTGAACCTCTGCCCTACATAACGTTCTTTCAGTTCTGCCGTATTCACTGCAGCGGGCGCGGAACTATAGTTAATATATATGTTAACTGCAACTTTTCAATCCTCACTTCAATCTCCTTTTTGTGAATTTCCCAAATCCAAGGCAGACAAGGCGATGCCGCCAACAGCTGATGAATTAGTACCCTAAAGACACGCGAAACACCATAACTCAAGCCTGCACCAACCTCTCCACCGCACTAGCCTTATGCTCCGGCGCCAGATGCGCATACCGCTCCGTCATCTGGATCGTGGAGTGCCCCATCAGCTCCTTGACGGTATAGAGGTCAACCCCAGCCATCACCAGCTTGCTGGCGAAGGTATGCCGCAGATCGTGCAACCTGAAGTCCTTCAGCCCGGCCCGTCTGCGGAGCAAGGTCCAGGCTTTGGCGATGGTATTGAACTTCTTGCCTGTTAGAGGACTGGGGAACACCAGCTCGCCCGTCGCCTGCTTGCGCCATTCACGCAACAAGGCGATGCACTCCGAGTTGAGAGGAACATGACGGGTCTGGCTGGACTTGGCATTCTCTCCCACCACCGTGAGAATTCTTCTGTCCAAGTTGATGTCTGCCCACTTGAGCCCGAACAGCTCGTCCCGGCGCAGGCCGGTATTCAGATCCAGCAGGACCATGGGCTTCAGGTAGTCAATCAGCCCGCCCTGAATTCTGGGAAGCTCCACCACCCCTCTTGCCCGCCGCCATTCATTGCCTGAATCCCGCCCATCCATGATCTCCACCTGTCTGTCATCCAGGGCTTGGCGCAGGCGAGCCTCTTCCGCATGCGAGAGGAAGCGAATGACGCCTTTGGAATCCAGTTTGAGCGGCTTGATCGACTGCAAGGGGTTAGCACTGATCTCCCCCCACTCCAGTGCCTTGTTCAGCACCGCCT
>JACCED010372409.1_pt1 | contig 16054 bp, 8 predicted proteins | sample 7455021 | NCBI WGS metagenome assembly JACCED01 (sample SAMN15323456, study PRJNA562643) | freshwater metagenome | isolation source: river surface water | place: USA:Blue River Watershed | collected 2017-08-19 | reverse complement strand
GGTGGAAAAGAGCTGGTAGCGGGCGAAGTCGACGCGGGTGAGGGCGAGGCCGGCGGCGACGAGGACATTGGCCAGCGGCGGGCGGGCGGTCAGCGTGGCGTGGTCGATGAAGAGGGTGTCGAGCGGGCGGCGTTCGACGAAGAAGCGGGCGCGTTCCCAGTGCTCGAACCAGTCGGCCGTCCAGCCCCCGCCGGAGTAGGTCGCCACGAAGGCGAGGCAGAGGAGCGTCCAGCCGGTGACAGCGGCCTGGGCGGCGAGCGCTTCGCGGACCGAAGGGGCGCGGAGGGCGGCGGCGACGGAGCGGTGGGAGGCGGCGAGCGCGGCCGCCGCGGCGGCCGGGAGTGTCCAGAGGAGCGCGAGCGGCAGGGCGGCCGTGTAGACGATCCAGCCGACGGCAAACGCCGCGAGCAGCGAGAGCACGAGCGCGGCGAGAAGTTTTTCCGCCGGATCAAGGGCGAGCCGCGCGGCCACCGGCCAACCGAGTCCGAACGCGCAGACGGCGGCGCCGAGGAGCAGGACGGGCAAAGCGGTGAGCATGCGCGGGGAAGGCGAAGCGAGGCTGGGCCGGGTGCGCGGAGGGCGCGACGAAATATCCCGCGGCGGGCGGGAAAGGTGGCGGGGTGGCGAGCCGGGTTGACGGAGCGAAGCAGCGGAAGTCGGACGGCCGCGGCGGTGGCATGGGACGGCCCAAGGCTCGGGCCATCAAGGCGGAGGAGAGGGCCGCGGGCGCGGGCGACGATGCGGGAGCGTGAGGGGGAAAACCGCCGACGGTCCCAAGGGCGGCCGGAAGGGCGCGCCGATGGAAAAGAAGCCTAACGAAAGATCGCGAACGGGCGCGCGGTGCACCCGGTGGCGGTCAGATTTTCCCGGCCTTGCGCGCTTCGACCATTTTGTAGAAGTCGACGAAGAGCGGGTCGGCGTCGTTGGGGCCGGGGGCGGCCTCGGGGTGATACTGGACGCTGAAGACGGGGAGCTTGGTGTGGCGCAGGCCCTCGACGGTCTGGTCGTTGAGGTTGATCTCGGTGACCTTGGCGCCGGTCTTCTCGAGGGACTTCGGGTCGGTGGCGAAGCCGTGGTTCTGGGCGGTGATCGAGACCTTGCCGGTCTCGAGGTTCTTCACGGGCTGGTTGCCGCCGCGGTGGCCGAACTTGAGCTTGAAGGTGGAGCCGCCGAGGGCGTGCGTGAGCATCTGGTGGCCGAGGCAGATGCCGAAGATCGGGAAGTCGGGCAGCAGGTTCGTCACCGTCTTGTGGATATACGGGAGCGCGGCCGGATCGCCGGGACCGTTGGAGAGGAAGACGGCGTCGGGCTTGTGTTCGCGGACCTGCTCGCCGGTGGCGGTGGCGGGGAAGACCTGCACCTCGAAGCCGTGGTTCACCAGCTTGCGGTAAATGCTGTATTTCGCGCCGTAGTCGAAGGCGGCGACACGGAACTTTTTCGCGGGCACGCCGGGGGCGTTCATGGTCGTGCCGACGGGGAGGTAGGGCGTATTGTGGTTGGCGGGGTCGTCGAGGCGCCAGAGGAAGGGCTCCTTGCAGGAGACGTCCTTCACGTAGTCGGCGCCGGCCATGTCCTGCCAGCCGCGGGCGCGGGCGACGGCGTCGGCGTCGGAGATCGGCAGCGTGCTCAGGCAGCACTTCATCGCGCCGTCGACGCGGAGCTTTTTCGTGAGGGCGCGGGTGTCGACCTCGCTGATGCCCGGAATGCCGTATTTGGCGAGGTAGTCGTGCAGGGAGGACTGGCTGCGCCAGTTGCTGACGACGGGGGAGAGCTCGCGGACGACAAAGCCGGTGGCCTTCGGGACGGTGGCCTCGGTGTCCTCGTCGTTGACGCCGTAGTTGCCGATCTGCACGGCGGTCATGGTCACGATCTGGCCGAAGTAGGAAGGATCGGTGAGGATCTCCTGGTAACCGGTCATCGACGTGTTGAAGACGCATTCGCCGGAGACGGTGGCGTCGGCCCCGAAAGCGCGGCCGCGGAAAATCGAACCATCTTCGAGGGCGAGGACTGCGGGCTTGGACGTGGACATTAAAGCCGAACGAAAAGGCGCGGCGCGGCGCGTGCCAAGGCCTTTCACGGAAAACTTGCGGCGGGTCGGGCGGCATGCGGGGCATCGTCGCGGGAGGGCCGGCGGGGCGGCGGACGCCCGAGGACACGGCCCGGAAGAGCGGCCCGAGGGAGCCGGCGGCGGGGCGTGTGCGGGGCGGATGGGGCGGGCGCTGTGCCGGTGACCGGTCGGGGCTTTCCGGGCCGGCCATTTGACAGCGGCGCCCGACGCGAACTAACTCCCGGCCCTCCGCAATGGCCTACACCGAAGACCGCGCCACCTGGTTTGAAGGCCAGGGCCTCTGGCAACACATCCCCGAGAGCGATTGGCGCGACTGGACTTGGCAGCTGAAGAACCGGATCACGACCACGGAGCAGCTCGAGCGGCTGATGACCCTGACGCCGGAGGAAAAGGCCGGCTGCGAGCATGCGAACCAGAAGCTGGCGCTGGCGATCACGCCGTATTTTTTCAACCTGATCGACCGGGAGGACCCGGAGTGTCCGATCCGCAAGCAGGTGATCCCGCGGGCCGCGGAGATGGTGATCTCGGCGGGGGAGATGCTGGATTCGCTGGGCGAGGACGAACATTCGCCGGTGTCGGGTTTGGTGCACCGTTATCCGGACCGGGTGCTGTTTTTGGTGACGGACCGGTGTGCGGCATATTGCCGGTATTGCACGCGGAGTCGCCTGGTTTCGAACGCGCAGGACTACAACTTCCATCCGGAATACGAGCAGGGGCTGCGCTACATCGAGGCGCACCCCGAGATCCGCGACGTGCTGCTTTCGGGCGGCGATCCGCTGCTGCTCTCGGACAAGAAACTGGAGCATCTCATCGCCCGGCTGCGGGCGATCAAGCACGTGGAATTCATCCGCATCGGATCGCGGATCCCGGTGTTTCTGCCGCAGCGCATCACGCCGGAGCTGTGCGAGATCTTCAAGAAATACGGGCCGGTGTGGATGAGCATCCACGTCAACCACCCGAAGGAAGCCACGGCCGAGTTGAAGGCGGCGTGCGAGCGCCTGGCCTTTGCGGGGGTGCCGCTCGGCAACCAGAGTGTGCTGCTGAAAGGCATCAACGACGATGCCGAGGTGATGAAAGCGTTGGTGCACCGGCTGCTGCGGATGCGGGTGCGGCCCTATTATCTCTACCAGATGGACCTCATCACGGGTGGCGCGCATTTCAAAGCGGACGTCCGGAAGGGGTTGGAAATCATCCGGGCCCTGCGCGGGCATACCACCGGTTATGCGGTGCCGCAGTATGTCATCGATGCGCCGGGCGGCGGCGGCAAGGTGCCGATCAATCCGGACTACGTGGAAAAGATCACCGACGAGGAAGTGGTCTTCAGCAATTACGAGGGGCATCGCTTCCGCTATCCGCTGAAAGGCGGCGCCTTGACCGCGGTGGATCCATTGCCCGGGTTGCCGGTGCCCGCCCCGGCGGAGCTGTTGGGCTGACCTGAAGGTCTTGGCGGCCGGCCGAGCGACACCTGGGCCGCGGCGAGGCGAAGAATTTTTCTCGCCGAATTTTGAGCGTTTCGTTTCCGGCCGCGTATATCCCCGCGTAGTCAGCACTGTCTGCAGGGACAGTGTTTGTAGTTCAAACGGTTTGCTTGGTGTTAGGTCACACGGGCCGCTCCTCTCAAGGGAGCGGCCCTTGTGTTTTCCGGGCCAGGGCAGTGGCGGGTCGCCGCAGCTGTGCCGTCTGCTGAAAACGACCGGCGTGGAGGCCGCGTTGGGCGGAACGCCGCGGCGGAGTGGTTGGACGGGCGACCGACCGAGTGGGCGGGGCGCGGATGGTGCCGCCACCGCCCCCGAGGTCAGGGCACGTCGTAAAGTTCGAGCAGCGCGACGCCTTCGGATTCACCCTTGCCGCGCACTTCGACGGTGTAGGCACCGGGCGGCAGGGTGATGAGCAGGGCGGCATCCTCGCTGTTGGCAGCGAGGGCAAAAGCACCGGCGCGCTCGGTGGCGGCCTTGAGGGCGGCGACCTCCGGGGCGGACTCCCAGCGGTCGTTGGTCGCGACCACGGTGGAGCCGGAATAGATTGTGAGGACCGTATCCTCCAGCGCGGTCGTGACGCCGAAGGCGCCGAGGGTCGGGCCGATGGCGCGGATCAGAACCCGCTTGTAGGCGGGGCCCTGGACGACGAAACCGCCGATCAGAACGCCCTCGCCGCCGCGGACACGGGCGCGGGTCGAGAGGTTGACGGTGCGGCCGTTGGCATCGAGTTCGTAGAGCTCGGCGAGGCCGATGCCGGGTTGGTCGCTGGGGGTCGAGACCTGCAGGGTGTAAGCCCCGGCGCCGAGCCAGTTGGCGAGGGCGGAGTCCAGGCTGGTGGGTGAGAGCGGGAAGGCGCCGACCGATTTGGCGTAGGTGGGCAGCTGGGTGGCGTCGGGACCGTTGAGCCAGCCGTTGTTGCGGAAGAGTTCGACGCCGGAGCCGGCGAAGATGCTCAGTTGGGGGTCGGGCACGATACCGGAGGCCCCGAACGCGGCGAGGCCGGGACCGACCGCGCGGGCGAGGTAGCGTTTGGCCTGGCTGTCGGCGACCACCACACCGGCGATCAGGGCATTCTCGCCGGTGCCGACCAAGGCGCGGCTGGAAATATTGACGATCCGGGCGGCCGGGCGGAGGGGGCTCGAGGAGCGATCGCCGATCGCCGCGCTCCACGGGCTGCTCGGGAAGACGCCCTTGAGGTCGGCGCGGTAGGCGCGGACGTGGACGTTGGCGGTCGCCGGGACTTGGAGTGGGGTCGAGGTGATCTTGCCGTTCGGGGCGATCTCGCCGCCGAGCGAACGCGGGTCGGAACCGTCCAAGGTGTAGACCAACTGGGCGCCGGCGGGGACGGTGAAGGTGAGCGTCGTGCCGTCGTTGTTAACTTCGGGCGGAAGAGAAAACTGGGTATCGATCCACTCGGCGCGACGGGTGACCCAGTATTTGATGTAGTCGATCTGCGCCGCGTAGCTGCCGCGGAAGCTGGCGTTTTCCGGCCACTTGGTGGAGTCGCGGAGGGCGGCGTCGAGGCCGATTTCGCCGGTTTGCGCTTCGACCAAGGAAATCAGGCTGGAATAGGACAGCGTCGTGCGGCGCAGCGCCTGCCAGCGGTCCACCCAGTCCTGGATGAACTCAGGATCCTGGGCGATCATGCCCCACCAGCCGCTCTTCCAGACATCGACGGCGCCGATGCCGGACCAAATGTCGTGGCGGTAGGAGCGCTCATCCCAGTGGGAGCCCATCGCGCGGTCGAAGTCCCAGACCGGGCCGGCCTTCATTTTGCCGTCGCGATCCTTGGTAAAGTAGGCGCTCCGCTCCAACGCATCCGGGTTGGCGGAGAAGGTGTTGAGGATGTGGTGGTCGACCCAGGAGCCGCGGTCGATGTAATCGAGGTAGGAGCGTTGGGCAAACCCCGTGGCGAGGTCGGCGGCGAGGGCGTCCTCCATCTGTTGAACGTAGTCGACGATGTAGTCGCGTTGGGCCGGAGCGACGTCATCCGACTTCGGCGTCACCAGAACGATCGACGAGTGGCCGTTTTGCGGCACGCCCCGGCGGGTCTTCCACGAGAATTCATCCGGATCCGGGTCATCGATTTTCAGGATGTAACCGCCGGTTACGGTGGAGGGACCGACGTCGGACTTGGCGAGGGGTTCGAGGTTGACGCGGGCGGCACCCACCTCGATCCGGTCCGTGATCGAGTAGATGCCGACGTAGTCGGAGTAATCGATGCTGTTCCCGCCGGTGTTGAGGAAGACCTCGGCGAAGCGGGTCCGGGGGGCCCAGCGGCCCATCCGGTTGGATAGAGCGTAGATGAAGGCGTTGTTGATGTAGCCTTGATCGAACGACCACGGGGCCACCAGCGCCCACTTGTCGTCCGTCGGCAGGTCAAGGATCGGCTGCGCCTTCGAGTCCCCGTTTGCATCGGTCAACTTGATGTTGTAGCCCTTCTTGGGGAACTCGGCGGAGGATGATCCCCGGACGGCCGTAGTGAGCGAGGTAACGAGGCTGGGTGCCGTGCGGAAGGTCGGGGTGGTGCCGGAGTTCGGCGCGTAAACATACATCCAGCCCGGATGGTCGATGCCGTCTTTGACGAGGCCGCCGGCGCCAAGGTTGTCGATCACTACGACCGGCAACTGGCTCTTGAAGCCGCTGATCGCCGAATCGATCTTGGCGAAGTGGGCGCTGGATACCGGCCCGCGGCTGCTGCCGTCGGCGGCAAAAACCGCGGCGCGGATGAGCATCGAGCGGTCGACGGTGATCGCGTCGGTGTATTCCGGGGACGTCGACACCGGATCGGCGACCAAACCCGTCGCGCTGGCGGTGGTCACGACATAGCGAATGACCTGCCCTGCGGCGGCGCCGGAGAGGCTGAGGGTGAAGGAATTGGAAAACGGACCGGACTCCCGGGAGAAGACCACGTAGTCGCTGAGTCCACCCGCGGCCCCGACGGTGTTGGCCCGACCCGGGGTCGGCGTGCCGAGAAAGCCGGTGCCTTGATAGCCACCCTGGGGCCCGGGCAGCGCGCCGTAGGCGACGTTTTCAACCTGCGCCGGGAACGTCGGAGCATACTCCGATGCCACCGAAACGCCGTCCGGTCGAACCAGTGCAAGGTATTCTCCGCCGGCACTTAGCGCGAAATTCGTGTGAAGCTCAGCACCGGCGACCGCACGGTTCTTGTTCGATGCGAAAACAATCAGATAACCACCGGCCGGCAGCACCGTGGCCGGAAATTGCCACTTGGTCAGATTGGTAGCGGAATCGGTTAGATACCAGCCGGTAAGGTCAATCGGAAGGCCCTCCGGATTGTGAACTTCGATCCAATCGGAATACGCGCCGTCGCCATCGGCCAGGGTGGCCGAGTTGACGGCCATGAACTCGGAAATAATCGGCTGCGCGCGAAGGAAGCTGCTGGAAAACAGCAGCATGGCGATCGCGACGATCAGGGATTGGTGGTTTTTACTCAGGCTCTTCACGGCAGCTTCGACCCATGACGACAAAGAAGTGCCGTGGTTTACCCCTTTCTTTGTTAAATCCGGGCGAAAAGCAGCCGACGATTGGGTTGAAGTAGCCGACTTAATTTCGCGGGCGGGCCCAAACCTGGCGGCAGCTTTCGGCGTCGGATGAGGTCATGAAGGTGAACACCGGACCGAATAATCCTCTGAAAATACCCTTGCGCCCCGAGGCGCGTTCGAGACGGTAACCTTGCTTCCTTTCTCCCCGCCCGATGACCCCGCTCAGACTATTGGCCCTCTTTTTGGTCGGGATTGTGTCCGCGTTCGGACAATCCGGGGTCTGGATTGTCGGCGGCGTGTGGTCGGGCAATGTCACGCCGACCAGCGCGACGGTCAGTGTGCGATTGAATGCCTCCAGCCAGCGGGTGCGCCTGCAGATCAGTCGATCTCCGTCCCTGACGCCGGCGATTTTCTCCGCGGCGGTCACGACTGCGGCGGGTTCGGGCAATACGGCGAAACTCTCGGTGCAGGGGTTGGAGCCGGATACCGACTATTATTACGGGATCGAAGTGGCCGGCGCGTTGCGCACGGAGCCGAATTCCCGGGGGCGTTTCCGGACCTTCCCGCTCGGACGGGCCTCGTTTCGCGTGGCGTTTTCTTCCTGCGGCGACTTCCGGCACGCGAATCAGAGCGCGTTTGCGGCGATCGTCGCGGAGCGCCCGCTGTTGTTCATCAACACCGGGGACCTGCACTACAGCGACACGAACTCCACCAACGCGGAGGACTACCGCAGCAATTACGACAACGTTCTCAACCACTCGGAGCAGGGTAACCTCTACCGGAATGTGCCGGTCGCGTATATCTGGGACGATCACGATTATTGCGGCAACGACTCGGATGCGACGGCGATGGGTCGCGATACCGCGCGGTCGGTCTTCCGCGAACGGGTGCCGCACTATCCGCTCGGGTCGGCCGGCGGCGCGATCGCCCAGGCGTTCACCATCGGCCGGGTGCGCTTTATCGTGACCGACCTGCGCAGCGCCGCCAACCCGGCGACGCAGCGCGAATCCGCGACCAAGACCAAAATGGGTTCGGCGCAGAAGGCCTGGTTCAAGCAGGAGCTGATCAGCGCGCGCGACAACGGCTTCCCCTTGATCGTCTGGGTGAATCCCGATCCGTGGATCGCGCCCGCGCAGTTGGGCGACGACTCGTGGGGCGGACACGCCACCGAACGCACCGAGATCGCGAACTACATTCGCGACAACCGGATCAACAACATCGTGATGCTGTCCGGCGACATGCACGGCCTCGCCTACGACGACGGCACCAATTCCGACTATGCGACCGGGGGCGGCGCGCCCGTCACGGTGCTGCACGGCGCGGCGCTCTCGAGCGATCCTTCGACGAAGGGCGGGCCCTATTCCGGCGGCGTGCTCCCGGGCAACGGGCAGTTCGGGATTCTCGAAGTCTACGACAACGGCGGTTCCAGCGTGGCCTGCCGCTTCCTCGGGGTCCGGGCCGGCGCGGGCCGTCTGCTCACCCACATCTTCAGCGGGTCGGCGGCGGGCTCGCAGGAGCACGCGATCGTCAACATCTCGACCTTGGCGCGCATCAATTCCGCGACGGATTCGATCGTCAGCGGGTTTGTCATTTCGGGCAGTTCGAGCCGGAACGTTCTGGTGCGCGCCGTCGGCCCGACCTTGGCGGCGTTCGGCGTGGCCGATGCGCTCCAGCAGCCGGTGTTGTCGGTTTTCCAGAGCGATCGGCTGATCTCCACGAACAACGCGTGGGCCGGCCTCACGCGGGCTTCCGCCGAACCGCTCAACGACGCCTTCGACCGGGCCGGGGCGTTTCGCCTCGCGGATGAAAGCAGCCGCGATGCGGCCATGGTGCTCAGCCTCGCCCCCGGTGCCTACACCGTGCAGGTGAAGAGCGCCGACCAAGCCACGGGCGCCGCGTTGCTCGAAGTTTACGACCTGCCCTGAGGCGAAGCGCGGGTGGGTGGATCGGACGCTCGACGGGTCGGCGGAGAACAATCCTTTTCGCGTGCGAACGCCGCGCCGCGCGGCCGGATCGCGATCGCTGACAGAGAATCCGCTTGCGGTGGGGGAAGCGCGGGCCTTGGGTCCGCCTCGCCTGTAGGGGTGTCCTCCGCGGAGGACTGAGATTGCGGCGCGCTCGGCCGCTCGACCCTTCGAACCTGAAACGGATCATGCCGACGAAGGAAACAGCAGGCGCCGCGAACCGCGCCTTGGGGTGCCGTGAGCGGCGCCCCTTCACTCGGGAGTCCGGATTGGGTCGGGCATCACCACCATGAACCTCCCGACACGACTCCTCGTTCCCGCCGCCGCGACCGCCCTCGCGCTGGCTCCGGTCTCCGCGCAAACGCCGTCCGCGGCCGCTGTCGCGGCCACGCCGCCGGCCCGCCTCGAACCCCTGCGGGTCACGGCGGACCTCTGGGCTTCGCCGCTCGAGCGGATCGCGGCGAGCGTCACGGCCCTCGACGAGTCGGCGCTGCGCCTCGGGGCGGTGCGACATTTCGGCGACCTCGCCGACCAGGTGCCGAATTTGACCTGGAGCGGCGGCACCTCGCGTCCCCGCTATTTCCAGATTCGCGGGATCGGCGAGAACTCCCAATACGAGGGCGAGACGCCGGACTCGGCGGTGCGCTTCCTCGTCGACGACCTCGACTTCACCGGGCTCGGGACGCTCGGCGGGACCTTCGACGTGCGGCAGGTCGAGGTGCTGCGCGGACCGCAGGCTGGAGCCTTCGGCGCCAATGCCGCCGGCGGACTCGTGCGGCTGGTGACGAACGCGCCGACGCCCTTTTGGAGCGGGCAGATCGAGGCGACGACGGGCAGCGATGCGCTGCGGGCCGGCGGCTTTGCGTTCGGCGGTCCCCTTGTGGCGACGCAGCCGGAGCGGCTGATGATGCGCCTGGCCGTGCACCAGCACGCCAGCGACGGCTTCCGGCGCAACGTGACGCTCGGGCGCGACACCAACGCGCGCGACGAGTTTTCCGCCCGCCTGCGGCTGACGGCCAACCCTTCCGCGGCCTGGCGCTGGGAGGCCGCGGTGCTCTTTGCCGACGTGAACAACGGCTACGACGAGTTCGCCCTCGACAACAACGGCACGCGCACCTTCAGCGACCAACCGGGACGCGACGAACAGCGGTCGACCGCGGCGAGCCTGCGCGGGACCTATGCGGGATTCACGGACGTGCGGGTGACGTCGGTCACCGCCGGGGCGTGGACGGATTCGGTCTACAGCTACGACGACGACTGGACGGCGGCGTCCTACATGGGGTTCAGCGACCTGCGGCGCGACCGGGCGGTGTTCAGCCAGGAACTGCGCGTCGATTCCGCCGCAACGCGCGCCGCCGCGGGCTGGATCGACCGCTGGACGCTCGGTGCCTTTGCCTCCCGCACCGACGAGGACAGCCGCTACACCAACGAGGATCCGGGCAACCTGCGCGGGTTGCGCGGCGATTTCCGCTCCGACCAGTTCGCGCTGTTTGGGCAGGCGGCGCACGACCTCGCGCCGGGAACGCGGCTTGTCGCCGGCCTGCGCGCCGAACGCATCGAAACCGAGGGCCGGGGCACGCGCACACGCTACCGCAAAGCCCGCGGCACCTTCGATCCCGTCGCGACGTTTGCGCCCGAGTTCGGCGACACGCTCGTCGGCGGCAAACTCACGCTGGAGTACGATCTCTCCGCGCGGCAGCTCGCGTTCGTGTCCGTCACCCGCGGCTACAAGGCCGGCGGCGTGAACATCGACGCGCGCATCAGTCCGCCCGCCGACCCGCTGACCTACGGCACCGAAGACCTCTGGAACTACGAGGCCGGCGTGCGCGGCAGCTGGTTCGGCCAGCGCCTGACCGGCGAGGTGACGGTGTTCCTGCTGCAGCGTCGCCACACCCAGGTGCGCGACTCCGCCGGGTTCGGCGGCAGCTATCGCTTCTTCACCGCCAACGCCCGCGACGCCCGGGTGCACGGCGTCGAGGCCGCGGGGACGTATGCGCTCACGCGGGACTGGTCCCTGCAGGGATCGGTGGCCCAGATGGGATCGGAGCTCGACCGGTTTACGCTCACCAACGGCAACACCGGCGGCGGTCGCCGGCTGGCCAACACCCCGGCCTACGGCTATGCGGCGGCGGTGCGCTACCAGCCGGCGCAGGGCCTCTTCGGGCGGGCGGAACTGGTCGGCCGCGCGCGGCAGTTCGATTCCAACAACCAGAACGAGGCGCGCCGGCCGTTCCGCGTCGTCAATGCCACCGTCGGCTACGCGTGGCCGCAGTGGTCGCTGACCGCCTGGGTGCGCAACGCCTTCGACCGGCGCTACGACAAGCGGGTGTTCTTCTTTGGCAACGAGGATCCGGACTACGTCGAGACGCGCTACGAGACCCGCGCCGATCCGCGCCAGTTCGGCGTGACGGCCGCGTATCGCTTCTGAGCCGGCGACCGCCCGGGCGCGCGTCCCCGCCGCCGGCGGCGGCGTGCGGCTCAAACCTTGCCGGGGCGGGGCGCCTGCGCTTTGGTCGGCGCCTCGCATGATTTCGCTGCACGAGGGCAAGGGCTCGAAGACCAAGAAACCGCCGGAGCGGGTGTTCACGCTGCGCTTCCATGTCGTGGCCTGCCAGCCGCGGATCTGGCGCCGGATGCTCGTGCGCGAATCGATGTGGCTCTCGCGCCTGCATGATTCGATCCAGGTCGCGTTCGATTGGTTCGATTACCAGACCCACGCGTTCAACCTCGACGACCTGCGCTTCGGCAATCCGCTGAAGCGCGAGGAACTCGCGATCGAGGACGACCGCGACGTGACGCTGGCGGACCTCGACCTCGACCACCGCGAGCGCTTCACCTACGGCTACCATTTCGGCGAGGGCTGGCAGGTGGAGATCAAGGTCGAGAAGACGGGCGACGTGGAGAAGGGCGTGCACTACCCGCTGTGCATCGCCGGCGAGCGGGCCGGGCCGCCCGAGGACTGCGGCGGGATCGAGGCCTTCCACGACATGCTGGCGTGCATCAAGGAGCCGCACACGGATCTCGGCCGCGAATGGCTCGAGTGGCTCGGGCCGGACTACGATCCGACCGCGTGCGATCTCGAGAAGATCAACAAAGGCCTGCGCAAGCTCGCGAAGTAGCGGCCCGCGGATCTGCGGCGGAGGCGCTCGACCGGTCCCGGTCGCCCGGCGGCCGCCGGCGGCCGGGCCGCGGCCCGCTCAGTGCGACTCGGTGAAACTCGTGATCGAGTGCCACTCGAGCATTTCCTGTCGGAGAGCGCGCTCGGTCTTGAGCACGATGCGCTCGAGGCTGTTCCAGGTCTGGCAGAACACGAGGCGCTTCCGGGCCTCCTCGAGTTTCGCCTGCATCTCGCGGTAGCGGGCGACGCGGCGCTGGAGATCGTTGATCGAGATCAGCGAGATGAACGCGGCGGCGATCACCGGCAGCGAGATCGGCAGGAAATAGAACACGCCCTGCTCGATCCAGTCGGGCACATGGACATGCGCGGTGTGGCAGACGGCGTAGGCGAGGGTGCAGCCCAGCGCGATGACGGTCGCGATCCAGAAACCCCGCTTCAACCGGCCGAAGAGGGGCAGCGCCCGTGTCTCCTGGCGGCGGTAATAGGACAACTGGTCGTCGATGCGGCACTCGAGGTAGAGGCGGCGGAATTCTTCCATCGAGACCTGCTGGGTCAGGGAAGCGCGGCAATGCAGCACGTGCAGCGAGCGGATGAGGCCGCGCGCGACGGGCAGGTCCATGTCCTCGAAGAGCGGCGTGGCGCGCCGCAGGCCCCAGGTGGCGAGGGCGGAGCGGCAGAACTCGGCGGCGAGCCGGCAGTGCACCCAGTTTTGCAGGGAGTGCTGGTGGCGGTGCAACACGACGGCGACCCCGAGGGCGCCGACCAGGCACAGGAGCTTGATCCACGGCAGCACCACGAGGTGCAGGTCGAAGGACAGCGCCGCGGCGGCCACGAGCGTGGCGGAGACGTGCAGAATCACCGTGCCCACGATCAGGCGGCGGAAATACGGCGCGCCGTGCGTCGCGGCATGGTCGCACTTTTGCTGGAACGCGAAAATGTTGCCGGGCGCGTCGAACGGATTGGTGCCCCAGCCGACCGCCGCTTCGGGCAGGCCGTTGAGGTTGGCGAGGCCGGCGTCGTCGCGCTGCAGGCGTTCGAAATGGTGGCGGCGCACGGCGAGCGACGCGGGGTCGATCACGATGACCGGTTTGCCGAGCGAGAGGGCGTAGTCGACGACTTCGGCCGTGCCGCCCTTGCCGCGGGCGGGCTCGCCGTCCCAGAAGGCGATGAGCACATCGGAGCCGTTGACGGTCTCGAGGCCGCCGTCGAGGTAGGCGTCCTCGCGGGTGCCGTTTTCCGCGATCACGCGCACATGTTCCGCTTCGCCGAGCAGGGCCTCCGTGTGCGTCCATTCGTCCGGCTCGAAGTCGTGGGCAAACTCCGCCTTGGGCAGCGGCAAAATCGCGTGCCACGACAAGCCGAGGCGGCGCGCCTCGCGGACGAAGAGTTGATCGGCGCCATGGGCGACCGACGACAGGGCGATCCACTCGCCGGGGGCTTCGCGACGCAGCGACTCGAGCAGGTCCGCGATGGTGCGCGCCACGCCCGCGGGGTCGGCCACGGCGCGGTGGCCGGAGAAGCCGACGACGTGAAACAGCGGGAGCTGGGAAGACGCGCTCATGCGGGCCGCGCATCGCACGGGTTGCGCCCGCACGCGTCAACGGCGAAGCCGGCGGCCGCGGGCCGGCCAGTCGACCCGCGCGCCGGTTCACGGCGGGACGGTGTCGCCGGCGGGGCCGGGGCGGGGCGGGACGCGGCGCAGGGTTGATTCGGAGGGCGCGGCGCGCAGGCTCCGGCGCGTCCATGTCGGCCGAATCGCAGCGCACCGGACTTTCCCGCTTTTCGTTGTCGAAATGCGGCCCCGCCGGGCGTCGGCGGCGCGGCGGACTCGGCGCGCTGCTGTGCCTCACGCTGGTCGGATCCGTGCCGGCCGCGGAGCTGCCGGCGGAGGACGCGGCCAAGCTCGACCGGCTCTTTGCGCGTATCGACCGCGACGACACGCCGGGGGCGGTGGTGGCGATCGCGCGCGACGGCGAGCCGGTATTCGTGCGCGGCTACGGCATGGCCAACCTCGAGCACGACGTGCGGCTGACCGCCGAGACGCGGTCGGAAACGGGCTCGGTCGCGAAGCAATTCACCGCGGCGGCCGTGACGCTCCTCGCGGTGCGCGGCAAACTCTCGCTCGACGACCGGCTGAAGCGATTTCTGCCGGAGCTGCCGGCCTGCGCCGACGAGGTGACGCTGCGCCAGATGCTCACCCACACGAGCGGCCTGCGCGACATGCACGGGCTGTTCGACCTGCTCGGGCGGCCGACCTATGCGGCGCCGCACGAAAACACGGAGCTGCTGGAGATCATGACGCGGCAGCGGGAGCTGAACTTTCCCGCGGGCACGGAATACGCCTACAGCAACACCGCCTTCGTGCTGCTGACGTTTGTGGTCGAGCGCGCGGGTGGCCGGCCCTTCGCGGAGTTCTGTCGCGACGAGATTTTCGCGCCGCGCGGAATGATCGACACGGAGTGGCGCACGCAGTTTTCCAAGATTATCAAAGGGCGGGCCTCGGCGTATTCGCTGGAGCGCGGCGGCACCTTCCGGACCGATCTGCCCTACAGCAATATCCACGGCAGCGGCGGGCTGGTGACGACGGTCGGAGACCTGCTGCGGTGGAACGCGAGCTTCGACGGCGCGACGGGCGAGTGGGCGGAGGTCGTGCGGCAAATGCAGGAGCCGGGAAAACTGCGGGATGGCACGCCGATCGAGAACGGCCTGGGCCTGCGCATCGGCACCTACCGCGGCGTGCCGGAGGTCTCGCACAGCGGGGCGACGGCCGGTTACTCGACCTACCTCGCGCGGTTCCCGTCGCTCGGGCTGTCCGTCGCGATTTTGAGCAACCTTGCCGGGATCGACGCCGGCGCGCAGACCTACCGGATCATCGACGCGATCGGCGGGCCGGAGCTCGCGCCCGTGGTCAAGCCGGCGCGCGTCGTGCTCACCCCGGCGCAGGTGCAGGCGCACGCCGGACTCTACCGCTCGCCCCAACACGACATGCTCGCGCAGGTGACGGCGGTCGGCGACCGGCTGCTGATCAACGGCGCCGAGGCGGTGCCGACGGGGCCGCACTCGTTTGTCGGCACCGTGCTGGGCACGAAGTATGAATTCGACCTCGTGCGCGACGGCCGGCCGCGGCGGCTGGCGTTCACCTCCAATCGCATCGCGCGCCGCTACACGGCGGTGCTGGCGGCGGCGCCCGAGAAGGAAAAGCTGGCCGATTACGTGGGCGACTACCGCAGTCCCGAGCTCGACGTGACGCTGCCCGTGACGGTGCAGGGCGGGGTCCTGAAAATTCGAATCCACCCCGCGCCCGCCCAAACCGCCGAGCCGACGTTTGCCGACGGGTTCTGGCTCGGGCGAGCGTGGCACGTGACGTTCACGCGCGACGCCGGCGGCAGGGTCGACGGGTTGGTTGCGACCAATGCCTTGGGGCGTTGTCGCCGTGTGCGGTTTGAGCGGTTGCCGGGGGTGGTCCGCTGAAAGCGGAAAATGCGGCCGGAGAGACTCGGAAGAGAGTAAGACGGGTGAGACGGGGAAGACGGGTGAGGGGCGGAGGGGGCGGAGGAGTCGGAAAAGTGGGAAAGTGGAAAATCGGGAAAGTGGGAAACGGGATCGGACGCGGGGGACGACGCGCATCCCTAGGCTGAACGAGTGTGATTAACCGCAGAGAGCGCGGAGAGCGCAGAGGTCGGACTAGGCAAGATCCGTGCACTCCGTGCTATCCGTGGTTCAATTTCCGAGGATTTGGTTTCGGCACGCCGGTCGCAGTTGGGGTGAGACGGACGGTGGGAGGGGGCGGGAGGAAAGGCGGGAAGGTGGAAAATCGGGAAAGTGGATAAGCGGGAGTGGAAGTTGGCGGTGGCGTGCTGTCCGCGGGGAAATTCCGGGATTCTGAAGTTAACCGCAAAGAGCACGGAGAGCGCGGAGGT
>JACCED011661335.1_pt1 | contig 16055 bp, 12 predicted proteins | sample 7455021 | NCBI WGS metagenome assembly JACCED01 (sample SAMN15323456, study PRJNA562643) | freshwater metagenome | isolation source: river surface water | place: USA:Blue River Watershed | collected 2017-08-19 | reverse complement strand
CCGTGGCGACCACGGTCACCCGTAGCTCATCGCCCAGGCTGTCGTCATAGACCGTTCCAAGAATAATCGTGGCATCTTCTGCAGCAAACGCGCGAACGGTATCCATCGCGACGCGTGTTTCACGCAGCTTGAGCGCACGGCTTGCAGTGATGTTGACCAGAATGCCGCGGGCACCCGACAGGTCCACGCCTTCGAGCAGCGGGCTCTGAACAGCACTTTCCGCAGCGATGCGGGCGCGATCTTCGCCAGAAGCGGTAGCCGTTCCCATCATGGCCTTACCCTGCTCGCCCATTACCGTCTTCACGTCTTCAAAGTCGACGTTGACTAAACCTTCCACGTTGATGATCTCTGCAATGCCTGCCACTGCGTTATTGAGCACATCGTCCGCAGCGGCAAAAGCCTCAATCTGCGTGATGTCATCACCAAGCACTTCCTCGAGCTTCTCGTTTAGCACGATGATGAGTGAATCAACGCGACCCTCCAGCTCACCAAGTCCATGCTCCGCTGCATTCTCGCGACGCACACCTTCAAAACTAAACGGTTTTGTCACCACGGCAACAGTGAGTGCGCCAAGTTCCTTGGCGACTTCTGCCACGATCGGGGCTGCGCCTGTTCCTGTGCCGCCGCCCATCCCCGCCGTAATAAACACCATGTGCGCACCGTTGAGCGCATCTTTGATTCGTTCACGGTCCGCCTCTGCTGCAGCACGACCGGCCTCGGGTTTTGCCCCCGCACCAAGACCCGTACCGCCAATTTGCAGCGTAGAAGATGCCTTGGATTTAGCGAGAGCCTGTGCATCTGTATTGATGCAGATGAACTCTACGCCCTGCACGCCACGGCTCACCATGTGGTTCACCGCATTGCCGCCGGCGCCACCAACGCCCACCACTTTGATGATGGTGCCCTGGGTTTCTGTTTCAAACATTTCGAACGTCATATGACTCTCCTGATCAGTAATTAAAAGTTCCCTACAAACCACTGCTTCATCCGCGCAAGGGTGTCTTTGAACGACCCACTGCTGTGCACATCCTTGCGGCCCCGGATCCATTGCGTCCGCGCCTCTTCCAGAAGGCCCATGGCCGTCGAGAAACGCGGGGTGCTGATAACGTCGGACAGATTGCCGCGATAACCCGGCATGCCCACACGCACCTGCTTTAAAAAGACGTCTTCTCCTAGCTCCACCATGCCCGGCAGCATGGCCGAGCCTCCCGTGATCACCACGCCTGAAGAGAGCAGCTCCTCATAGCCGGATTCACGAATGACCTGTTGAACAAGAGAAAACAGTTCTTCGACACGCGGCTCAATCACAGCGGCCAAGGCCTGACGTGAGAGCTGTCGCGGTGCGCGATCGCCGAGTCCTGGCACCTCAAACCATGCCTGTGGATCGGCCAGCGCCTGCTTGGCAATGCCATATCGAATCTTGATTGCTTCGGCTTCATGCGTGGGTGTGCGAAGGGCCATCGCAATGTCATTGGTGATCTGATCCCCAGCAATCGGAATCACTGCTGTGTGACGAATGGCACCGCCCGAGAAGATAGCAATGTCTGTCGTACCGCCGCCGATATCCACAAGCGCGACACCCAGCTCTTTTTCATCCTGAGTCAGCACGGCATGACTTGATGCCAACGGCTGAAGAATCAGTTCATTAACCTCCAGCCCACAACGGCGAATACATTTGACAATATTCTGCGCGGCACTGACCGATCCAGTCACGATATGCACACGCACCTCAAGACGAACACCACTCATCCCAAGGGGTTCACGGACATCATCCTGACCGTCGATCATGAATTCCTGAGGCAGTACGTGCAGCACCTGCTGATCAGAGGGCACACTCACTGCGGTCGCCGTCTCAATCACCCGCTCGACATCCGTGGGGGAGACCTCCTTGTCTTTAATCGCGACCATCCCGGTCGAGTTAAAGCTTCGAATGTGACTTCCTGCAATCCCTGTCCAGACCGATGCGATCTTGCAGTCCGCCATCAGCTCCGCGTCTTCCAGAGACTTCTGAATGGACTGAACGGTTGCGTCAATATTGACGACAACCCCTTTTTTCAATCCCTCGCAGTCCGCCTGTCCAAGCCCAATGACCTCAAGACGGCCATCGTCAAGAACTTCCGCCACGATGGTGACAATCTTCGAGGTGCCGATATCAAGACCGACAACTAGATTTTTAGACTCTCGTGTCATAAGTCATCTCTCACCAAAACAAATTCAACATAAGTCATGCCTGTGCTCCGAGACATAAAGGCGGCAGGGCCTCACCAGGTTCAACAGCAGCCGATGTGGCCGGACGAAACGCATACCCCGTGGCGTAGCGTAGATCTGCCTGGGCGAGCTGCGCCACAGGCTTTCCCTGGCCAAGCTGCGCGGCAAGCCACGCCTGGGTCTTCACAAAATTACGAACACGTTCTTCGACAGGTGTGGGTAGCGCATCACGACCGAGTTCTAGCACCATGTTCCCGGAAAGCTCTGCCGTCCAGGCGTATTGGTCTGACAGCGTCAGGCCCGTCAGCGATTTTCGAATCGGTGAAAGCCACTCGTTGAGTGCAAGCGCACGATCCAGCACGAGTCGCTGGGATCCGGCTGGGCCTGACAACGGAATAAGACGGCATGGATCGTCGTGGTCCGCCGCCTGGGCGACAAACAGTTCACCAAATCGATTCACCAGACGCTGATTACCCCAGGTGGCTACCGCGTGCTGTTCTTCAAGTCGTACCAAGAGTCGATTCGGCCAGATCCGACGAACGGTTGCCGAGCGCACCCAAGGAATCGAGGCCAGAGCCTTGTGCATCGTCTCTAGATCGGTTGAGAGCACCGTGCCATTTAAAGACTCCAGCACAGCCGCCTGCACTTGTGATGCAGAGACATGCTTCAGTGCACCTGATGGCGTATCAACAATCACCCGCTTTACGGTGAACACTGGGCGATTCGCAAGCCACAGTGCAAGTAATGCCGCAAACCCAAAAAGCGAAACAGCAAACAGGATCGTCGAGAGCCGATTAAGCCACACGGGGGAGTGCCAGAGGTCGCGCAAGGGGGAGCTGATCATCGTTGCTGCTCCAGCTTGAGTGCGGCAGACAACAAGATCTGCAAGATCAACTGGTCGTAGTCCAGTCCCGTCTGAGCCGCAGCGATTGGCACGAGTGAGTGATCCGTCATGCCCGGTGATGTGTTGATCTCTAACAGCATGGGAGATGCCTTCCCATCCCACATCAGATCAGCCCTTGCCCAGCCTGAACACCCCAAAGCCTGAAACGCCGCCACCGATATGGACTGCATTTGCTGTCGAACCGTATCGTCGATCGGCGCGGGGCAGATTTTCCGGGTCTCGGTGCCGAAGTATTTGTTCTGATAATCGTACTTACCTTCTGGCGCAACGATCTCAATCACTGGCAACGCCACAACTTGTCCAGGAGCAAGCTCCAAGAGCGCGCAGGTAAACTCGCGGCCGCTCACAAACGCTTCCGCCATCACCTGCCGATCAAACTTTGCCGCAAGCGCGTAGGCCGGCATCAGTTCGTCCGCCTCGATGACCTTGGTCATACCTAATGAAGACCCTTCGGACACAGGCTTCACCGCAATCGGAAGGCCTAGCTGTTCGATCACCTGTGCTGGATTGAAACCGGCTTGTAGCATCGCGAAAGCAGGTGTCGGCAGGTTCATCGTGGACCAGAGCCGCTTCGTCACGATCTTGTCCATCGCAATACTGCTCGCCATCACACCGCTACCGGTATACGGGATCTTTAAAAGTTCCAACGCCCCCTGGACAGTCCCGTCCTCTCCGTAACGACCGTGAAGCGCAATAAACACCCGATCAACTTTTTCGGCAATCAGTTCCTGCAGGGGACGGTCCTTCGGATCAAAACTGATCGCATCAACCCCCTGGCGAAGCAGTGCCGCCAAGACGCTCGTTCCGGAGCGGATGGAAATTTCACGCTCGGCAGACTGTCCGCCCATCAGTACGGCGACACGTCCCATCGCCTTCGGATCAGGGCGCTGCAGCTGGGCAAGTGATCGTTCGGTCACTGACCCCCCCCACTGAGCGTCTTCATCTGTGCAGGCACCGCCCCAATGGATCCCGCTCCCATCGAGAGCACCACATCTCCATCGCTCGCCAACTGGCGAATCGTCGCGGCCATGTCTGTTATCGACTCCACATACACGGGCTCTACACGCCCTGCGACACGAATCGCCCGAGCAAGCGCTTTCCCGTCGGCAGCCGCAATCGGCTGCTCGCCTGCGGGGTAGACCTCGGCAAGCAGCAGCTGGTCAGCCTCTCCCAGGACACGCACAAAATCTTCAAACAGATCTCGGGTCCGGCTATAGCGATGCGGCTGAAACGCCAGCACAATACGTCGCCCAGGAAATGCGCCACGTGCGGCGGCAATGGTTGCTGAGATCTCGGCTGGGTGATGTCCGTAATCGTCAATCAACGTAAACCGTCCACGACGTGCGCAGTCAAACTCGCCACAGTTCTGAAACCGTCGACCCACACCTTTGAAGTCACGCAAGGCGTCGACAATGGCCTGATCCGGCAGACCAAGTTCGGTGGCCACCGCAATCGCTGCAAGGGCGTTCTGTACGTTATGGCGCCCAGGAAGATTGAGTAGCACTGTTAGTGGCGGTGTGTCTTCACGTAAGACGGTGAACTGCATTGCCCCTGCACGATCCTGAAGATCAACCGCCCGAACCTGCGCATCTTCAGCAAGACCATAAGTCACGACTGTTTTCGACAGGAATGGAACGATCTCACGAACATGGGGATCATCTGCGCAGACCACTGCAGTTCCGTAAAAAGGAAGGCGTTGGGTGAAGGCGATGAAGGCCTGCTTCAGTTTGGCGAAGTCATGGTCATAGGTCTCCATGTGGTCTTCGTCAATGTTGGTGATGACTGCCATCATGGGTAACAGGTTCAAGAAGGAACCATCCGACTCGTCGGCCTCTGCCACGATGTAATCACCAAGCCCCAGTCGCGCATTGGCGCCGGCGCTATTCAGACGCCCACCAATCACGAACGTGGGGTCTAGTCCTGCCTGCGCCAGCACACTGGCCACAAGACTTGTGGTGGTGGTCTTGCCATGCGTGCCTGCAATTGCAATCCCTTGCTTTAACCGCATCAGTTCCCCGAGCATCAGCGCACGCGGCACCACGGGAATTCGTCGGGCGCGCGCGGTCAGCACCTCTGGGTTATCAGACTTCACCGCACTGGAGATGACCACAGCGTTGGCAGCGCCCAGATGCTCCGCGGCGTGACCAATAAAAATCGTTGCCCCTTGCTGCGCTAACCGTTCCGTTGCTGCATTTTTTGCAATGTCTGAACCCTGGACGCGATAGCCAAGGTTCAAGAGCACCTCGGCAATGCCAGACATGCCTGAGCCGCCGATGCCGACAAAATGAATTGTCTCGATCTTGTGTCTCATCTCGGCTGCTCCTGGGTCTGGTGCCCGATCACTCCGGCCACCTGGTTGGCGGCCTGTTGTGCTGCATCTCGCATCGCCCGCGCACGTGCTCGCGTACCCACTTCAATACAAGTCTCACGCGTCAGAGCGATCAGTCGCTGCACCATTGCGCTAGAGGCAATAACGTCTGCATCGGTCGTGAGATCCGCCTGTCGAATCAGCCAGGCGGCATCATGATCTGAGAGGTAACGCGCATTCGCTGTCTGATGATCATCAATCGCGGAAGGCAGCGGCACGAACACAGCCGGTAGGCCTGCTGCGGCAACCTCCGTTACCGTCGAGGCACCTGCACGACAGATAACAAGATCGGCCCAGGCATAAGCAGCATCCATGTCGCGGATAAATGCGGTGCAGTCCGCTTCGATCGCAAGGCGCTGATAATGCTGGCGCACAGCATCTAGGTCCTTTTGCCCAGTCTGGTGACGGATGGTCAGTCGCTGACCCTGACGAACGGCCTCTGCAAAACAGACAGGCAGAGACTGGTTCAGCGCGGTCGCGCCAAGACTTCCCCCCATCACCAAGACACGCAGACCACCGGTACGATTCTCAGCACGCGTCGCAGGATCTGGAAGTTGAAGAATCGACTCGCGAACCGGGTTGCCGATCAATACGGATGTGTCTGGCGCGAACCGTGTCTTGGGAAAGCTCACCATCACGCGCTGCGCGATTCGGGCAAGCCAGCGATTGGCCGTGCCCATCACTGCATTCTGTTCATGAACACACAACGGAATACGCCTGAGTCGTGCGGCAAGTCCCACAGGAAAAGTCACATATCCGCCAAAGGCCACAATCACTGAAGGCCGCGCATGGCGAACGATGGCAAGCGCATCGATAAGTGCACGGGCAAGCCGCATCGGAAGCCCTAACCATGCCGATAGTCCTTTCCCGCGCAGCCCCGTGAAGCGAAGAATGTGTAACCCAATGCCTGCGTCAGGGATCACACGTGCCTCCAGGCCACGATCTGTGCCGACCCACTCCGCATGCCATCCCTGTTGACGCAATGCCTGAGCCACCGCGAGCGCTGGGAAGACATGGCCGCCAGTTCCACCGGCCGCAATCAAGACTCGCGGCATCATGCGGCGGCTCCTTTGCGTCCCAACTGCCGATTCTCGGCATCAATCCGAAGCAGCACCCCCATGGCCATACAGACGGCCAACATGGAACTTCCGCCATGGCTGATAAACGGAAGGGTGAGTCCCTTGGTCGGTAGGAGTCCTGTATTCACCCCTGCATGGATCAGTGTCTGAACGCCAAACCAGACCCCGATGCCTTGCGCCACAAGTCCCGAGAAAAGCTTTTCCTGCGACATGGCCGTGCGGCCAATCTCAATAGCGCGACGGACGATAAAGGCGAAGGCCAAGATCACTAACGTGATGCCGACAAAGCCAATCTCTTCTCCCATCATGGCGAAGATGAAGTCCGTATGAGGAAGCGGCAGGTGGCCCATCTTGGCGACACCCGTTCCCAGCCCCGACCCCAAGAAGCCTCCGTTACCAAACGCTATCAAGGCACCGCAGAGCTGATAGCCCGTGGTCTGCACCATCTCGGGATCGCAAGGCTTAAGGTACGAGATCACACGCATCAGACGCCAAGGCGTGAGCCAGACCATAGCGGCAAACACCGCAAAGAGCGCAAGAATGAGGGGGAGAAAAATGCGCAGGCTCATCCCCCCAAGGAGGAGAATCGCTGCGGTAATCAACATGATTACAATCGTTGATCCCAGGTCAGGCTGATAGAGCAGCAGGGCCATCACCAATGACATCACCACGCCAATCGGAAGCAGTCCGCGGACAAAGGTATGCATACGATCCTGACGCCGAATCACATAGGCGGCCGCAAATAAGAGCGCAAAGAGCTTCATGAGCTCGGCGGGCTGAAGCGTGAAAAATCCCAGCGGAATTGCGCGAACAGCACCGTCTTTCATGATGGCCGCGCCAAAGACGACTTTCATGCCAGCCACGATCACTAGCAGCGCAACCCCAAACAGAAATAGCGGAGTGGAGAGGGTATGTAAGACCGACATCGGGATTCGGGTCATGAGGAACATCGCCACAAGACCAATCGCCAGATGAATGGGATGTCCGCGCATGCCACGCCAAAACACCGACTCCGTGTTATTGCTGGGCAAGGGCAGGTTTGCGGAATAGACCATCACCAGGCCCACTAACAGCAGCCCAAAAAACACCGACAGCAAGACGCGATCGCTATTGGCGATCGAGACTATTGGCGCTGTGCGATCGGACGCTAGCATGCGATGCCCTGCTCCTCTGCGAGTATGGCGACTGCATCACGGAAGGCCTGCGCCCGTGCCACATAGTTCTTGAACATGTCGAAGCTGGCACAGGCGGGAGACATCAGCACTGGAATACCGCCCAGCTGTGTCGCCAGCGAATAGGCCTGACGCACCGCATCTTCCATCGACGTCGCCGCCTGAACCGTCACGCCCTGTGCGCTAGCGATATTGCCAATCGTTGGGCCATCACGACCAATCGTGATCACGGCTTTTGCAAAGCGACGCAAGGCGTCAGCCATGGGCGAGAAGTCCTGACCTTTGCCGTCTCCACCCGCAATTAATATCAGCGGCGTTGCAATGCCTGTTAACGCAGCAACAGTAGCGCCGACATTCGTACCTTTGCTGTCATCGACGAAATCAACGCCATGGACATGGCTCACCCATTCCGTGCGATGGGCGCCACCGTGAAACTCGCGTAGCGCGTGAAGAAGCGGCGCAAGGGCAGGCGTCACAGCGCGACATAGCGCTAGCGCCGCCAGTGCATTCATTGCATTGTGTCGACCACGCACACGTAGTGCGTCTGCAGGCATCAGTCGATGCAGACGCGATTCATCGATCGGATCGCGCACCGCCATCCAGACAATGCCTTCTTCAACAAGCCCAAGATCACCAAGACCTGCTGGAACATCCAGACCAAAAGAGACCCTTTCAGACTGGCTTTGTGCCGCTTTCAGCACAGCCGCGTCTTGTCGATTGACGATGGCGCAGACCGGCGTCGCTGTGGATGAGAGCCCGTGACCAAAGACACGCGCTTTGGCGTTGAGATAGTCCTCCATATCCAGATGCCAATCGAGATGGTCCTCGGTGATATTCAATAGCGCTGCAGCCGTCGGATGAAAATGCTTGGCAAGGGCCAACTGGAAACTGGATAACTCCAGCACCCATACCTGGGGGAATCGACTCTGGTCTTCCCGATCCATCACGGCATCGAGCAGCGATGGGCTAATGTTGCCTGCCTCTTGTGCATCAAATCCAGCACGTCGAAGCAGGGCGACGGTCATCTGAGTCGTCGTGGTCTTGCCATTCGTTCCCGTAATCGCCAAGACCTTCGGTAGCTCTAAAGGCAGCTCAAGATCCGAGCCGGCAGAAGTCAGGCTACTCGCATGCGCGGCATGGTGAATCGCCCACTCAAAGAGATCGATCTCTCCGTAGATCGGCAGTCCCCGTGTCGTCGCCTCTTCTAAGAGAGCAGCAATTGGACTGTTGTGCTTAGCGTGTGGCGTGAGCCCCGGACTGGGAATCACCATGTGGATGCCATCAAGCCAGTCTGCTGAAAACGGCGTGGCCACACCGACCTGCACGGTAAGCCGTCTACCGTCTCGCGACAGCGCACGCACGGCTTCTCCTGCAGGCGGCGACTCGCGGCTATCAATGATTGTGACTGCAGCCCCATGACGAAGCAGCCACTTCACCGTGGCGAGCCCAGACTCTCCCAGTCCAATCACTAAGGCGTGGGATCCACTCCAGTCAAAGTCCATCGGAATGGCAGGACACGGTGGTGTGGTCGGGGTCTGTTGTTTTATTCGACTCATATCAGATAACAAATTTCTTTCAATTCACTTTGCACAACGGGTTAACGCAGCTTCAAGGTCGACAGGCCGGCCAGAACTAGAATCATGGTGATGATCCAGAACCGAACAACCACCTGCGTCTCCTTCCAGCCACCAACTTCAAAATGGTGATGAAGGGGCGCCATTTTCAGAATGCGTCGTCCTTCCCCAAATCGTTTCTTCGTGTACTTGAAGTACCCGACCTGCAGCATCACAGAGAGTGTCTCCACAACAAACACGCCTCCCATGATGAATAGAACAATCTCTTGTCGAACCACTACGGCGACCGTTCCGAGTGCACCACCAAGTGCAAGTGCCCCCACATCGCCCATAAAGACCTGCGCGGGATAGGCGTTAAACCAGAGAAAGGCAAGCCCTGCGCCGACCAGTGCCGCGCAGAACACCGTGAGTTCTCCTGCGCCAGGAATAAATGGAATCAATAGATACTTCGCAAATACTGCATTGCCAGTGACATAGGCAAAGACGCCCAAGGCGCCTGCGACCATGACCGTTGGCATGATCGCCAGACCATCCAGTCCATCCGTCAGATTGACAGCATTACTGGTGCCCACAATCACAAAGTAGGTCAGCAGCATGAACCCGAAGACGCCTAGGGGATAAGCGATTTCTTTAAAGAAGGGCACCATCAGACTCGCCTTCGGCGGCAAGGTCATATTGAAGCCGCTACTCACCCATTGGGTAAAGAGTTCAAGCGCCTGCGCATTGCTCTGCGCAGGAACAGAAAAGGCAAGGTAGATCGCTGCAACAATGCCAATCAGTGACTGCCAGAAATATTTCCAACGAGCAGGAAGTCCTCGTGGGTCTTGATTAACAACCTTACGATAGTCATCAACCCATCCCACAGCGCCAAAGCCCATGGTCACTAGGATCAGCACCCAGATGAACCGGTTAGAAAGATCTGCCCAGAGGATGGTAGTGATACCAATGGCCAGAAGAATTAGCGCACCGCCCATCGTCGGCGTGCCGGTCTTCACCAAGTGTGTCTGAGGGCCATCGTCACGAACCGCCTGACCAACTTTTAATTCAGTGAGTTTGCGGATCACCGCAGGGCCCAAGAACAGTCCGATCCCAAGGGCCGTGAGCGTCGCCATGACGGCGCGAAGCGTAATATAGTTAAACACCGCGGCCGCGCGGACATACTGCTCAAGCCAGTCAAAAAATATCAGCAACATGGCGCTGGGTCTCCCGTTGGGTGGATCAATGCCTCTACCACCCGTTCCATACGCATAAAACGAGACCCCTTCACCCAGACCGATGGATGCCGTTGTTCATTCTGCGCCTGACGGATTGCCGTCTGTAGCATTGCAATCAGCTGTGGAAGGCTTTCCTGATAAAGCCCAATCTTTGTTCGAGAAGACGCCTTAGCCATTGCCTCACCGTGGAGCCAGAGCGATCGTAGATTCTGCTGGGCTGCGTAATGAAGGACTTCGTCATGGAAGGCATCTCCCTGATCCCCGACCTCGCCCATGTCTCCAAGCACTAGCATCTGCGGCTGCGGCATGGTGATCAGTGCATCAATTGCGGCACGAACAGAATCGGGATTCGCGTTGTAGGTGTCATCAATCACCACGCCACCCCCCGCTAACGCAAGCTGCAGCCCACGCCCCTTCACCGGCGCAAACTGAGACAGTGCCGTCGCAATAGCATCGGACGAAATACCTGCAGCAACGCCACAGGCTGTCGCTGCTAAGAGGTTCATTGCGAAATGCTGGCCGGCACCCCGGGGAACGATCGTGATCGTCTGCTGATCGGGAAGCCTGATCACGAGCGTCTGTTGGCCAGACGCAGCGGTCTGCCAGCGCCCGAGCACTTCGTCACCATGGAATGGCGACTCCGCAGCAGAATCCTGAAAACCGAAACGAATCATGCGTCGCGATCCCGCCTGCGATCGCCAGATCGACTCGTGCGCTGGATCTCTCGGAAAGATTGCCACGCCATCAGCAGGTAGCGACTCAAAGACCTGGCCATTTTCCTTCGCCACGGCCTCCACCGATTTCATAAATTCCTGATGCTCACGCTGCGCGTTGTTCACCAAGGCAACCGTTGGTTTTGCAATGGCAGCAAGGCCCGCAATTTCACCAGGATGGTTCATCCCCAGCTCTAACACTGCAAACCGATGCGATGGCAGTAGCCCTAATACCGATAGCGGTACGCCAATATGATTGTTCAGATTGCCGGGCGTTGCCCAGGCCTGCGTTGCGCCAAATGCCTGTGCGCCAATCGCCGCAATCATCTGCTTTACTGTTGTCTTACCGTTGCTGCCTGTGACTGCGACCACCGGGCCTTGCCATTGATCACGACGCGCCATCGCCCATCGCTGCAAGGCGAATAGGGTGTCCGGCACTTGCACCATGGCAAGCCCTTCCACAGACTGCAGAAGATCCGATCGGCTCACGATTGCAGCTGCTGCCCCTTTTTGCTGGACATCTTTCAAGAAATCATGGCCGTCAAAGTTTGGCCCAACGAGCGCAACAAAAAGCCCACCGGGTCCGATTGACCGGCTGTCCGTACTGACCGACTGAAAAGTGACAGACTCTGCCGCAACAGAGCACGATGCGCCAGGAACCGCTGCCATAAAGTCTTTGAGGCTAGGCATGGGCTACCCCTTGGGTCATGGACTGCCAACGGTTAAGGCCCTGCCGTGCATGCTCGACATCAGAAAACTCGAATGACTGCGTGCCAATCACCTGGCGCTGCTCATGCCCCTTGCCTGCAATCAGTACAAGATCGTTGGCCTGTGCCATCGCGATCGCCTCGGCTATTGCCTGCGCACGATCGGGCCGCGCCTCTACCTTCGATCGAAGCCCCTCGGGCACGCCTTTGAGAATTGCATCAAGGATCAACTCTGGAGACTCTGATCGCGGATTATCTGAAGTCAGCACCACCTTGTCCGCAAGTCGTGCAGCAATCTCACCCATCAAAGGACGTTTCGCTGAATCGCGATCGCCGCCACAACCAAATACGCAGATCAATCGCCCCGCGCGCGACTCTGCCAAAGGACGCAAGGCTTCTAAGACACGGGCTAAGGCATCCGGAGAGTGGGCATAGTCGACACAGGCCCATGGGCCCTGGGCAGTCTGAAGCATCTGAAGCCGTCCTGCGGGCAGTTTGAACTCTGCAAGTCGATCTCGTATCTCTTCGGGAGAGAGCTTCATCGCCAACAGACAGCCCGCCACCAAGATTGCGTTATCGACATTGTGTCGTCCGTAGACGGGTAGCTGCAGTTCACCGGATAGTGGTTCGGCTTTTCCAACACCACACAGACGCACAGAGAAACCTTGCGTTGTCGGCGTAACCTGCTCTGCGTGAAGCCCGGCTGCTGATTTCTCGGGGACACGTGCGCCAATCGCAATTCGGTCGACACGAAGATCAACCTGGTCCCACATTACATCCGCATACTGGTCATCCGTATTGATCACCGCAGTCGCTAGACTTGGCGCGGCAAAGAGCAATGCCTTCGCCTGGGCATACGCCTGCATGCTGCCGTGAATGTCTAAGTGGTCGTGGCTAAGATTCGTAAATGCGGCGATCTTGATGGCGCATCCCTGCAACCTGCCCTGTTCCAGACCGATGGACGACGCCTCAAGCACAACAGCCTTGACATTGCGTTGACGCAAATTAGCCAAGAGTCTCTGCAACGCAACAGCATCTGGCGTTGTGAGTCCCCCTGTCCACTGCTCATCCCAGGCTGGTTCGAAATCTGTCGAACAGCCCGCAGGAAAAATGCCCAGTCCGAGCGTGCCAACCGCTGCCGCTGGAACTCCTGAGCGCGCCAGTGCATAGGCCATTGCTGCCGTCACCGTCGACTTACCATTTGTGCCCGTGACAGCGATGAGTTGTAGCGTCATGCTGGGTCGGCCATAGAACTCCGAGGCAATCATCCCAAGACGATGGCCTAGCATCGGCACACGAATAGTCGGTACGCGACCAGACTCGGGACGCATCTCGGATTCGCTTGCGTCTCCCTCGATCACAATCGCTGCCGCGCCGGCATCCAGAGCAGCGGCAACGTAGTCATCTGCTGCTGTGTGTTTTCCTGCGCGCGCAAGAAATGCATCGCCAGGCCGAACCTTACGGCTGTCGGCCGTTAACTGGCCATGGGGGCCAACTTTAGCAATCAGCCAGTCACTGACCTGCTCAGAGATCGCGTCTCGGAGTCCCATCGGATGTGGACGAAGGCGCATCGGAATCGTCATCTCAGGTGCCCTCCGCAATCACCGCCGTTGCGGGCAGTACCCGCACCAACGGATTGGGTGATACCTGCATGCGACGCAGTGAGTCACTGACAATCTGCGAGAAGACAGGCGCTGCAACCTCACCCCCATAGTGCCGTCCCGCACTGGGCTCATCGACCATCACGGCCACCACAAACTTCGGGTTGTCCGCCGGTGCAAATCCAACGAACGAGGCGACATATTTATTCTTTGCGTAACCGCCACGCTCAGGTTTGTGTGCCGTGCCTGTCTTTCCTGCTACGGGGAATCCCATCACCTGCGCCTTCGGTGCGGTTCCTTCTGGTCCTGTCGCACGAATCAGCATCTTGCGAATGGCGCGCGCAGTTTCTGGCGAAAACACCTGGACGCCTGTAACGGGTTCCTTCCTCGGAACAAACGATAACGGGACGAGGTCGCCATCTCGTGCAAATACGGTATAGGCACGCGCCAGCTGTAACAGCGACACTGAAACACCATGACCATAGGACATCGTGGCCTGATCAATCGGCACCCATTTGTCTGGATTTCTTAGCCGACCCGATGTCGCACCGTTCAGATTGATATCAGGCACCCGTCCAAATCCAGCGTTGGCATAAAACGCGTGCATCTCACGGGCGGCAAGTTTCTGGGCGATCTTGACTGTGCCCACATTACTTGACTTCGCAAGAATGCCTTCGACATCAAGAACACCATGAGGGTGCGAATCGCCAATGGTGCGATTACCAATCGTTAGCTTCCCTGGTGCCGTCTGAAACTCTGTCGTCGGTGTCACGCGGCCTAGCTCTAGCGCCGCTGCAATCGAAAAGGGCTTCATGGTGGAGCCCGGCTCAAAGGTGTCGGTGACAACACGGTTACGGACGACATCCGGAGAGAGTCGGCCCCGTTTATTGGGATCAAAGGACGGCTCATTGACCAGCGCCAAGACTTCACCGGTCTTCACATCAATCACCACCGCTGCAGCAGCCTTAGGCCGATGCTGCTCCATAGCATTCTTTAACGCCGTCTGAACAATCGCCTGAATTCCCGCGTCGAGCGAGAGCTGCAGATCTTTCCCGTTGGTGGCGTCAGAGACAAGCTTTGCGCCAACTGCGTCGTTATTACGCGTGACAATCACACGGGATGAACCATGACGTCCCGCCAGATCTCCATCATGCATGAGCTCAATGCCTTCGGCACCCCGCTCTTCGGCATTCGTAAAACCCACAATATGAGCAAAGGTGTCGCCATAGGGGTAGTACCGCCTGAAGTCTGACTCAATCTCAATCCCCGGCATACGCAGCTTGCGAATCTTCTCCGCCTGCTCAAGATCAAGTCCTTTTGCGACCCAGAAAAACTTTTTGCTCTGGCTGATCTTCTGTTTCAGCTCCGCGGGTTTCATCTGCAGAATTTCTGCAAAGGCATTAAACCGCGGATGCGCGACATTAAACTTTGTCGGAACAATGCCGACCTGCTCTTCGCGCACACTGGATGCAATGACCTGGCCGTTGCGATCCAGCACACGGCCACGGGTTGCTGGAATCTCCCGCTCACGTTCGAATCGTTTTTCGGCACGACTCTGCCACTGATCGGCATTGACGAGCTGCAACTGAAATGACCGAACCACGACAGCCACGAACCCCACCATCAACAGAAAGAGCACAAATTTCGAACGCCCCTGCGTCGCCCGCCAGGTCAGCACAGGCTCGGCAGACTTGCCTACTGCACTAGAGCGGAAACGACCAGGGAGCGCGGATGATCGTGTGTTCATCGCGCTGCCTTGGGCTGTGCCACAAGTGACGGTGGCGAATACAAGGTATCGACGGGGCGTAACGGCACCATCTTCAGATCACGCCGAGCGATCGCATCAATCCGGGCGGGATTACGCAGGGCGGTAAGCTCCACCTGAAGCACTTCGATATCCGAATCTAGTTTCTGTGAGGCCCGATCCACACGCTCAATCTGTGCATAGAGCCGTCGCTCGTGATATCGCGAGTTCACTAACGCCAACGCGGAAAAAGTAATAAGGGCCACTAAGAGCCACTGGCGACCGGTCACAGACGCCCTCGATGAAGATGCGGGAGACGCTCAGCAATCCGCAAAGTCGCGGAACGTGCACGGGGATTACGCGCAACTTCTGCTGCAGACGGACGAATCCGTGCGATTGGCTTCAGACAGGCCGATAACTTTGTCGAGCGCTCTGTGCCCGATTGCTGCTGGGCAATGGTCTCGAGCAAGGCCTCTTGGGCACGAGTCAGTGTCCGGTCTGCTGAGCTGCGCGGTGCTTTACCCGACCAGTCCCGAATGAACTGTTTAACGATGCGATCCTCGATCGAGTGAAAACTGATGACCGCAAGGCGCCCAGACTCGCGCAGAAGTTCGAGCGCAGCCTTGAGGACCACCACGAGTTCGTCGAGTTCACCGTTGATGTGAATCCGTAAAGCCTGAAACGTGCGCGTGGCGGGATGCTGCCCCGGCTCCGGACGCGCCCGGCAACGGCGTAAGGTTGCAGCGACAAGGTCGGCGAGTGCCTTGGTGG
>JACCED010689129.1_pt1 | contig 16056 bp, 15 predicted proteins | sample 7455021 | NCBI WGS metagenome assembly JACCED01 (sample SAMN15323456, study PRJNA562643) | freshwater metagenome | isolation source: river surface water | place: USA:Blue River Watershed | collected 2017-08-19 | reverse complement strand
CTCGAACTGCGCGTGCGCGATTGCTGCACGAACAAGCAACGAGACCTCCATGACATCTTCTGCTTTGTACTGAAGTAACTGCGCTAGGTCCACCAACAAGCGGGGTATGTCGCTGGCCGGCGGCGGGACATAGGTCGCAGTTTCAAGTCGCAAGCCGATGAAATTCTGCCGATCTCTTATTTGGCCGGGCATGCTGGCAGGTTCGCCTTCGAGCAGGGTGTGATGCATGACACACAACAATGACTGGTCAAATGCAGACTGCCCATGCGCATGTACCGCGTCAGCGCCCGCCATGTAGGCTTGCAAATAAGCCAGGGTCTCCTGACTGTCTTTGTTTTTATGTTCAACCTTGTTCGAGCTGGCTTCAAGTTCGTGCAGTAGCAACCCATCGAAGCCTGTTTTCGTGCCTTCAATCTGGCTACTATCGACTGCTTCACGACGATTGAGCATGTGCATCAGCAGATGGGCGTACGCGTCATTCTCCTGAATGGCATTTCCCAAGTTTTGCAGCTCACTCTGCGCTGTTGCGAGTAGCCCGTAGCACGAAGGGATATTAAGCCGTTGCGGCACGAGCGGAGGCACCACCGCAAAACAACCACTACGACCCGGGATAGGGACGCAGGTTGACTGCAAATCTGGATGGAGGTCTATTTTGTTCAAAGCTGAAATACCGGTTACGTTATTCCAACTTTCTACCACAAAACACAAATAATAGAAATCTTATTTTAGGTTTCTGCTTCAGCTTGCAGTAACCAGTTTAACTGCATCAATACGAAATTTTCGGCAAATCGGTTGTTGCACATAACACCCCCTATGCCACATTTTAGAGGCTCAGAAATGTCTAGCGTTCTTCGGTCGATTCAGGCGGCTGCGGAAGGAGGCCCTAAAACCAAACACAGCCCCTACCGCCTATGAAAAGTATTACGACCAGGGATTCCGTGACGCCGTCCGCCACATTGAGGACTACCGCCGGGCCCTTCAGGCGCGATACAGCCAGCTCCGCCCCGAAAAGGACTAGAATCTACAAGGGCTACTCACAAGCGAGGTGGCGAAAATTGCCTGAGCACACACCGGCACAACCTATCCCGGGAATCGTCTTCTCGGACGAAAAGCACCTGCCTTGGATTCCGTCAAAGTTCGCGGATGGTGTAGAGGTTAAGAACCTCGGCAAAGCCGATGGGCGAGCGATGCAGCTTGTCCGTTTTAAGCCCGGTGCCTCATACCCCTCGCACACCCACACGGATTGTGAGTTTCTCTATGTTCTGAACGGTGAGGTATTCCAGAACGGTGTCCGCCTGACAGCCGGGTGCTCGGTTGCCGCCTCCGCCGGTTCAATCGACGAAACCTTTATTAGCCCGAACGGATGCCTGTTTCTGCTGTTCTACGGCAAAACCCAAAGTTAGACGTTTGTTAGACGGTGAGCAACCAAAGCAGCGCAAAATTCCGAAGGCTCAACCTCTAAAACCCTTTGCTGGCTTACGTTTTAATAGACAACTACTCTATAAGCCCCAATTAAAAAGGGTTTCAGAAGCATTAACCTCTGAAACCCTTGTATTTGGCGGAGACGAGAAGATTCGAACTTCCGATACCCTTTTGGGGTATGCTCCCTTAGCAGGGGAGTGCCTTCGACCACTCGGCCACGTCTCCAATCCGGTTACCCTAGGGCAAAACCGGAGGCTGAATTCTAGCGGGTCAGCCCCCCAGGGTCAAACTTGATTGACGCTTATTTAGCCTGATCGAGGCCAAAGGTGCGGTGCAGCACGCGCACAGCCAGTTCCAGATACTTTTCATCCAGAATGACCGAAATCTTGATTTCCGAGGTGGAGATCATCTGCAGGTTGATGCCCTCTTCGGCCAACGCGCGGAACATCTGGCTGGCGACGCCCGGGTGCGAGCGCATGCCGACGCCAACGGCCGAGACCTTACAGATCTTATTGTCGCCAAAGATTTCGCGGGCGCCGATGTGCTTGCGGACTTCTTCCAGAATGGCCTTGGCCTTGTCGAAGTCGCCCCGGTTCACGGTAAACGAGAAGTCGGTGGTGCCGTCGTGGCTGATGTTCTGGATGATCAGATCGACGTCGATGTTGGCTTCGGCGATCGGGCCCAGGATCTGGTAGGCAATACCGGGCTTATCGGGCACGCCGAGAACGGTGAGCTTGGCTTCGTCGCGGTTAAAGGCAATGCCGGAGATGATTGGTTGTTCCATGTTCGTGTTGTCCTCAACGGTGATGAGGGTGCCTTCGCCACCCTGACCATATTCTTCAAAGCTGGATAGAACGCGCAGCTTGACCTTGTATTTGCCGGCGAATTCGACGGAGCGGATCTGCAGCACCTTAGAACCCAGGCTGGCCATTTCCAGCATTTCTTCAAAGGTGATGGTGTCGAGCTTGCGGGCCTCTGGCACGATGCGCGGGTCGGTGGTGTAGACCCCATCGACGTCGGTATAGATCTGGCATTCGTCGGCCTTGAGTGCCGCAGCAAGCGCCACACCGGTGGTATCTGAGCCACCACGACCCAGGGTCGTGATGTTGCCGTTTTCATCAACGCCCTGGAAGCCAGCCACCACAACGACCTTGCCTGCCTTGAGGTCGGCACGCATGGGCGCGTCGTCGATCGACAGGATGCGCGCCTTCATGTGGCTGTCATCCGTGAGGATCTTGACCTGGCCGCCGGTATAGCTGACGGCATCAACACCGATTTCTTTAAGGGCCATCGACAACAGGCCAATCGTAACCTGTTCGCCGGTCGAGAGGATGACATCCATCTCGCGCGGATCGGGATTATCTTGCAGGGCCTTGGCCAGCGCGATCAGTCGGTTGGTCTCACCGCTCATGGCGGAAACGACCACGACCACGTCGTGTCCATCCTTGCGGAAGGCCGCAATTCGACGGGCGACGTTCTGGATGCGCTCGGGGTTGGCGACGGAGGTGCCGCCGTATTTCTGGACGATGAGAGCCATCAGTAAGTCTTATCAAAGATTGAACAAAGCGGCGCCGATTATAGCCTAAATTCACACCAAACCGGCACCTGCCTTGGCGCTGCAAAGCCTTCTGGGCTGGCGAATCACGCTCAAATCATGCCGCAGCGCACCATTACGGTGCACATAAATTTGACTTCGCGCAATGACTGTCTAGATTGAAGAGTAAGTGGGAGACAATCATGAACACGCCCGTTAAAAAGCGGTTCAGAAAGACTGGGGGAGATACGGGGAAGGTTACGCCCCTCAAAGGCATGCTGAAGCAGCCCCCGAAAGCGCTCCGTCTGGAACTGGGCCTGACTCAGTCAGATTTCTGGTCACCCGTGGGGGTGTCGCAGAGTGGTGGCTCGCGCTATGAGTCGGGCAGAAAGCTGCCCGCCGCGATTAGTGCCCTACTCCATCTGGTGCACATTCAAGGGGTGCAGATCAACGAATCCGTCGGCGCTGATCGGCTTGTAGGTGCAACCCTGAAAGAAGCGGATCCGGCGCGCTACGAGGCGTTGCTCAAATCCCCGGTTAAAGGCTGACCTGAACAGTCACTCCGGTTGAGCGAATCCGTTCGGCCCATGCATTCATAGCGGCTTCAGACAATGCGGTGAGGTGTGGTGCTTCCGGTTGCAAAGAAGGCCTAGCCAGGCCGTACAGATGGACGCCCTGAATCTGATCCCGGTTCCGAAGAACAAATTCCAGATACGCGGCTTCGTCTGCCGCATCAGGTGCCTGCCCATCCCACGCCAGCCAGCAGGTCTGTAGCCAGACGGGAGCCAGGCTGCAGGCCAGATCCAGCCGGTGTTGGATCTGTTCGGGTTTATAGCTGATGCCGTTGATCTGCTTCATGGAATCCGGCAGTAGCCGATCGACCTTGAACCAGACAACACCCCCCGCCTCGGCCAGTGCTTTTACGCCGGCCTGGACTTCGGGGCGCAGCATGAGGCTGCCATTGGTGATCAGCACCAGCGGGATGTCAAGCCCGTGGGCATCGCGTTGCCGGCGGGCAATCTCAACGGCCTCGGCAAACTGCGGCGAACTGGTGGGCTCACCGTTACCGGAAAACGCGATATCCCGGATCTGGCGCATGGGCTCGGGCGTATCGGGCGGAATCATCGGGCTTAATCCGGGGTTATCCAGCAACCCCCTCAACTCGGCTTCCAGTAGCCCGAGATTGACCTCCGGCGCTTCCCCCCGGTGCAGGCCGGGCACCTGGCAATAGGCGCAGGCCCAGTTACAGGCGTTATTGGTGTTGAGGTTGATCCCGATCGAGATGCCCCGCATACGGCGCGAGAGTACCGGGTACACGTAGGTCAGATTCAGAAAATCCGGATCGTGATCGCTAAAGGTCAGCCAGCGCACCGGCTGTGCGGGATCGGGCTTGCTGACGGAATCAGCGGGCGGCTTCGGGTCGCTCATGCTGCAATGATACAATCGCCCACTCGATTTAGACCGGAATTGCCAGAAGTCATGCGCATTACTCGCCGGCTGGAGTTTGACGCCGGCCACCGCATCCCTGATCACCGCAGCCAGTGCCGTCACCTGCACGGGCATCGTTACGCCATGGAAATCACCCTCTCCGGTGATGTGATCGATAAAGCCGGTGACCCGGCCAATGGCATGGTCATGGATTTCGGGGACATCAAGACGATTGCATTGCGTGAAGTGGTCGACCAATGGGACCACGCCTTCCTGGTGTACGAAAAAGACACCGAGATCGTGCTGCTGCTGGAGAAGATTCCCGATCACCGGACGGTACTGCTCGAGGTGGTCCCGACTGCCGAGAACCTGGCAACCGTGGCCTTCCGAAAACTGGCGCCGCATTACCAACACGCCTACGGTAACAATCTGAAACTGGAGCGTGTGCGGCTGTATGAAACGCCCAACTGCTGGGCCGATGCAATTGCCCCGATTGATCTTGTCGAGCCTAAGCCGTAATTTAGACGCCGGGTTTTACTCAACGCGCCGATAGACGCGTTCGAAGCGGCTTTTGCCGCACACACCAAAATCGCCGGGACCATACTGCATCAGCCAGTCGCCGGCCTCCCCCCGTAATACATCACGCCCTGCGGAACGCGCAGCAGTAAACGGTTCGTCGATCTGTTTAGCCAGTACGGGGACAGGCTTGGCCGTATAACTGCCGTCCTGGCCGTCTGCCGTGGGTGCAACGGCCTGATACTTGGCATCAAAACGGTGGCGATCCACGCTCCAGCGGTCTCCGGTACACCCGGTAATGATGGCATCACCTACCTGGTAGTTGTTCGGGCCTTCGAGGCTGATCAGTTCACCGGGTTCAGGCGCAAAGACAACCTGTACCACTTCGGTTTTGATGAAACGCCCCGCAACAGGGTCTTGAGAAAGATCGATGGCTTGCAGATGCAACATCAGCGATTCACATCCACCACAACTCGGCCGCGGACTTTACCTTCCAGCAGCTTGGCACCGACATCCATCGCCTCGGCCAAACCAATCTCGGTGGTGTTGGCTTCCAGCTTGGCAACATCTAGGTCGCGCGCCAGGCGCTGCCAGGCTTCCATCCGCTTTTCAGAGGGTGCCATGACGCTATCGATGCCGTAGAGGGTAATGCCGCGCAGAATGAACGGCATTACCGTGGATGGGAAATCCGCGCCACCCGCCAGACCGCAGGCAGCGACCGCGCCACTGTACCGGGTCGTGGCGCAGGCATTGGCCAGGGTGGTGCTGCCCACCGAATCGATCACACCGGCCCAACGTTCTTTGCCCAAGGGCTTGCCCGGTTCCGAGAGTTCTTTGCGGTCGATAATGTCTGCAGCGCCCAACGCCCTAAGATGTTGCGCTTCGTCCGGACGTCCGGTTGAGGCAATCACGGTGTAGCCCAGCGTAGCCAGCAACATGATTGCGACGCTGCCGACACCGCCATTGGCACCGGTCACGAGAATCTCACCATCGGCCGGTTTGATGCCGTGCTTTTCCAGGGCGAGCACGCAGAGCATGGCGGTGTAACCTGCGGTGCCAATGGCCATCGCCTGACGTTCAGTAAAGATCGGTGGCAGTGGCACCAGCCAGTTGCCATTCAAACGTGCTTTCTGTGCCAGGCATCCGCTGTGTGTTTCCCCGACGCCCCAGCCATTGAGGACAACCTTGTCACCGGGTTTCCAGCACGGATGATTGCTTTCGAGCACCGTGCCGGCCATATCAATACCGGGGGTCAGCGGAAACTTGCGGACCACGGGGCCTTTGCCGGTAATGGCGAGGCCATCCTTGTAGTTCAATGTGCTCCAGGCGACCTGAACGGTGACATCGCCTTCGGGCAAGGCCGACTCATCAAGTTCCTTCAGCTCGCAGCGATAGCCGGCGTCATCTTTGTTGATCTGCAAGGCGCGGTACATGGTCGGTCTCCGTGAAACAACGTTATGCGGCTATTCTATGACGGCCGGCGGTGAAAGCAAGCCTCAAAACACAAACGGCTCGCCGGGTAACGACGAGCCGTTTAAATCTGGCGGGTCCGGTGAGATTCGAACTCACGATGGGTTTCCCCACGCCGGTTTTCAAGACCGGTGCATTCAACCGCTCTGCCACAGACCCTTGGTTAAATTCAGGCGAGATTCTATCAGGTTGCGTTTAGGTTGACTCGGCCTTTGGTGGGCGCGCCCGGCGCGGACCACCGGTACGGGCACGGAAGGGTTTTGCCCCGCCACTCCCCTCAGCGCGCGGCGGCCTTGGGCCGCCAGAACGCTGCCCCGAAGGCTTGCCCCCCTGAAAACCGCCCTGCCCCTGACCGTGGCGAGGTGCCTTTCCGTTACCCGGCTTCTGCCCTTTGGCAAAGGGCTTCTTGCCGCGATGATTCTTGCGCAGGCTTTGCAATGCCGGCATCCCGGCGAGCTCACGGTGCAGGTTACGGTCTTCCCGGGCCTCACGTCGGAATTCGCTGACGATATCGCGCACATGCGCATTGGCACCACGAGGCTGACGATCATCATCTTCCCAGGCGTCGTCGTCATCAATGAACTGCAGTGCGGTCAGCGGATCGGTTTCACCCGGCGCTAACTGGTTGCCGTTGTACATCGCATCGAGCACGTATAGTTTTTCTTCGGGCAGGTTTTCCCACGGATCACGATCGTCCGGGAAATACGGCTGCGCATCCGGGTCGCGCGGTTTACGGCCACGCGGCGGGCGCTGATTGGCCTGCTGACGTGCGTACAACCACGCTTCGCCTTCGGCACGCGCCTTGGCATCTTCGTCGAGCTCGATGGGCTGTGCGTCTTCTTCGGTTTCTTCGAAATCGCCGGAGGCTTCGCTGGACTCAACGCCCTCTTCCGAACCTTCACCGGCCTGCGGGCGGGCGTTGCGCGGATCAGCGGCGTACTTGGCGGCCTGTTCAGCCTGATACTCGGCCAGCGCTTCAGGCGACATCGGTTCGAAGCCCGGGATGATTTCCGGTTGAATCGGGTTCCCGAGCAGGCGCTCAATGGACTTGAGCAGCACGGCATCATCATGCGTGACGAAGGCTACGGTATCGCCTGTCCGACCTTCTTCACCGTTCAGCACGCGATTCAGCCGCGACGGATAATCGTCGGGCACACCCGGTAGATCGTAATGCACGACCCGCTGGATACCATCCATATCAAAGCCGCGTACCGCCATATCGGTGGTTACGAGGGCATTGAGCTGGTTGTTCTGGAACTCATCGAGCGCACGGCCACGCGGGGGCTGACCACGGTGGGCATGCAGTGCAAAGGCGGTAATCGCGCTCTTAGCCAGTTTACGGGCCAGGCCTTCTGCGCCGAACTTGGTGCGAACAAACACCAGCGAGCGTGGCCAGGCTTCGTCTCTAAAGAGTTGCGCCATCAGCTCCCGCTTGCGATGCGGATCAACGGCGATAAAACGCTGATGTACCCGCGAGGTCACATCATCACCCCGGTCGATCACCACTTCTTCCGGGTAACTCAGCAGACCAGCGGCAAAGCCTCGGATGTCATCACCCAGGGCGCTGGCGACCACCACGGTCTGGCGCGTCTTGGGGAGCATGGGATAGAGACGCTCGAGCTCGGATGCCTGCCCCATGTCCATCATGCGATCGACCTCATCGAATACCAGAACCTTGACGCTGTCCAGATTGACGTGGCCCTGACCCAGATGATCCAGCAAACGACCCGGTGTGGCGATCAGGACATCCAGGCCGCGCTGTAGCGCCTGCACCTGAGGGTGCACACTGACACCACCATACACGGCAAAGGAATAAAAGTTGTCATGCCGACCATAGGTACGGAAGGCATCCAGAACCTGCAAGGCCACTTCGCGAGTCGGCACCAGCACCAGAATGCGCGGACCACGGCCGGGCACCTGCGTCAGTGCGGCGTCTTCACGATGCAGCAGATCCAGCGCCGGGATCGCATAGGCCGCCGCCTTACCCGACCCTGCGGGGGTCGCAACCAGCGCATCTTTACCCGTCAGCATCAGAGGGATCAGCGCCGCCTGCACCGGGGTCGGCACGGGGGCTGCACCGGAGGTATCGGCATCCTGAATCGCTTTCAGGCGCGATTCGCTCAAAGAGAATTGTTCAAAAGACATCGTCATGGCCCTCATGGGCAAACGCTTACACAAAAAAATTCAGATCAGAAACGAGGGTGGCGTTCGGCCCGAACCGGAGAATAAAAAATTAGATTCTCAGGCCGTGAGGCCACGCGACAGATCGTTACGGATATCGACGACCGATTCAAGACCCACAGCCATGCGCAGCAGATTGTCCTTGATGCCTGCAGCGGCACGTGCTTCCGGCGTGATGCGACCATGGGTGGTACTGGCCGGATGCGTGAGTGTTGTACGGGTATCACCCAGATTGGCGGTAATCGACAACAGCTGACAGGAGTCTACCACACGCCAGGCAGCATCCTTGCCACCCTTGACTTCAAAGCTGACGATCGCGCCGCCACCCGATTGCTGGCGCATGGCCAGATCATATTGCGGATGCGACGGCAGGCCCGGATAGTAGACCCGTTCGATGGCCGGATGGGCCTCGAGCCATTGCGCCAGTTCGAGCGCCGAGGCTGATTGGGCGCGCATGCGGATCGCCAGGGTTTCCAGCCCCTTGCCCAGCACCCAGGCATTGAAGGCCGAGAGCGTGGGACCGGTCGTGCGCAGAAACACGAAGATCTTTTCAACGATGGCCTTGCTCGCACATACGGCACCGCCCAGCACCCTGCCCTGACCATCCAGATATTTGGTGGCCGAATGCACCACGATATCGGCGCCGAGGGCCATCGGCTTTTGCAGCACCGGTGTGCAGAAGCAGTTATCAACAGCCAGGGGTACATCGTGCTCCTTCGCAATTGCCGCCAGTGCCGCAATGTCGCCAATCTCGGTTAGCGGGTTGGACGGCGTTTCGCAGAACAGCAAACGCGTGTTCGGACGAATGGCGGCCTGCCACTCGGCTGGATCCGTCAGCGACACAAAGGTCGTCTCGATGCCAAAGCGCGGCAGGATGGTGCCCAGCAACTGGATGGTCGAGCCGAACAACGACTTGGAGGCCACGATGTGATCTCCGGCGCTGAGATTGGCCATGATCATGGCCGTAATGGCGGCCATGCCGCTGGCGGTGGCGATACAGGCTTCGGCACCTTCCAGTGCGGCCAGACGTTCTTCGAAAAGCGTGACGCTGGGGTTGGTGAAGCGTGCATAGACGTTGCCATCCTCCTCGCCGGAGAACATGACGGCAGCCTGGGCCGCATTCTCGAACACAAAACTCGAGGTCAGGTACATGGCCTCGCTGTGCTCACGATGCTGCGTCCGGTCCATACCGGCGCGCACCGCCAATGTATCGGTGGCCAAGCCTGTGGGCAGCGGTTTCCTGTGGTGATTACTCATGATGCGGTCAGTTTACTGCCCCGGGCGACGAACGAACATCTCGATCTGCTGGGCGTCATTGCTACCTTCGTCATCGTCGTCACTGCCGGATGCTGGCTTTGCCGGCTTCTGACGGGCGCGCTCGACATTTTCAAGGTAGGCCTCATCCACATCCCCCGTGATGTAACAGCCGTTAAAGCAGGAGGCATCAAAACGGTGAATGCGCGGGTTACAGGCTCGCACCGACTCTTCCAGCGCATCGAGGTCCTGATAAATCAGTTCGTCAGCGCCGATCAGTGCAGCGATCTGCGCATCGGTACGACCGGTGGCAATCAGTTCGCTACGAGTCGGCATATCGATGCCATAGACATTCGGGAAACGCACAGGGGGGGAAGCCGATGCGAAATACACTTTCTTGGCGCCGGCGGCCCGTGCCATCTCGACAATCTCGTGGCTCGTGGTGCCTCGGACGATCGAATCATCAACCAGCATCACATTCTTGCCGGCGAACTCCTGCGTCACGGTATTGAGCTTCTGGCGTACCGATTTCTTGCGGGTTGATTGGCCCGGCATGATGAAGGTGCGGCCGATGTAGCGGTTCTTCACAAAACCCTCGCGGAATGGAATCCCCAGCGCCTGCGCCATCTGCAGGGCAGCCGGGCGTGACGAATCCGGGATCGGGATCACGACGTCAATGTTAGCCGGGTCGATGATCTTGCGCACTTTGGCGGCCAGAGCTTCACCCATGCGCAGACGGGTTTCGTAGACAGAGACATCGTCCTGCATCGAATCGGGACGCGCCAGATACACATACTCGAACAGACACGGCGACAACTCGTGATGGGCTGCACATTGCTCACGCACCATGTTGCGATCCAGATCTACAAAGACCGCTTCGCCCGGTGCCACATCGTCAATGCGCTCGAAACCCAGTGTGTCGAGCGGGACGGATTCGGAGGCCAGCATCCACTCGGGCCCTTGCGGCGTTTCGTTCTTACCCAACACCAGCGGGCGAATACCGAAGGGATCACGGAAAGCCAACAAGCCATAACCGGCAATCATCACCACCACCGCGTAGGCGCCGCGAACGCGCTGATGCACCCCACGTACCGCTTTAAAAATCGCAGCTTGATCCAGCTTGGTGCCGTTAGCTGCTTTCTGCAGTTCGTGTGCGAGCACATTGAGCAGCACTTCGGAATCCGAGTTGGTATTGATATGACGCAGATCCAGTTTGAACAGCTGTTGCTTCAGCTCTTCGGCATTGGTCAGATTACCGTTGTGCGCCAGCATCAGACCAAAGGGTGAATTCACATAGAAGGGTTGGGCTTCGGCAAAATTGTAGGCCGAACCCGCGGTGGGATAGCGGCAATGAGCAATGCCCCAGTTGCCCGGCAAGGCGCGCATGTTCCGGGTACGGAATACGTCGCGGACCAGGCCTGGTCCCTTGTGCATATGGAAAGTACTGCCTTCAGAGGTAGAGATGCCCGCGGCGTCCTGACCGCGGTGCTGAAGCACCATCAGGCCGTCATAGAGGAGCTGGTTAACCGGTGTGGTGGCAACGACGCCAATGATTCCGCACATGTGTTATCTCGATTATCTGGAAGGGGGATTCGGGGGCACCGGCTGGAGAAGCAGCTGCGGCGAAATCTGAGGCGCGAGTTGAGGCGCCAGCTGGCTGAGCGTGTCGGCATAGGCAATATGCTTGGCCAGATCATCGGGCAACCAGGGTTTGATAAGTGTCACGCCCTGCTCGGCCAGCGGCGCAAGACGCGCCTGCCGCCACCAGGACTCTTCAGGCAATTTGGTCATGCCACCGATGGCAACCAGCAGCAGCACAACAAGGATGCCGCGTGCACCGCCAAAAACCATACCCAGGGTCCGATCGAAGAAGCCGAGGCCGATGGCATGCAGGGTTTTACGAATCAACACACGAAAGATCGATGTCACGAGCAGTGCCGCGATGAAGAGCAGAATCCAGCCGCCAGCGACCTGCCAGAACGGCACGGTGAGATACGGCGCCAGTAATTGGGTACCCACCTGCTCGCCCCACTGCCGGGCAACCAGAAAAGCGACCACCCAGGCACCCAGCGCCATGACTTCACTGACCATGCCACGCCAGGCACCCAGCAGCACGGACGCTGCCAGTATGGCGATGATGGCGTAATCAAAACCGGTCATGGGATTTCAGGGTCAGGGAGTTCGGGTTCGGAATGCCGTTTCGCCTGATCGCCACTGCTTTACTTCTTGGCGACCATGCCGTTCAGACCGGCTTTGGAGATCTTGGCCAGGGCCTTATCGGCGGCTTCCTTGCTCGGGAACGGTCCGGCCTTGACGCGGGTCTTGCCGGCCAGGTTACCGGTGGCTTCTTCGGTCCAGCTGCTGATGCCCTGAGCCTTCAGCTTGGCACGAACCTGCTTGACGTTATCGGCATCGGCGAACACGCCCACCTGAATGTAATACTGACCGGTGTCCTTGGCGTCTTTCTTGTCGGAGGCCGCTTTATCCACTGGCTTATCAGCCGGTTTTTCAGCTTTCTTTTCCGGTGCCTTCTCAACGGGCTTATCGGCCGGTTTTTCTACGGGCTTGGCGGGTTCGGGCTTCTTGTCCGGGGCCGGTGTCGAAGTCTTGGGTTCAACCGGTGCAACCACGACGGGGGACGCCGGTTGTGATGCTGCTGGCGCGGTCTCGACCGGTTTGGCCGGCACGGCATCGACAGGTTTTTGCTCAGGCACCGGGCTTGGTGCCGGTGGGGCAGATTCGTTCTCAGCAGGGGGCACAGGCACCGGCTGTGCAACGGGCGCCACAGCAGCCGTGGCACGGTCTTCTGCGGTGACAATGCGGAAGTCATTGAGTTGCGGCGGTGGCGCGGCGTCCATAATCATCGGCAGCACGGCGGCAGCGACGATGACAAAAAACGCTGCCCCGATCAAACGGCGGCGCGCACTCTTTTTGAGTTCCTGTTGGCTGTCTATTTCCGGAGTATCTGGCTTCATGCCGTTCTGCCCATGTCCCGGAGGACGTCAGCGACTGTTAGGAAAGATCCGAAGGCCACAATTCTATCACTCTCACCGGCATTTTTTCGTGCTGCAGCATAAGCTGCCGCAGGATTTTCAAACGCCTCAATCTGGCTGTCCTTGACCCCCAGCGCGACCAGGGTTTCCTGAAGCTGGGCGACAGTTGCAGAACGGGCGCTCTCCAGCGGCGTCAGATACCAGCGGGTAATCTGCTTGACCAGCGGCTGCAGCACCCCAGCCAGATCCTTATCGGCCATCATGCCCAGAACCCCATGCTGGGTATGTGCAAAGGCTAGCTGCCCCAGATTACTGGCCAGCACCCTGGCAGCCTCCGGGTTATGGGCGACATCGAGCACCAGATCCGGCGGTCCGGGAATTACCTGGAAGCGCCCTGCCAGCTCGGATTCGAGCAAACCCCGACGGATCGCCCCCATCGCAACCGGCAGCCGATCCTGCAGACACTCCATGGCGGTCATGGCTGCGGCCGCATTGCGGAGTTGAATCTTGCCGCGCAAGCCGGGGTAAGCCAGCCCACCGCGCCGCTGAATGGCATCCACCGGCGTACCGGGCTTGCGGAGCCAGTAACGCCACTGGATGCTGGGCTTGCCCTCCTCGCCCGGTAGCGGCTCAAAGCCAAAGGCTTCACCGACCAGATACACCACGGCACCCCGGGCAGCCAGCTGCTTGAGCGCCGCCAGCGGCAAGTCCGGTTCAGCCACGATCATTGGTTGCCCGGCGCGGGCAATACCGATCTTTTCGAGTGCAATCGCTTCGCGCGTTTCCCCCAGATAATCCTGGTGATCCAGTGCGACACCGGTCAACACGGCCACATCGGCATCGTAGAGATTGACGGCATCCAACCGACCGCCAAGGCCGACTTCCAGAACCAGCACATCCACCGCTGCCGCCAGAAAGAGTTCAACAGCTGCGAGCGTAGTGAATTCGAAATAGGTCAGGGATTCGCCGGTGGCGGCCCGCGCCGCTTCGACCCGATCAAACGCTGCGATGATGCGGGCATCGTCTGCGGGCGTGCCGTTCAGACGCATGCGCTCGTTAAAGTGCACCAGGTGCGGGCTGGTATAGGTACCCACCTTATAGCCGGCACGATCCAGGATATTGCTCAGGTAGGTCACCACCGAGCCCTTACCGTTGGTACCACCGACGGTGATGATCGGAATCCCGGCCAGGCGACTCGATTGCTGCAATTCGGCAGCCACGATGGCGACCCGGTCGAGCCCAAGCTCGATACCGGCCTCACCGCGCGGATGCATCCGCTCGATGTGGTTCAACCAGCCCGACAGATCGTTGTACTTAGCCTGCATAAAACAGCACGATCCGTTTGATCAGGAACAGACAGGTTCCTTACGGAGGATGCGCAACAGCGCCGACAGTTCGTCGCGCAGTGACTTGCGATGAACGATCATATCTATGGCGCCCTTATCGAGCAGGAACTCGGCACGCTGAAAGCCTTCCGGAAGTTTTTCGCGGACGGTCTGTTCGATCACGCGCGGGCCGGCAAAGCCGACCAGCGCATTGGGTTCGGCGATGACCACATCCCCCACGAAGGCAAACGATGCCGACACCCCCCCCATCGTGGGATCGGTCAGCACCGTAATAAATGGCAGGCCATGGCGTGCCAGCTCTGAAATGGCCGCGGTCGTCTTGGCCATCTGCATCAGGGAAAACAGGCCTTCCTGCATCCGGGCGCCGCCTGAGGCCGTAATACAGACAAAACCACACTTCGCTTCAATCGCAGCGCGGACACCGCGCACAAAACGCTCGCCGAGTACCGAGCCCATCGAGCCGCCCATGAACTCGAATTCAAAACAGGCAACAACCGCCGGCTCGGCTTCAATGCTGCCTTGCATGACGACCAGCGAATCGGTTTCTTTCGTTTGCTTCTGGGCCTCTTCCACACGCACCGGATACGGACGGCTATCCACAAACTTGAGCGCATCTTTAGGGCGGACATCCGCACCAATCTCGACGCGACCATGAGCATCCATCAGCATATCCAGACGTTCACGGGCCTTCAGCCGATGATGGTGTTCACACTTCGGGCAGACCTGCATGTTTGCTTCCAGGTCGGCTGTGTAAAGCACGGTTTCACAGTTAGGGCACTTGCACCACAGGCCTTCCGGCAACGCATTCTTGCGCTGCTGGCCTTCGGCACGCTTGATCTTCGGGGGCAGCAGTTTGTTAACCCAGTTCATCGTGTGCTCCTATCCTATCGATTCTTCAGTTCTTTAGCGGGTGCCGGCTTTATCAACGCCCGCACGGATATCTTTCATCACAGCCAGCAAGGCGGCCCGGGCCGCCTGCGGCGGAACCTCGCAGATCGCATCGATCAGGCGGCTACCGACCACAACACCATCGGCCATGCCGGCCAGCCGTTCGGCGGTACTGGCATCGCGCACCCCAAAACCCACACCCACCGGCAAACCGGTACGTGCCCGGATCTGCGGAATCCGTTGCGAGACTTCGTGCAGGTCGAGATGCCCGGCACCGGTTACACCCTTCAGGGACACATAATACAGGTAGCCGCTGGCCACCTTGGCCACGGCGGCAATACGTTCTTCGGTCGATGTCGGTGCCAGCAGATAGATCGGGTCCATATCGACGGCGCGCAATTGCTGGGCAAAGGCTTCCGACTCTTCCGGCGGGTAATCAACGACCAGCACGCCATCGGCACCCGCTGCCTTGGCTGCGGCCACGAAACTGGCCACGCCCATGCATTCGATGGGGTTGGCGTAGCCCATCAGCACCACCGGCGTCGTCTGGTCGTTCTTGCGGAATTCGGCGAGCAGCGCCAAGGTCTGGTGCAAGCCCACACCATGGGCAATCGCACGCTCGGCGGCGCGCTGGATCACCGGGCCATCGGCCATCGGGTCAGAGAATGGCACGCCGAGTTCAATCACATCGGCACCACCCTCAACCAGCGTGTGTAGGAGCTCAACGGTCAGTGTCGGCGATGGGTCGCCGGCCATGATGTATGGGATCAGCGCTTTGCGCCCCTGACCGGCGAGTGCACTGAAGGTGTCGGTAATACGGCCCATTATTTAGACTCCGCACTGTTATTGACACGCATTCCGGCCTGATCGTACGCCGTACGACAGCTTTGACGGCAATAAAATGCCATCCCGCTCGCTTCAGAAACAATATGCAAATCCTTGTCACCACGACCCGACAGGTTCACAAGCAGAATCTTGTCTTTCGGGAGTGTCGGTGCCAACTTGGCGGCATAGGCCAGAGCAT
>JACCED011202125.1_pt1 | contig 16060 bp, 16 predicted proteins | sample 7455021 | NCBI WGS metagenome assembly JACCED01 (sample SAMN15323456, study PRJNA562643) | freshwater metagenome | isolation source: river surface water | place: USA:Blue River Watershed | collected 2017-08-19 | reverse complement strand
GTGAAGGCTGGCACCACCGCGAGCGTCAGGCCGAAGGGAGACTTCTCGCGGTCCAGCAGCCGGTGCTTGACCTCGAAGGAAAAGCCCTCGACCCGCAGACCATGGGTGTTGGGGATATCCGGCACATTGCGCAGGCTGTGCCAGTCGAGATGCAGTCCCGGCGCAATTCGCCAGTTAGGAGCAATGCCCCATTTCAGCTCGCTCGACTGGGTGAGCGCGGAATAACGGCCCGTCCGCGTCCCAAAGCGGCCGAAAAGGCCCATTTCCAGCTCTTTCTCACCGACTGGGCCAATATCCGAGCCCTCCGTGAAGCCGAACAGATGCTCACTATCCTGCTCCTCGGCAAATCCGGGGCTGATGGCCAGAACCGACAACATCATGATGGCCAACAACCGCTTCATGGCTATGCTCCTTGTTTGCTATGCCCATGTCGGCCAGCTTGGCTTGGCTGTCAACCGGATCTCGCCCGCCAGCCGGTTTCGCAGCGCATTTTGCTGAGGTAAAGTCGCGGGAAATGCCGACTCGTAAAACGGCAACACAGACAGGGGGAGCCTCGAAAATGATTTCACGCCGTGACCTTCTAGCCTCCGGCGCCGCATTGGCCGTGATGCCGCTGATGGGCAGCGCCGTGGCGCAAGGCCCCTCTCTCGTCCGCAAGGCAATCCCCTCGAGCGGTGAGATGATCCCCGTCATCGGTCTTGGCACAGCGCGCCGCTATGAGGATGTGAAGGGCGAAGCCGAAATGCCGCCGCTGCGCGAAACGCTGAAAGCTTTCAAGGCGAGCGGCCTGACGGTGATCGACTCCTCGCCCACCTATGGCACTGCGGAAGCGGTGGTTGGCCAGATCCTTGAAGAGCAAAAGAGCCGACAGGGCCTCTTCCTCGCAACCAAGGTCAGCATCATGGGCCGCGAGGCTGGCATCAACCAGATCGAACAGAGCTTCAAGAAACTGCGGACAGACAAGATCGACCTGCTGGCCGTACATAATCTGCGTGATCTTGATGTGCATCTGAAGACCCTGCGCGATCTCAAGCAACAGGGACGCATCCGCTATATCGGCGTGACAACATCCTTCGACAATCAATATGCCGATTTCGAAGCCATGATGCGGCGCGAGCAGCTTGACTTCATCCAGATTGATTACGCTCTCGACAATCGCAATGCAGATGAACGCATCCTGCCGCTCGCAAGGGAGCGCGGCATGGCCGTCATGGTCAATCTGCCTTTTGGCCGCGGACGACTGTTCAGCGCCGTACAAGGCAAACCCATGCCGGACTGGGCGGCCGAATTTGACTGCAAGAGCTGGGCGCAATTCTTCCTGAAATATATTGTCTCGCATCCCAGCGTCACCTGCACCATGCCGGGCATGGCAAGGCCTGACTATGTGATGGACAATGCGGGGGCTGCGCAGGGCCGTATGCCTGATGCGGCATTGCGCAAGAAGATGGAGCAGTTCATTGACGGCCTCTGAGACACCTGTGGGTGTGAGCCGTCTTCGCGCTTATGCAAACCGCAGCTTGCAGGTCCGCCCCGAAGAATTCGGGGCCGTTCTGCTGTCTTGCCTGTTCATCTTCTCGGTGATGAGCGCCTATTATGTTTTGCGTCCCATCCGCGACGAGATGGGAATTGCAGGGGGCGTTGATAAACTGCCGTGGCTGTTCACCGGAACCTTGCTGGCAATGCTGGCAGCCAATCCGCTCTTTGCGATGCTCGTGAAGAAATTTCCGCGCCAGACCTTTATTACGGTCTCCTACCGGTTCTTCATGTTCAATCTGCTCTGTTTCGCGCTTTATCTCGAATTTGCGCCGAGCGAACATCATGTATGGACCGGGCGCGTCTTCTTCATCTGGATATCCGTCTTCAATCTCTTCGTCGTATCGGTGTTTTGGGCTTTCATCGTCGATATCTTCGATGCTGAACAAGGCAAGCGGCTGTTTGGTTTATTCGCGGCCGGGGCAACCATCGGGGCCATTTTGGGCTCAAGCCTGACCTCACTGCTCGTGTCGGTGATCGGACAGAATTATCTGCTCTTCTTCTCAATTGCGCTGCTCGAAATTGGCGTTTTCGCCGTGCATCGTCTGACGCGTCTGTCAAAGCAATTCCACCATCAAGTACCGGTTGACGATGCGCGCGAGGATCGACCAGTGGGTGGATCTGTTCTGGCAGGCTTCACCCACACGCTTGCGTCACCTTATCTGCTGGGGATCGGCATTTTTATGCTGATCTATTCCGTCACCTCAACTGTCATCTATTTCCAGCAGGCCGAGATCGTTCGCGATGCCTTTGCAAACCGCGCCGAACGTGTGGCGTTCTTTGCGCGCGTTGATCTTCTAGTGAACATACTCACCCTCACCTTGCAGATCTTCGCCACAGGCCGAATCCTGCGCCGCTTTGGCGTGGCGATCACCTTATCCGCCCTGCCGCTCATCAGTCTGCTGGGCTTTGGCCTTCTGGCTTTATGGCCAACACTCACCATACTGGTCGTGGCTCAGGTCGGGCGCCGCGTTGGCAATTTCGCCTTTGCCCGACCCTCTCGCGAGATGCTGTTCACCGTGGTTTCACGAGAGGACAAATACAAGACGAAGAACTTCCTTGATACGGTCGTCTATCGCACGGGCGATCAGTTTGGCAGCTGGTCTTATGCCTTTCTCGGCTGGTTGGGGCTGAAACTCGCAGGCATTGCCATTGTCATCCTGCCCATATGCGCCTTGTGGATGGGCTTGAGCGCCTGGCTTGGTCGGCAGCAAAAAATCCGCGAGGCCAAGCCGGTCGAGACATAAGCGATCACATGCGCGATCACATGGGGATCACAAAATAAATCACGCCTTAGTGAGGTGTGGGTGATCGACTGTGAATGCCGCTTAGACTGCTTAATTTTAAGGCTTCCCTTAAGTTCATAGCGCGGGAACCACCGCGCAAAATCACTGAGGGATGACCATGACTGTGGCACTCGACCAGAAAGCGCCAGAACGCGCTCGGCCAATGACGCGCGAAGAGAAGCGCGTTATTCTGGCCTCCTCCGCAGGTACCATTTTCGAATGGTATGATTTCTATCTGTACGGATCACTCGCCGCCATCATTGGCGCGCAGTTTTTCTCCTCCTTCCCGGAAGCAACGCGCAACGTCTTCGCGCTTCTTGCCTTCGCCGCAGGCTTCCTCGTTCGTCCCTTCGGCGCGCTCTTCTTCGGCCGCCTCGGTGACCTCGTGGGTCGCAAATACACCTTCTTGATGACCATCGTCATCATGGGTGCCTCGACCTTCATTGTGGGTTTGTTGCCGACCTATAATCAGATCGGCTGGCTTGCACCTGTTACGCTCATCATCCTGCGCATGTTGCAGGGTCTTGCTCTGGGCGGTGAATATGGTGGCGCCGTTGTGTATGTCGCAGAACATGCCCCGCCCGGTCGCCGTGGTTATTTCACCAGCTGGATTCAGACGACCGCAACACTCGGCCTTCTGCTCTCGCTGATGGTGATCTTGTCAGTGCGCAGCTATATGGGCGAAAAGGACTTCGCTGATTGGGGCTGGCGTATTCCTTTCCTGCTCTCGATCTTCCTGCTCGCCATTTCGCTGTGAATTCGCTTGCAGATGGAAGAGAGCCCCGCCTTCAAGAAGATGAAGGAAGAAGGCACGCAATCTAAGGCGCCGCTGTCAGAAGCCTTCGGTCAATGGAAGAATGCGCGCTTTGCGGTCATTGCCTTGCTTGGCCTTGTCGCGGGTCAGGCGGTCGTGTGGTACACGGGCCAGTTCTATGCGCTGTTCTTCCTGCAAAGCATTCTGCGCGTCGATATGTTCACGGCCAACGTGCTTATTGCATGGTCGCTGATCCTCGGCACAGCAGGCTTTGTGATCTTCGGCTCGCTATCTGATCGCATCGGACGCAAGCCGATCATCATGGCCGGTTGCATCCTTGCAGCGGTGACCTACTTCCCCGTGTTCAAGTTCCTGTCAGAGACAGCGAACCCGATGCTCTACAAGGCGCAGCAGACAACCAAGGTTGTGGTGGTTGCTGACAAGGACTCTTGCTCCTTCCAGTTCAACCCCACGGGCACCTCGAAATTCACCAGCTCTTGCGACATTGCCAAAGCGCAGCTCGCACGCAGCTCTGTGAATTATTCGGTTGAGAATGCGCCCAAGGGCAGCATGACCAAGATCCGCATCGGCGATAAGGAAGTGACTGCCTATGATGCGGGCTCCCTGAAGGGTGATGAGGTGAAGACGGTTCCAGCAACATTCACCAAGACGGTGAACGATGCACTGGGCGCTGCCGGCTATCCGGTCGCGGGTGTCGCCAATCCGGAGATTGTGAAAATGTCCGGCTTCTTCGACATCTTCCGCGCTCAGACCTTCACGCTCGTGCTGATCCTGACTTACCTCGTCGTTCTTGTGACGATGGTTTATGGCCCGATTGCAGCAGCGCTTGTGGAACTCTTCCCCACGCGCATTCGCTACACCGGCATGTCGTTGCCCTATCACATCGGCAATGGCTGGTTTGGTGGCTTGATGCCTGCAACAGCCTTCGCCATGATCGCGCAGACAGGCGATACTTACTTTGGCCTTTGGTACCCAATCACCATCGCGGTGGGCACCTTCATCATCGGCATGATCTTCGTGCCGGAGAATAAGGACAAAGACATCTTCGCCGAGGACAAGGCGTAACACAGAAAGACAGAGAGGGCGCTCCCAGGGAGCGCCCTTTTCACGAAAGCGTGCAAGTGGCGTCAGCGCAAAAGCCACGAAAAGGTCACAAAGCGCCATGATCCTCATCGTCACGGACCGGGCCCCTCTGTTGGACCCAATTGCCAACATGTCGGACCGTGTCGCGCTGATGGGGCTGGCGGCGCCCCTCCCCTCCCCACAGCGCGGCTTCCTTCACCACGTTGGAGAGAGGCCATTATGGACAACTACACTTACAGCTTGAGCCTGCTGCACCGTCGCTTCGACGACGCGATTCGCCGTGAGCTGAAAAGCCGCGCACCCGACTGGGTCAAAATCCTGCGGCTTAAAAAGCTTCGGCTCGCTGTCAAAGACCGGCTGAATACACGGCTCGCAGCTATGGCGAGCTAGGCCTAGCGTCGAACAGTTCAACAGGCGGGCTTTCAAGCCCGCCTTTTTTGTGATCCATAGCGGCGCGACGCCAAACAGGAGTTGGACTTGGAGCTTGCCCTTCAAAATTTGCTGTCACCCATGGTGCTTTTTTTTGCACTGGGTCTCATGGCAGCCTTTGCGCGGTCCGACCTCAATGTGCCTGAGTCCGTCGCCAAACTTCTCGCCCTCTATCTGCTCATGGTGATCGGCTTCAAAGGCGGCGTTCAAGTCGCTCAAAATGGCCTGACCTTTGGCCTCATCGCCACCATAGCCGCCGGCATCGCCCTGTCCTTCATCATGCCGGTGATCGCCTATGCGCTGCTGCGCAAGATGAGCAACCTTTCAGCCGTCGATGCCGCCGCCATTGCAGGCCATTATGGCTCCATATCGGCTGTCACCTTCGCCGCTGTCACCGGCTCGCTCACCCATCTGGGCATTGCCTATGAAGGCTATATGGCAGCGGTGGCCGCGGCCATGGAGACGCCCGCCATTTTCAGCGCGCTCATGCTCGCCGGTCGCAATATGGCCGAGCGCAATGCGGCGGAACAAAGCGGGCCGCTGATGTCGCCCAATCTCTTGCGCGAAGTGGGCCTCAATGGTTCGATCGTCATGCTGCTTGGCTCTTTTGCAATTGGTATCGCAACGGGAGATCGCGGTCTCACCCTCCTCAAGCCATTCCTCACAGATCTCTTCCCCGGCTTCCTGTGCCTGTTCCTGCTCGATATGGGCCTTGTTGCAGGGCGTGGCATCGGCAAGGGGCGGAAATATCTGTCGAGCGCCGTGGTGAGTTTCGCAGTCATCATGCCGCTCATCGGCGCGATCATGGCCGCCATATTGGCACGATTGATCGGGCTCTCCATCGGCGGCACCGCCGTTTTCATGACACTGGCAGCTTCCGCCTCCTACATCGCTGTCCCCGCTGCGATGCGCCTTGCCTTGCCGCAAGCCAATCCCGCCCTTGCGCTCACTCTTGCGCTTGGCGTCACATTCCCGTTCAATCTGATCATCGGAATTCCGGTCTATATCGCTGCGGCGAGCAAGATCGCAGCTCCTTAAGGATGGCCATGGAAACCTTTGCCAAGACGCGCATCGAGATCACCATCGAAGCACCGGTTCTCTCGCGCATCACGCAGAAGCTCGATACGCTTCCCGTGACCGGCTATTCGGTCCTGCCCATTATTGAGGGCAAGGGACATGAAGGCAGCTGGTCAGTGGCTGGTCAGATTGGTGATGCAGGGCGCATGTTGATGGTGATCTGCATCGTCGATCCATCCAAGGCCGATCCCGTGCTCGAAGAGATTTTCCCCATCGTGCGCGGTCAGATCGGCATTGTCACAATCAGCGATGTGCGCGTGATGCGCGCTGATCACTTCTGAAGCGGTGCAGGACGCGCCTGTCGCTCCATCCATGCTGGCACGGGCAGATTGCGCGCGCGCAGAAATTGCGGATTGAAGAGCTTCGTTGCATAGCGCGCGCCTGAGTCGCACAGGATCGTTACGACCGTGTGGCCGGGGCCAAGATGACGCGCCAGCGCGATTGCGCCCGCAATGTTGATGCCGGAAGAGCCACCCAGAAGCAGCCCTTCTTCCTCAACCAGGTTGAACAGGATCGCTAAGGCCTCCTCATCATGAACCTGAAAGGCGACATCAATGGGCGCGCCTTCAAGATTGGCTGTGATGCGACCCTGACCAATGCCCTCAGTAATCGAAGTCCCCTCAGCCTTCAGCTCGCCGCGGGCATAATGGCCGTAAAGCGCAGACCCCATCGGATCGACAAGCGCAACTGTGGTCGATGGCTTCCTTGACTTCAACGCCATGCCAACGCCCGCCAAGGTTCCACCCGTGCCAACAGCGCAGACGAAGCCATCAACGGCGCCGCTCGTCTGTTCCCAGATTTCACGGCCCGTTGTTTCCATATGACCAAGCCGATTGGCGATATTGTCAAACTGGTTCGCCCACACAGCACCATTGGGATGCTCAACCGATAGCTGCTCTGCGAGACGCTGCGACACGCGGACATAATTATTCGGATTGGAGAAGGGCGCGGCAGGCACTTCAATCAATTCCGCGCCCTGCATACGCAGAAAGTCCTTCTTCTCCTGCGACTGTGTTTCGGGAATCACGATCACGGTTGAGAAGCCAAGCGCCTTGGCAACCATTGAAAGGCCAATGCCCGTATTGCCGGCCGTGCCTTCGACAATGACGCCGCCGGGATTCAACTGACCCCGCGCCATTGCGTCGCGAATGATCGCCAGCGCGGCCCGGTCTTTCACCGACCCACCGGGATTCATGAATTCAGCCTTGCCCAAAATCGTGCAGCCAGTCTCTTGCGAGGCGCGGCGCAGCTTGATGAGCGGTGTATTGCCAATGGCGGAGAGAACGCTTTCGTGGATCATGCGCGCTACCTAGGCGGTCATCGCCCATGCGACAAGGCGCAGATGGAAAAAGCCCAAAATTTACGCGTCGAAATCCCAAAATGCAGGATGAGGGTCTGGCCGAGAGCGCGAAGCGCCTATAGATTGGCCGAAGCTTTTCGAGAGTCGCAACAAGGTTCGTCATGCAACGCCTCACCTTTCGCCGTCCAGATGATTGGCATGTGCATTTCCGCGATGGCGTGATGATGAAGACAGTGGTGCCATATACGGCGCGCGCTTTTGGACGCGCCATCATCATGCCCAATCTGACGCCGCCTGTGACGACATCGGCCATGGCCAGCGCCTATCGCGAACGCATCATGGCCTGCGTGCCTGCAGGCGTGAGCTTCACACCGCTGTTGACTTGCTATCTCACCGACCATACCGATGCCAAAGATCTGGTTGAGGGGCACAAGGCTGGCATCTTCACTGCGGCCAAGCTTTATCCAGCCCATGCCACCACCAATTCTGCGCATGGCGTGACTTCCATTGATCATATCATGCCGGTGCTGGAAGCCATGGCTGAAGCCGGCGTGCCGCTTTTGACGCATGGTGAAGTGACACGACCGGAGGTCGATATCTTCGACCGTGAAGCCCGTTTTGCGGAAGAGATTCTTGGCCCGCTGATGCAGCGCTTGCCAGCCCTGCGCGTCGTGATGGAACATATCACCACGGCAGAAGGCGCAAGCCTTGTACGCCAGTTCAAGGGCCGCATGGGCGCGACGATCACGCCGCAGCATTTGCTCTACAACCGCAATGCGCTGTTTCAGGGCGGCCTGCGTCCCCATATGTATTGCCTCCCGATCCTCAAGCGCGAAAAACATCGCCTTGCCCTGCGCGAAGCCGCAACCGGCGGGGAAACGCAGTTCTTTCTCGGCACGGATACAGCGCCGCATCTGCGTCATTTGAAGGAGGCTGATTGCGGCTGCGCAGGTGTCTTCTCTGCGCCTGTCGCCATTGCTGCCTATCTCAAAGTCTTTGCCGAAGAGGGCAAGCTTGAGAATTTCGAAGGCTTCGCTTCACTCAATGGTCCGCGCTTCTATGGTCTGCCGCCCAATGAAGAGCGCGTGACTTATGAAGAGCGCCCCAGCCGCATCGCTGAGGAGCTGGAAGTCGATGGCCAAGGCAAATTGGTCAGTCTGTTTGGAGGGGAAGCCGCACCCTGGTCGCAAGTGGCATAAAGAAAACAACAAGGGGGAAACGCAGTGCTAGCCACAAGGGTGTTTGGCGGAGCCGCAAGCGCGCTGCGGATTGCAACCTATCGCCGCTACTTCATCGGCCATTTCGTCGCCAGTGTCGGCCGCTGGATGTATCGCATGTCGATTGGCTGGCTCGCTTGGGATCTCACCGGCTCGACCGTCTGGCTGGGCGCCGTCGCTTTTGCAGATCTTGCACCCACCGCCATTCTCACACCTGTTGCAGGCGCCGCAGCCGACCGCTTCGGCACCATGCGCATCATCCGCGCCAGCTTGCTGCTCTCGTCCATCCTTCCTTTTGTTCTGGGCCTTTTGACGATCTCGCAAGTTGTCACGATCGAAATGCTGCTCATCATCGCCTTGGTGAATGGTTGCGCGGAATCCTTTGGCCAGCCTGCGCGCCTCTCGGTTATCAATGCGCTCGTTCCCAAACACGACCTCTCATCCGCGATCGCTTTGGGTTCTACCTCGTTCAACGCTTCACGCATTGTGGGGCCCAGCATAGCAGGCCTGATCATCGTCAAAGCAGGTGTCGGCGTTGTGATGCTGCTATGTTCGCTCGGCTTCATCTATTTCTGGAACATTGTCCGCCGCATCAAGATCGAAGACGGCACCAGCAAGGCTGACCGCCACGGTCTGCTCAGCGATATCGTCGATGGCTTTGTTTACACACTGCAGCATAAAGGCATTCTTTACGTGATGATCCTGCTGACCGCGACCAGCATGTTCATCCGTCCGGTGATCGAAATGCTCCCCGGCCTTGCGGATCAAGTCTTTCGCACCGGTCCACAAGGGCTCTCCACCATGCTGGCGGCAATTGGCATTGGTGCCGTGACGGCAGCTTTTGGCCTTGCCAGACGAGGCCGCACACATGGCCTGACACGATTGCTCGTTCTTTCCACATTCGGAACCGGCATCGCCGTCGCACTGGCCATGCAATTCACCGAACTATGGCTGGCTGCAATCTTTTTCTGCTGCATGGGCATTTTCATGCTGATCCGCAATGTCAGCGCGCAGACGCTCATCCAAAACAGCGTTGCACCAGAATATCGCGCCCGCGTCATGGGCCTCTTCATCATGTTTGGCCATGGGCTCCCCGCGCTCGGCGCCCTTGTGCAAGGCTGGGTCGCAAATTATGTCGGCCTGCAAGTCGCCGTTGGCAGCAGCGCCCTTTTGATGCTGGGCTTCGGCCTGTGGTCGCTTTATGCCCGCAAGGTCATGAAAAGCGAACTGGAGCGAGATCCTGACTAGATCCGCGCCGAGAAGCGGTTGAAAGCATCAATGCGCAAAACCGGCAGATCGACTCCGCGGGCATAAACTTCGCTCTCCAGAAATTGCTGCTCGCTTTTCAGCTGCACCTCATCCACATCAATATACCACGCCCGATGCGGTCCCTGACCATCTGCGTTCCAGCGATAGCCACGCTCCCGCAGAACATCTTTGAACTCGAAAGGTGCATAGGCTGCGAACAGGCGAAAGCTCACCTTTCGCGCGCGTTCCAGCAATTGTTGAAATGCGGGCAGCCCCGACACAGGCAGGACATGCGCGAGCAATTCAACCGCAGCATGACAATCATTGAGCGCACGATGCTTCTCAAAGAAGAAGCCGGCACCTGCGACCAAGTAACCAAGCCGCGTTCCCTCGAACCCCTCCGCCGCCCAATCGACCTGCGAATTGGAACACCCCCACGGCTTGTGCTGAAATGCTTCACAAGCGCGCTCCAGAAACTGCCGATCAAAACTGGCATTATGCGCGATGATGAGATCAGCAGCTTCTACCTGAGCCCTCACCTTGTCCCAGTCAATCACCTTACCTGCCACCATCTCATCTGTGATACCGGTGATCTTGGTAATCTCCGGCGTGATCGGATCACTTGGTTGCTGCAAGGCATGGAAGGGCTCCTTCACCTCGCAGATGCGGCCCTCACGCTCATAAGTGAAAGGCACCATGGCCAGTTCAATGATTTCATGCCGCGCAGCATCAAGACCCGTCGTCTCGACATCCACGAAAAGCGCCGTGCGCGTGGGACCTGAAGGCGTATGAAGATGGGCGCGCGGAACCAGACGGCGCAGGATCTTATAATCCCCGCTCGCTTCCAGCGTTGCTGCCATCTCTTCGAAGGTCATAAGCTGGACTGAACTATTATTTGCGCGGGAAAGAAATACTGGCTGCGATGATTTGCACAGACAGTATTTCGCCTTCCACAACGTAATCTATACTTAAGCTCAGCCTTTAAGTATCAGCTGGTTCTTTCAGCTCCGGCCCGGATTTTAAAACTTGGTCGCCACGCCACAGCGGGTCGATGGTGATTTCGCCGCCTGCCATGCGTGAAACGCAGGTGCAAATTTTCTGACCAAGCGCATGTTGGTGGTCGGAGAAAAACACGTCGCGATGATCAATCTCGCCGCGATGGGTCACAACATTCACCGCACAGAGCCCGCATTCCCCCCGACGGCAATCGGACACCACGCCAATCCCCGCATCTTCCAGCGCATCGAGCATGGATTGATTGGCCGCCACCTCAATGGCTGCGTCCAAGCCCGCAATGCGCACAGTGAAAGGTTGGGACATGAAACGCCCCGATGAACCGAACGTCTCACAGATATAGCGGTCATGACGACGACCGCTTGCGCTCCATGCTGCACGCGCAGCTTCCATCAGCCCGATGGGACCGCAGATATAGACCTCAGCCTCTGCCGTAAGCTCTGCAAATGACCGTGCCAGATCGAGCTTGCTACCCTCATCATCAACAAAGAGCGCGAGCTTGTCACCGAGCGCCTGCTGTAGCTCATCCAGATAGGCCATGCCTGCACGCGAACGGCCAGCATAAAGCAAACGGAACTTGCGGCCTGTACGCTGCAAGCGCAACGCCATACCAAGTATGGGGGTTATGCCAATACCCCCGGCAATGAGCAAAGCCTCGCTCGTGGCGCGCGTGAGTTCAAAATGCGTGTCAGGTTCGGCTACTTCCAACCGCCCACCAACCGGCAGCGACCACATATAGGCAGAGCCACCACGCCCGTGCATTTCGCGCTTCACAGCGATGCGCCAGCATCCATCCATCGGGGCTTCACCAACAAGCGAATAATAGCGAAGCGCCACCTTGCCTTCGATCAGCACGCGCACCGCAAGATGGGCGCCAGAGGGAAAGCGCTGCCCTCCGCTATCCGGCTTGAGCTGAAATTCGCGAATGCCCTCGGCAATGTCACGTGTTGCAACAATGGTGGCGAAGGTCCAATTGCGATCCGAACGCATGTGAGCCTCCGTTAGCCGACAAGCCGAAGATCGGGCTTGCCCTCATCTTCTGCTTTCACCATCGCCGCAATCTGGCGGCGCGCCCACATGGCGCCGGCATCAATATTGAGATTATAGAAGACGTGATCGGGATTCTCGTCAATGGCGCGCTGCTGCGCTTCGACGATCACCTCATCCTCACCAAAAACCTTGGTGATGGCATCGCGAATTTCCGTCGTCACCCGCTGCTCATGGATACGATAGTCACGTACATTTGCCCAGAAATAGTGGCAAGTCTTTTCCGTTGCCGGCGTGATCGTGTTGATGACGATCATGCTGATGCCCTGTGAGCGATCACCTTCAGGCGCACCAGTTCCAGTCGGCGCCACGCCCACATCAATCGCAACAGTGCAAGGCGCCTGAAACTGGATGATCTGCCAGCGATCCACATTGCCGGGCTTGCCAAGTTGTTTTTTCCAGAAAGGCGGCGGCTCGATATCGACCATCCAGCGCGTAACAGTCGTCGTGCGATCCCCATGCGTCACATCGAAGGGCGCTTCAGCCACTGCATCATTGCCGATGCTGGATGAGTGAATAAATGTCTCATGTGTGAGATCCATCAGATTATCGACGATGAGGCGATAATCACAATTGGCATGAATCGTCTTGCCATCACCTGCCCAAGCGGGATCATGATTCCAGTGCAGATCCGGCACGAGTGCGGGATCGGCCAATGCAGGATCCCCTGGCCACACCCAGACGAAACGATGACGCTCAACGATCGGAAAGCTGCGCACGGCGGCAGACGGATTGATCGTCTCTTGCGACGGCATGAACGTGCAGCGCCCATTCTCATTGAAGCGCAAGCCGTGATACGGGCATTGCACATCATCACCAATCAGCTTCCCCATGGAGAGCGGTACGAGACGATGCCAACAGGCGTCTTGCAACGCGACCGCCTTGCCCTCCAGCGTGCGATAGAAAACCATCTTGATGCCTGCAATGGTCCGCGGCAGCAATTCATGCTTCAGCTCTGCATCCCACGTCGCGGCATACCAGGCATTCATCGGAAAGGTGCGGCTCACGGCCATGTCAGCCTCCGTCTGTGTGGCATTTCCCTCCCCGGACGCGCGGCCCAAGGGTTTGTTGGAAGAAAACTAGCCCCGCCATCCCATGTCGCCTAGTTGCTGAATCTGCATGAAGCCATTACGATATGGCATGACCCTCGACCCACAACAGCTCGGCATTTTCCTCGCCGTTTATCAGCATCGCTCCATCGGCAAAGCAGCAAATGCGCTTGGGGTCACGCAGCCCTGGGTCAGCCGCAGCCTGCGCAAATTGGAAGACCATGTGGGCGCGGTTTTGTTCGAACGACATCCAACAGGTGTTATACCCACCCTCGCAGCCGATGTGCTGCGCCCCTATGCGGACGAGATCACGAGCGACTCCCGCACTGCTCTGGAAGAAATTGCCGCCCTGAGCGGCAAAGGCACATCTGTCGTGCGTGTAGGTGCAGTGGCCGGCGTGTCCAATTCGCTTCTGCCCATGGCGATTGATCGGCTCTTGCAGAAATGGCCTGCGCTACGTGTGCAACTGATCGAAGCCGTCGAAGATCAACTGAGCGAAGCCCTCGCACGTGGGCAGATCGACATTGCCATTGCTGGCACGATGCAACATCCTGAAGTGAATTTCTCGGCACCCCAACGCATGACAGATCCCGTCATTGTCGTCGCTGGCCGCACGCATCCGCTGGCACGCAAAAGCAATGCATCACTGAGAGAGCTTGCGCAATATCGCTGGGTGATGCCGCCGCTCTCAACTGTCCCGCGTCAGGAATTCGAACAGCGTTTCCGTAAGGCCGGACTTGAGCCACCAGTCGTGACAGTAGAGACGCGCTCGGTGAGTGCCATCCGTGCCCTTGTCGCGTTGACTGATATGGTTTCATGGCAGCCGCGCGCGGTTCTCGCGATCGACAAGGGAGCGGGCCCAATCATTGAAGTGAAGACGCCAGATCTGACATGGGATCGGCAATTCTCTGTCTTTCGTCGCGAGAAGGGATTGCTCGCACCTGCGGCGAAAAAGCTTGTCGATGAAATTCGTCTGCTCTGCTCACCCGAAACGATGCGGACGACCAAACGAGCACGCAAATAAAAAAGCCCCGACAAGCGGGGCTTTCTCTTTCGGCATCAATGTCAGGGGTTCGGCTTGATATTGGCCGCTTTCACGATCTGTGCATTCAGCTCGATTTCCCTGCGCACATAATCGTCAAATTCGGTCGGCCCCATGGGCATCGGGTCAGCGCCGAGACTTGCAAATTTTTCCCGCACCGCAGGTGTTGCAAGCGCGGTGCGCAATTCACTGGCAAGACGCTCGACAATCGGGCGCGGTGTCTTGGCGGGCATAAAAGCGCCCACCCAGAATTCATAGCCTGAATTCGGGAAGCCCGCTTCAACCGTGGTCGGCACATCCGGCAACACCGAAGAGCGACGCGCACTTGTGACGGCGAGCGGCTTCAACTTGCCTTCGCGAATGAGCGCGAGGGCGGGCGGCACGGGCGAGAAATAGAAATCGACGCGGCCCGACAGAACTTCATTGATCGCTTCCGGCGCACCTGCAAAAGGCACATGCACAGCCTCAAAGCCAGCAGCCACGCGCACACGCTCAGCAGCAAGATGCGTGGAATTGCCGATGCCGCCCGATGAGAAGTTGATGGAGCCGGGCTTGGCCTTCGCGGTTGCAACGAAATCTTTCAGCGTGTTCCAGCCGCGGGCCGGCGGCGTGACCATGACGGTTGGGATGCTGGCGAGTGGTGCGAGGCCAGCAAAATCACGCACAACGTCAAAGGTCACATTGTTGAACATGGACGCAAAAAGCGTATGCGTCGATGAGTTGACGAGCACAGTATAGCCATCCGGCTCCGCGCGTGCAGCCAAACCTGTGCCAAGCGCCTGAGCAGCGCCGGGGCGATTTTCGATCACGAAAGTTTGGCCAACCTGCCGACCAACCTGTTCAAAGGCGATGCGGGCCAACACATCGGTCGCACTGCCTGCAGAGAGCGTGACAATCACTTTCACGGGCTGTTTGGTCGGCCAGTCCTGCGCAGTCGCAGGAATGGAAAAGAGAGCGGCAACAGAAATCAACCCAGCCAACAAGCGTTTCATCAGTTCAACCCCATCCAAGTCAGATGTGGCCGATTATGGCTGGTTTTCGATAGCTTACAAGTGGCGGGCCGGAATGATCCGACCCGCCCGCATCACATCAAAGTGCGTCCTGCCAAGGAATGAGATCGAGGCGATAGCCCGCACCATCTTTGGAGACCTGCCCGGCTGAGGGGAAGGGACCGTGATAAAAGGCGCAGCGGATCCGATCAGCTGAAACCATATCAAGAATGCGCTTGCGTGTTGCAGTCGCCTGCGCCGCATCCATGTCAAACATCACCTGCCATTCGGGATGACGTGCAAACAGAATGGGCGTGTTGGTAATGTCTGCAAGGAAGATCATGCGCTGATTGCCGGATGCGATGACGAAATTTGTATGCCCCGGCGTGTGACCATCTGCGCGCACCGTGGTGATGCCCGGCGCAATCTCCTTGTCCCAGCCAAATTGCTTCACATCCTTGGCGATGGGAGCAAGTACACGGCGAACATTCTGAAACGCGCCCTTCATGGCATCCGGCGCATTGTTCATCCGCCCGTCATCCATCCAGAAAGCCCATTCCGCTTCTGGCACCATTACTTCCGCATTGGGGAAGCTAATGGCGCCATCCTTCTTGCGCAGGCCATTGATGTGATCGCCATGGAAATGGCTCAAGATCACCGTATCCACCATCTCAGGCGTAAAGCCTGCCGCGCGGAAATTCGCCATCCATTGCCCGCTTGCAGGACCGGGCGCGAATTCGCCATTGCCCGTATCCATCAGGATGAGCTTGGAACCAGTATTGATGACGAGCGTGGTATAGGGCACACGGATATGCGTATCCGGCAAACCCTGTGCGCTAAGCGTCTTGCGCACTTCCGCAACATCGACATTGCGCACAAAGCCCTCCAGCGGGCGCTGCGCAAACCCGTCACCGATGGCCGTGATTTCATAATCGCCAACTTTATAGCGGAAGAAGCTTGGAGCCTGCGCG
>JACCED010595638.1_pt1 | contig 16094 bp, 14 predicted proteins | sample 7455021 | NCBI WGS metagenome assembly JACCED01 (sample SAMN15323456, study PRJNA562643) | freshwater metagenome | isolation source: river surface water | place: USA:Blue River Watershed | collected 2017-08-19 | reverse complement strand
ATTATGCAGATCGTAAGAATAAACGTAAGCGGATTGAACCAATTCATCCCGAGTTATCCGAACCTCTAAAAGAGATCCTTGATGACACATATGGGTTGATTGTCTATCAAGAACAAGTTATGGCAATCGCCCAGAAAGTCGCAGGTTTCTCACTAGCTCGAGCGGACTTATTGCGAAAGGCAATGGGTAAGAAGAATAAAGAAATCCTGGATAAAGAATACGTTCACTTCGAAGCGGGAATGAAGAAGAACGGATTCTCAAATTCGGCTATTGAAGAACTTTGGAAGACGTTGATTCCGTTCTCAGATTACGCATTTAATCGAGCGCATAGCGCGGGCTATGGCGTGGTCTCATTCTGGACCGCTTACCTGAAAGCGAATTATCCAACTGAGTACATGGCAGCACTTCTATCAAGCGTTAAAGATGATAAAGACAAGTCTGCGCTCTACCTAAATGAGTGTCGCAGAATGGGAATCAAGGTGCTTGCACCAGATGTAAATGAATCCGATTCCGAGTACACACCTCGTGGAAAAGATATCCGCTTTGGTCTCGCAGCAATTCGTAATGTGGGTGAGAATGTCGTTGCCTCAATAGTTCGCAATAGGAGCGCTAAAGGGCGGTACGCATCATTTGGCGATTTCTTAGCAAAGGTCGATTCGGTTGTATGCAACAAGAAAACGATGGAATCACTAATTAAGGCAGGTGCATTTGATTCACTAGGGGATACCCGAAAAGGACTAATGGCGGTCCACCTCGAAGCAATCGAAGCAATTTCTGAAACGAAACGCGCAGAATCGATCGGACAATTCGACTTGTTCGGTGGAAATGAATCACAAGGTGTGATTTCTGGTGTTGTGTTGGATATCCCAAGAGATGAATGGGAAAAATCGTTGGCGCTTTCCTATGAACGCGAAATGCTTGGTCTTTATGTCTCGGATCATCCGTTACTTGGGGTCGAACATGTGTTGAGGAGCGTTCGCGATGTTCCAGTCTCACAGATTTATGATGAACAAGTTGCGCACGAAAGTGTCTTCACTATTGCAGGGTTGATTACTAGCGTCCAACGAAAAGTTAGCCGGCAAGGCTCAAATTGGGCAATAGTGACTGTTGAAGATCTTGAGGGCGCAATTGATGTCCTCTTCTTCTCCAACTCTTACCAACAGCACGCGTTAAATCTGATTGAAGATCGCATAGTTGCAATTCGCGGGCGAGTTGATAAACGAGAGGAGACTCCAAGATTTACGGCGCTTGATCTCTCAATTCCAGATGTCAACCAAGCCCCAATCGGACCATTTGTGATTCGCGTTGAAGCTGAACGGTGCACTCCGCCGCTTGTAGATCGAATGAAAGAGATTCTCCGTTCGCATCCTGGTACTAGAGAAGTTCACCTTCGAATTGAAGGGGGCGTAAAAGATACGACTTTTAGATTAGACGATGGTTTGAAAATTACCGCCTCACCAAGCCTTAGCGCAGACTTGAAGTCAATACTGGGCCCGGATTGCCTTGTTTAGCGGCTCAAATACCGTTCATTAAATCTAGAGCGCGCGCTAATTCCTCTTTATCTAGAATGGGGCAGTGAATCCAACTGATCTTTCTCTAATTAGGACGCTAGACCTGCGTGGCCAGCGCCTCTCTAAGAGTGGATATCAGTCCAAACTTCCGAGGGCGCGTATAGATGTAAAGACAGCCCTGGCCCAAGTAGAAGCCATCATTGATGAGGTCAGAAGCGGTGATGTTGAAACCTTGCTAAAGCTCTCAGAACGTTTCGATGGAATTCGCCCAGCCGAAATTAGAGTTCCTAAAGCGAAGATTGAAGATGCGCTATACAAACTTGATCCGAAGCTTCGCGCTGTTATTGAAGAGTCGATTCGACGAGTTCGAATTGTTCACAAAGAGCAATTACGAGGGGAATCAACGGTCCGTGTTGTAGATGGCGGTGAAGTAGAAGAGCGATGGATTCCGGTCGATCGAGTCGGTCTATATGTTCCTGCAGGGCGCGCTGTCTATCCGAGCTCTGTGGTTATGAATGTCGTACCTGCACAATTAGCCGCAGTCAAAAGTATCGCTCTCGCATCTCCGCCACAGAAAGATAATGATGGTTGGCCGAGCGATCTCGTTCTTGCAACCTGCGCATTACTTGGTATTGATGAAATTTATGCAATAGGTGGCGCGCAAGCGATTGCTGCGCTGGCTCTCGGAATCAAGAATTCTTCCGGCGTAATTATTAGCGAACCAGTAGATATTGTTACCGGTCCAGGAAACATTTATGTAGCTGCTGCTAAGCGAGCGCTCCGCGGAATAGTCGGAATAGATTCTGAGGCCGGTCCCACCGAAATAGCAGTCGTTGCTGACTCAACAGCGGTGGCTGGAGAAGTTGCGGCTGACTTAATCAGTCAGGCCGAGCACGACACAATTGCTGCGGCTGTATTGATTACCGATTCACTTGAGCTAAAAGATGAAGTAATAAAGGAGCTAGAGATTCGCGTAAAGCGAACCAAGCACAATGAACGAATTACTGAAGCTTTGAGCGGTGAACAGTCAGCGATAGTTCTAGTCGATGACTTAGATCAGGCGCTAGATGTTGCAAATGCTTATGCCGCTGAACACCTCGAGTTATTGGTAAGTGATCCCGTAAATGCAAGTAAGAAGATTAGGAATGCCGGAGCCGTCTTCCTCGGAAGATTTTCGCCGGTTTCACTGGGCGATTACCTAGCCGGCTCAAATCACGTTCTACCGACTGGGGGATGTGCTTGCCACTCAAGCGGTTTATCCGTGCAAACTTTCCTGCGTGGCCTGCACTTTGTTCGATATAACGAACTAGCTTTTCGCGAGATTGCTTCAAGCGTGGTGGCATTTGCAGAAGCAGAAGATCTGCCTGCCCACGGTGAAGCCATTAAGGCGCGGCTTGAGCCATGACTACAAACTGGCCGGCTTGGTTACCTCTTCGCTCGGAGTTGAGAGAGTTATCGCCATATGGCGCGCCACAATTAGAAGTTCCGGTCCGTCTAAATACAAATGAGAATCCCTACAACCTAAGTGATGAGTTACAACAAGCTCTGTTGGCTGAGATCTCTAGTTGCCTGAAGCATTTAAATCGCTATCCAGATAGAGATGCGATAGCGCTGCGCCAAGCGCTGGCTAATTCCTTAAACGCCTCTCTCGGCACTGATGTGAACCTTTCCTCAATCTGGGCGGCAAATGGAAGTAATGAAATTATCCAGACCATTCTCTTGGCTTTTGATGGGGGAGCGCTCGGATTCGAGCCTTCATACTCCATGCATCCATTAATCTCCAAGGTTGTTGGGAAGAAATGGGTTTCAATTCCGCGGGATGAGAATTTTGAAATTGGCGATCCACAGATCGAGAGCGCCATTAGCGAGATAGATGCAAAGATTGTTTTCATCACAACGCCTAATAATCCAACCGGTACCCCAACTTCACTTGAGTTGATCTCCAAGATTGCAAGCGCGCTAACTCGCCGACAAGGCTTGGTGGTTGTCGATGAGGCCTATGGCGAATTTTCAAAGAACCCATCTGCGATAACTTTGATTAAGAGCCATCCAAATGTCATAGTCTCAAGGACGATGAGCAAGGCCTTTGCTTTTGCCGGCGCTCGCCTTGGCTATCTGATAGCCGACCCTAAAATAATTGAGGCACTCCAACTAGTTCGACTTCCTTATCACTTAAGTTCTTTGACTCAAGCTGCGGCACTAGCTGCAATTTCGAAGCAGGTTTCACTTAGTAAAGATGTAGAACGACTAAGAGAAGCGCGCGAAGAGGTCGCCAATGAGATTCGCTCATTGGGATTGAAGAGCTATCCAAGTGAGGCGAACTTCTTACTCTTCTCTGGGTTTGTTGATTCTTCGAAGAAACTTTGGGAAGAGTTATTAAGCCGGGGAGTCTTGGTAAGAGATGTGGGAATACCTGGACATTTGCGAGTGACCATCGGCACCCGGGCTGAGAACCGAGCTTTTCTAGATGCCTTAAGACAATCTGTACAACTTAGTGCTGACAATCAAGAAGTTAGGGGATAATTGAAACATGTCAAGAATTTCAAAGGTGGAGCGCTCCACAAAAGAGTCCCAAGTAAAAGTTGAGTTAAATCTAGATGGTGCGGGAAAGATTGAAGTTGATACTGGAGTTCCATTCTTTGATCACATGCTCTCGCAATTAGGTAAACACGCTGGCTTTGATTTGATAGTCAAGACAACCGGTGATGTTGAAGTTGATTCGCACCACACTGTGGAAGACACTTCACTTGCCGTTGGCCAGGCGCTCCGTGAGGCGCTAGGCGATAAGACTGGGATTCGTCGCTTTGGAGATGCACTAGTTCCACTTGATGAAGTGATTGTTCAGGCTGCAGTCGACCTTTCCGGTCGCCCATATTTAGTTCATAGGCAACCTGAGATCGTGGAGTTGATTGGAACCTTCGATACCACTTTGGGCAAACACATCTGGGAATCTTTTGTAGCAGAAGCCCGAATTGCCTTACATATCCGGGTGATCGAGGGAAGAAATGCACACCACGTTTTGGAAGCCCAATTTAAAGCGGTAGCAAGAGCCTTGCGCGATGCCGTCACACTTGATTCAAGGGTTACAGGAGTCCCCTCAACTAAAGGCGTCCTCTGATGGGACGGAGATGAAGGAACGTAATGTAATCTCAATTCTTGATTATGGATCAGGAAATATTCGCTCGGCGCAACGCGCACTAGAGCGAGTTGGATTAGAAGTAGAAGTCACTTCTGACTTTGAAAAAGCTTTGGAATCATCCCGGTTAGTTGTTCCTGGGGTAGGCGCGTTCGGAAGTTGTATGAATCAGCTCCGTGCTGTCCGCGGCGATGAGGTAATTCGCGCTCGCTACAAATCCGATCGACCAATTCTGGGAATCTGTGTCGGTATGCAAGTTCTCTTTGCGGGTAGCGAGGAATCAAAAGAGCAAGGTTTAGCGATTCTCCCAAGCAACGTGAGTAAGTTAAAAGCTCCAATACTTCCGCACATTGGCTGGAATGAAGTTACGAGCATGGCACCAATGCGACTTTTAGAAGGTATGAGTGGTGAGAGGTTCTATTTCGTGCACTCATATGCAGCGAAGAACTTAGCGGGAGATGCCCTGACTGCGGTCTCAAACTATGGTGAAGATTTCATCGCTGCCTTTGAACTCGGTTCCTTAAGCGCCGTCCAATTTCACCCCGAAAAAAGCGGTGATGTTGGGCTGCAACTTCTAAAGAATTGGGCGGATGCTCTATGACGAAGTTGGTTCTATTGCCTGCAGTTGATGTCAGGGGTGGTAAAGCAGTTCGATTGGTACGCGGCGAGCTGAACGCTGAGACCCAGTACGGCACGCCCTTGGAAGCTGCGCTAACTTTCCAAGATGCGGGAGCAGAATGGATTCACTTAGTTGATCTTGATGCCGCATTTGGTACCGGAAATAATTACGAATTGCTCCGTGAAGTCATCTCGAATCTGCATTTAAAGGTGGAACTCTCCGGCGGAATTCGGGATGAGGCATCTCTATTAAAAGCTTTGGCCACTGGATGCGAGCGCATCAATCTTGGAACTGCCGCACTCGAGAACCCAGAATGGACAGCCTCCGTAATAGCAAGATTTGGAGAGCGGATAGCGGTGGGACTAGATGTCCGAGGTAGAACTCTGGCTGCGCGCGGCTGGACAAAAGAAGGTGGAGATCTATTTGAAACTCTGACCCGGCTTGATAGCGAGGGGTGTGCTCGTTACGTAGTCACCGATGTAAATAAAGATGGCACGCTGCAAGGGCCAAATATAGAGTTGCTGAAAAGCGTATGCGAGATGACAAGTCAGCCGGTAATTGCATCAGGCGGCATCTCCTCTCTAGATGATTTGACCAAACTCCGTGAGTTGGTTGGCGTGGGTATTGAAGGCGCAATCGTCGGTAAGGCTCTCTATTCCGGAGCATTTACCCTAAAAGATGCATTGAAGGTAACTCAATGAGTCTTGCGACAAGAATTATTCCCTGTCTTGATGTAGATAAGGGGAGAGTTGTAAAAGGAATTAACTTCACGAATTTAAAGGATGCTGGCGATCCGGTTGAAATGGCCGCAATTTATGCAAGTGAAGGCGCCGATGAAATTACATTTCTAGACATTACTGCTAGCGCCGAAGGCAGAGGAACAACGCTTGATGTACTTCGTCGCACAGCAGATCAAGTATTTATCCCACTTACAGTCGGAGGCGGTATCTCAAATGCAGAAGATGTCAATCAGTTACTAAGAGCGGGCGCCGACAAGATTTCCATAAATACCGCCGCGATAAAGAATCCAGAACTAATATCTGAGATTGTTGAAAGATTCGGAACTCAAGTTCTTGTCCTTTCAGTAGATGCGAGACGGGCGCGCACAAAATCTGGTTTCGAAGTTACAACGCATGGCGGAAGGGAAAGCGCAGGGCTAGATGCCCTTGATTGGATTGAGCGCGCAACCTCGCGGGGCGTTGGAGAGATACTTTTGAACTCCATGGATAGAGATGGAACACGTTCTGGCTATGACTTGGAGATGATTAGGAGAGTTCGAGAGATTTGCGATACGCCACTTATCGCAAGTGGTGGTGCTGGCGATATTCAGGACTTCACTAGAGCCCTTGATGAGGGAGCCGATGCGCTACTTGCTGCAAGCGTCTTTCACTTTGGAATCTATCGAATTTCACAGATCAAAGATGCTCTTAAGGGCGCAGGGTATCCCGTGCGAGAGAGCTCCCAGTTAGGCAAGAATTAGCTATGAACTCAACTTCTATAAAGCTAGATGAGATCTTCAAAGGCGATGACGACTTAGTTGCGGCGGTTCTTCAAGATCACGTAACCAATCAAGTCTTGATGCTTGCCTGGATGAATAGAGAAGCTCTGGAGTTAACTCTAAAGACGGGAAGAGCCACCTTTTGGAGTCGGAGCCGAAACCAGATTTGGGTCAAAGGTGAGACATCGGGTAACTATCAGGAAGTAATCTCTCTTACTCTAGATTGTGATCAGGATTCCCTCCTAATAAAAGTTAAGAGTCACGGTCCTGCATGTCACACCGGTGAAGTTAGTTGCTTTAATAAGAATCTCGGTGAGATCTGAGAATCATGACCATTTCGTTAGAAGAGTTTCGAGAATTTGCAAAAACTCACAATGTCGTTCCCGTTGCGGAGAGCTTCCTTGCCGATAGCGAAACTGCCCTAACGCTTTACGCAAAGTTAGCTGCACATCGAGAGAACACTTTCCTATTGGAATCAGCAGAACATGGCGGGGCTTGGTCACGCTACTCATTTATAGGTGTGAATAGTGAGGCAACACTGACTGAGAAAAATGGCTTAGCAACCTGGATAGGAAGACCCCCTGCCGGTGCCCCAAGTGGCATCGAACCGCTTGAGGCACTTCGCATGACAAGTGCGCATCTAGTAGCTCCGCAAATTGAGGGACTACCTAGATTGACTAGCGGCCTGGTTGGTTACATGGGTTATGACGCTGTGCGAAGACTTGAGAAGTTACCTAGCAAACTCCAAGACCCATTAAATCTTCCCGAGATAGCGTTTATGTTAACCACCGATCTTGCTATCTATGATCATCTTCAGGGAAGCGTTACTTTAATCGCGAACGCAATAAATTGGGATGGATCTGATGAACGGGTCGATGAGGCTTATAGATCTGCCCTGTCCCGCTTAGATCAAATGAAAGTGGCCCTGGGTACTCCGCTGAAGAGTGAGATATCGCACCTAGATCAGAAATCAATTCCTGAATTTCAGCGCCATTCCAGCAAAGAAGAATTTGTTTCCTCAGTCAATTTGATTAAAGAAGAGATCAAGCGCGGTGAAGCCTTCCAAGTCGTCCTCTCTCAGCGATTCCAAATCGAGTCAAAGAGCGATCCATATGATGTTTATCGAATGCTTCGATTACATAATCCAAGTCCTTATATGTACCTATTTCGTTTTGCTGATGGTTTATCTGTTGTTGGCTCGAGCCCAGAAGCTCTTGTAAAGGTAACCGATGGAGAAGTAATGGTCCATCCGATTGCTGGAACAAGGAAACGTTCACTAGATCAAGGTGAAGATATTCGACTTGGAGAGGAGTTACTCGCAGACCCAAAAGAGCGCGCAGAACACCTCATGCTCGTTGACTTAGGAAGAAATGATTTAGGAAGAGTTTGCGAATCTGGCTCTGTGAAGGTAGTCGAATTCATGCAGCTGGAGCGCTACTCCCATGTCATGCATATCGTCTCAACGGTAGTTGGAAGACTCGGTAAGAATCGCCTTGCCATCGATGCGCTCTATGCAGTTTTTCCCGCCGGAACGCTCTCCGGTGCTCCCAAGCCCCGTGCGATGGAGATAATCGAAAGCCAAGAACCATTTCGTCGTGGAATCTACGGTGGCGCAATCGGGTATGTGGATTTCACTGGAAACCTGGATACCTGCATAGCGATACGTACCGCCGTAATAAAAGATGGAATTGGTTATGTCCAAGCTGGCGCCGGAATTGTTGCTGATTCGATTCCGGATAACGAAGAGGAAGAGTGTCGAAACAAAGCAGCAGCAGTCCTCGGAGCAATCAATGCAGCAAATAACCTTCGGAGTCTGATATGAGCGTACTAGATGCAATCATCGAGGGCGTGCGATTAGATGAACAATCGCGGAGGCTCTCAGAGAGTGAGTTAAGTGAGCGCATAGCTAGCGCACCAATGCCCAAGAGCGCACTTAAAGGACTAGGAAGCAGTCAACTTTCATTGATTGCCGAGATAAAGCGGTCATCACCGAGCAAAGGCAATTTATCTGAGATACCCGCGCCTAATTTACTTGCGCGGATCTATGAAGAGAGTGGCGCGGATGTCATTAGTGTGCTGACTGAAGAGCGAAGATTCAATGGATCCCTCAAGGATTTCGAACTGGTAAGAAATGAAGTGAGCCTTCCAATGCTCCGAAAAGACTTTATGGTTAGTGAGTACTTAATTAGAGAGAGCCGAGCCTTTGGCGCAGATGTCGTGTTACTAATTGTTGCTGCCCTTAGCGAAAGCGAGTTACGGGATTTCTATGCGCTTGCTTTGGAGCTCGGTATGGATGTCTTAGTGGAGATTCATGATGAGAGAGAGCTCGAGCGAGCGCTTGCCATCTCACCTAAGATTCTTGGAGTTAATTCTCGGAACCTCAAAACTCTTGATGTGGATACCTCTACTTTTGATCGGCTACTCCCGCTAATCCCAGATTCAATCATCAAGGTTGCTGAATCAGGTATCAGTAGCATTGCTGAGATTAAAAGCGCCCGAAATGCCGGGGCTGATGCAGTTCTTGTGGGGGAGGCGTTAGTTCGCTCTGCAGATCCAGGAAATACCATTAAGAGTTTTCTAGCGAGCGCGAACTCATAATGACGAAAAAGCTTATGAAAAGTATGGTTACGTTATGAATACTGATCTCATTGGCCACTTTGGCAGATTCGGAGGTCGGTTTGTACCTGAAGCGCTTATTGGAGCGCTAGAAGAATTGTCGTGCGCGCATCAAGAAGCTCTAACTGATCCAGCTTTTCAAGTTGAGCTCATGGAGTTACACCGTACCTACACAGGTAGGCCATCGATAATCACCGAAGCGAGAAGATTCTCTGAATATTGTGGCGGTGCGCGTATTTTCTTAAAGCGCGAGGATCTCAATCACACGGGAAGTCACAAAATAAATAATGTTCTAGGGCAAGCCCTGCTCACGAAGCGAATGGGCAAAAAGCGCATCATCGCTGAGACTGGAGCGGGACAACATGGCGTCGCCTCCGCAACCGCAGCAGCGCTTCTTGGGCTTGAGTGCGTTGTTTACATGGGCGAAGAAGATACAAAACGTCAAGCGCTCAATGTGGCACGAATGAAACTACTTGGCGCTGAAGTTATCCCCGTAACAACTGGTTCTAGGACTTTGAAGGATGCGATAAATGAAGCGATGCGAGATTGGGTTACCAATGTGGCAACGACTCATTATCTTCTTGGCACAGTAGCGGGTCCAGATCCTTTTCCAACTATGGTTCGGGACTTTCATAAAATCATCGGCGACGAATCGCGTGTACAGATGCAGGAGTTGATTGGGAGACTTCCAGATGCGGTCCTTGCATGTGTTGGTGGAGGTTCAAATGCGATTGGGATCTTCTACGCATTTCTAAATGATCAATCAGTACGCCTAATCGGGCTAGAAGCGGGCGGTGCAGGAGTTGAGACTGGAAAGCACGCTGCAACTATCGTTGGGGGAACTCCAGGAGTCTTACATGGCACGCGTACCTATGTGCTGCAAGATGGCGATGGGCAAACACGCGAATCACATTCGATTTCGGCGGGATTGGATTATCCCGGGGTTGGACCTGAACATGCCTATCTATATGAGATCGGACGAGCGGAGTATCGGGCAATCACGGATGATGAGGCGATGGAAGCTTTCTCTCTTCTCTCAAAGAGCGAAGGAATTATCCCCGCAATTGAGACTGCGCATGCACTTGCAGGTGCGATGAAGATTGGTAATGAAATGGGAAGAGATAGCGCTCTTCTTATAAATCTCTCCGGTAGAGGAGATAAAGATGTACAAACGGCTGCAAAGTATTTTGGAATTCCGCTTTAAGGCCCGATTCTTTGGTAAATAAAATGTCACTCCTAGAAAAGAGTTTTGAGCTCGCTAGCGCTGAAAATCGTGCGCTACTCATTGGTTATCTTCCTGCAGGTTTTCCAACATTGGATCGCTCAATCTCGTCAATCAAAGCCATGATTAAAGGCGGAGTTGATGTCATCGAGGTGGGCTTGCCTTATAGCGATCCAGTAATGGATGGACCGGTCATTCAACAAGCTTCGGAAATGGCGCTTGCTAATGGATTCACGACGCGAGATGTCTTCAAGGTAGTTGCCGCAAGCCCTGCTCCTACGTTGGTGATGTCTTATTGGAATCCAATCGAACGTTTTGGGGTAGAAGAGTTTTCTAAGGATTTAAAGAAAGCCGGAGGAGAGGGCGTCATCACCCCTGATCTAACGATTGAAGAGTCGCAATCTTGGATAAGTTCAACTGATAAAGAGCTGTTACATCGAATCTATGTAGTTGCACCAAGCACAACAGATAGTCGGCTCGCTAAAGTAACTGCACGTTGCTCTGGTTTTATTTATGCAGCAAGCCTGATGGGCGTTACGGGCGCGCGAACAGATATCTCCTCTGCTGCAAGATCGTTGGTCGAGCGGATCAAGAAGGTATCCAAGACTCCGGTCTGTGTTGGGCTGGGGGTCTCCACGGGTGAGCAAGCTCGGGAGATAGCAAAGTACGCAGACGGCGTCATCGTCGGCTCAGCCTTCATTAAGTTGATTCTCGACTCAAAAAGTGAATCGGAAGCAAACTTGAAGGTGAAATCCCTCGCCACCGAACTTGCGGCGGCGGTGCGCAGGTAGCGGGTATGGAATAGAATTTTCAATAATTAACAAGCCCAAGCCGAGTAAATTGAAATAGGAAAGTTAAGGGAGTAACCGTGCCAAAAGAGCCTCGCCAGAAAGTTAGGGATGCCAAACCAAAGGGTGACACCCTTACTAGAAATTTAGTTCTAGGGATGGTTGGACTCGTAGTGCTATCTGGCGTCATCTTCACTTTCATGGATAAGCGCTCCGGTGACGGAAACGAAACTCCAATTGCAATTGAAAATTTGGATACCTCAAACCTTGGCGCGCCATTGTCCGCACAAGTGAGCGAGGCCGATGATTATGGAATTGTTTTCAATCCTGACTCCGCGCTAGAAATCAATATCTGGGAAGATTTCCAATGCCCATTCTGTAACTTCTTCGAAAAGGAGATGGGTGGTTACTTAGATGAGTTGATTCGCAATAAAGAGGCAAAGGTCGTGTATCACATGGCCTCCTTCTTGGGTCAAGAATCAGTTCGCGCATCTAATGCTGCATATTGTGCGATTGATGAAGGCCGTTTCCTAGATTTTCATAAAGCGCTCTATCAAGTTCAAGGAAATGAGAATTCTGGGCTCTTCTCAAATGAAAATCTGATTACTATTGGTAAGAAACTCGGTATTACAAATCAATCATTTGCCGATTGTGTAAACGATAATAAATATGGCGATAGCGTCAAGAAAGTCGCTGAATCGATGAAGCCGAACAATGTCGAAGGAACTCCAACTGTTTTCATTAATGGAACTCGTTGGGAGCGAACCACTAGCGAATTCAAACTCGATGACTTTAAGGCGGCGGTAGAAGCTGCAAAGCAGTAAGTACTAGATCGGTGAAGTTCGCCAGTATTCCTTCGCCGGAGCGATCTTTCATAGAGATTGGTCCATTGACTCTTCACTTCTACGCATTCTGCATAATGCTCGGAATTGTCGCTGCTGTTTTAATCGGCGGTAAGCGTTATGTAGCTCTTGGCGGCAAACCGGGAGTTGTTGGTGACATAGCTATTTTTGCAGTTCCGGCTGGGGTTATTGGTGGTCGGCTTTATCACGTCGCGACTTCGCCCCAAGATTATTTCGGTCCGGGCGGTAATCCGATTGAGGCTCTCTATATCTGGCAAGGCGGACTTGGTATCTGGGGAGCTATCTCACTCGGCGCAGCCGCTGCGTATTTTGCATATAAGAAGAATTCCAATCGGGGAGATATTCGATTTGCGAGTTTTGCCGATGCGATTGCTCCAGGGTTACTTATAGCCCAGGCCATTGGCAGATTTGGTAACTGGTTTAATAAGGAGCTCTTTGGTCGACCCCTTGATGCTCCATGGGCTTTGGAGATTCCAATCCGCTATCGACCGATTGGATACTCTAACTTTGAAACCTTTCACCCGACCTTCCTGTATGAGTCGATATGGTGTGTATTCGTTGCGCTTTTGTTAATTCAGATTGGAAAGCGAAAACAACTCGCAAATGGCTCGCTCTTTACTCTCTATGTTGGGGCTTACTCTTTTGGCCGCGGGCTAATTGAGATGATTAGGATTGATGAGGCAAATTTAATTTTGGGACTACGTCTGAATATTTGGACAAGCCTTGTTCTTCTACTTGCCTCTGCCATCATTCTCCACCGGCTAAATTCAAAGGAAAAAGTGGACCAAGGTAGTAAGGTTTGAATATGTCGCTACACGAGATTCATAAGCGGAACGAAGACCACAAGACTAATCGCGCTGGTTGGTTACGCGCCGCTGTTCTTGGCGTAAATGATGGCCTTGTCTCGACTGCTTCATTGATGATTGGCGTTGTATCGGCTGGGAAAAATGAGTTTGTATTAACCGCCGGCGCAGCTGCCATCGCAGCTGGCGCAATGTCGATGGCCGTTGGAGAGTATGTTTCTGTCCGTTCACAGAACGACATTGAAGAATCCGATCGACTTCTTGAAAAGGAACATCTTGCACTAGATCCAGAAGGCGAACTTGAAGAACTAACTCAGATTTACCAGGCACGTGGTTTATCTAGAGCTACTGCGGAGAAAGTCGCCCGAGAGTTACATGAGCATGATGCTCTTGGCGCCCACTTGCGCGATGAACTTGGTCAATTTGAGGCGACTAAAGCGCGACCGTTGCAAGCTGCCATCGCATCGGCTCTTAGCTTTACTGCTGGTGGATTAATTCCTTTTGTTGGAGCTTTCGCCCCTACCCTTGGCGACAAGGCGATTTCCATAATTGGCTTCTCATTTATCGGACTGGTGATGGCCGGAATCGTGAGCGCAAAGACTGCGGGATCGAAGATTGGACGGACAACCCTTCGAATCGTTATGGGTGGCGCCTTAGGTATGGCCATTACCGCGGGCGTTGGTCAAATCGCTCACATCTCCGGAATTTAAGATATTTGGTAGATTCTCCCTTCCTACGGGCCATCGCCGTCCCTTTAAATTTCCACTAATAAATATTTGCTCTAGCGGTCTTTGAGTCGCTTGAGTAAAAAGTTGGAGCGAGATGGCAATCTCTGAAAAACTCTTTAGCGCTCTACCCGAGCGCAGCGGTCTTTATGACCCTGCCTTCGAGCATGATGCGTGCGGAGTCGCCATGGTTGCAACTCTTAATAAAGAGGCAACGCACGAGATTGTTCAACAAGGTTTAGAGGCTCTACGTAATTTAGATCATCGTGGCGCATCTGGCGCAGAAGTAAACAGCGGTGACGGCGCAGGCATAATGATTCGGGTACCGGATCTATTTCTAAGAAAACAAGTCAATTTTGAACTTCCCAGCGCCGGTGAGTACGCAGTTGGTATAGCTTTTCTACCCAAAGATTTTCAAGAGTTGAATCGTCTAGATGAATTAGCAAAAGAAGAGGGTTTAAGAGTTCTTGGCTGGCGAAACGTTCCCATCAACTCCACCAGTCTTGGCGCAACCGCATTATCTGTTATGCCAGATTTCAAAATGCTCTTTCTCCAAGGAGCAAGTGGTGAGTCTGGAAAAGCTTTAGATCGAATAGCTTTCTGCTTTAGGAAACGGGTAGAGCATCAACTTCCAATTTACTTTGGATCACTTTCTGCCCAGACCATCGTTTACAAAGGAATGCTCACCACGCATCAACTATCAGAATTCTTCCCAGACTTAAATGATCCTACCTTAAGTTCTCCCTTTGCCCTGGTTCATTCACGATTTTCCACCAACACATTTCCATCTTGGCCGCTTGCTCACCCATATAGATTCATCGCGCATAACGGTGAGATAAATACCGTTAAAGGAAATCGAAATTGGATGGCTGCGCGAGAGGCGCTCCTTGAAAGTGCACTTATTCCGGGGGATCTAAAGCGACTCTTTCCGATAGTCGACCCACAAGGAAGCGACTCTGCCTCTTTTGATGAGGTACTAGAACTTCTATATCTCGGTGGAAGATCTCTCCCGCATGCTGTTTTGATGATGATTCCAGAGGCATGGGAAAACCACGAGACGATGTCAGAAACTCGTAGAGATTTTTACCGTTTCCACTCCGCATTAATGGAACCATGGGATGGCCCCGCGTGTATTACTTTCACAGATGGCCACCAAATCGGAGCTGTGTTGGATCGCAATGGCCTTCGACCAAGTCGTTTTTGGATTACAAAAGATGGTTTAGTTGTATTAGCAAGCGAAGTTGGCGTACTGGATATTCCGCAAGATCGAGTTTTGCGAAAAGGTCGATTACAGCCAGGAAAAATGTTCCTTGTTGATCTTGATGCTGGTCGCATAATTGAAGATGATGAGATCAAAGATTCACTAGCAACAACCGCTCCCTACGGAGAGTGGCTTCATGCTGGAATGGTTCGCTTGGAAGATATCCCAGCGCGCGAACATATTTTCTATCCGCACTCTTCAGTATTGCGACGCCAGAGAGCTTTTGGTTACACCGAAGAGGAGATTCGTTTAATCATTACCCCAATGGCAAGAACTGGCGCCGAGCCAATCGGTTCCATGGGGACAGATACTCCAGTCGCAGTCCTCTCCGAGAAACCGAGGCTACTTTTTGACTATTTCTCACAACTCTTTGCCCAAGTAACAAATCCGCCGCTTGATGCAATCAGAGAAGAGCTCGTGACTTCCCTTGGAGGATCAATTGGACCTGAACATAACCTCCTTGATCCAGGCCCAGCTTCCTGTAGACAAATCTGCCTTGATTTTCCGGTAATCGATAATGATCAACTAGCAAAGATTATTAATGTCAATGCCGACGGCACTCATCCGGGATTGTCGGCTTATGTAGTGCGCGGCCTATTCCAAATTGCTGAGGGTGGGGATGGGCTAAGGACGCGGATTGAAGAGATTCGATTGGAAGTATCCCAAGCAATCAAAGATGGCGCTCGCATAATTGTTCTATCTGATCGGGATGGAGATGGCGAGAACGCTCCTATTCCTTCACTGCTACTAACTGCGGCGGTTCATCATCATCTGATTCGCGAAAAAACTAGGACCAAAGTTGGACTAGTCGTGGAAAGCGGCGAAGTTCGCGAGGTTCATCATGTAGCACTCTTGATTGGCTACGGAGCAGCCGCCGTGAATCCTTACCTAGCGATGGAGTCAGCTGAAGACTTGGTGCTTCAAGGTGTGATCACTGACATTTCAACTGAAAAGGCTGTCTACAACTTAATCAAGTCTCTTGGCAAAGGCGTCTTAAAAGTAATGTCCAAGATGGGAATTTCAACAATCGCTTCTTACACCGGCGCACAGGT
>JACCED010266086.1_pt1 | contig 16099 bp, 14 predicted proteins | sample 7455021 | NCBI WGS metagenome assembly JACCED01 (sample SAMN15323456, study PRJNA562643) | freshwater metagenome | isolation source: river surface water | place: USA:Blue River Watershed | collected 2017-08-19 | reverse complement strand
TCCCATACATCATAATATATATTATCTGTTAAAACTAGAGTTCCATCTAAATCAAATAATAATAAATATGTATTATTAATATAATAATTTAATTGTTCTGGTGTTCCTAAATTAAAAACATAATTAACATCTAATTCTATAGCTGTAAAAATATGATTATCTTGTAACATACTATCTATAATACACGATGTATAACACTCATTATTTATTTTAATATCATTATCAATAACATGTTTTGCATATTTATATAAATCGTTAATATTATTAAAGCAATAAATACCTGTATTTGCATTATCACTTATTTTTACTTTTTCTATTATTTCAGTTATAATATTATTATCATTAAATTTAATATATGAATATATTGGTTTAAGATCTGTATTTTTAACATAAAATACAGCATTAGTTTCTATTTCTCTATATTTTTGTATAATATCTTGTGTATAAAAAGTATCACAATCTAATAATAAACACTTACTTGCTAAGTTAACTTGATTTGTTGCTAAGTTAACTTTATTATTTTTATTAAAAATTTCTTGTAATCCTAAATAAATAGTTTCAGCTGCCCCACTAGTTTGTTTATATAACTTAATAAAATTAATATTAGGATATTTCTTTTTGATTATTGTTTCAAAATTATATTGTTCTAAATTATAATATATTATAAAGATTTTATCATCTTGGTTTACGACTAAATTATCTAATACATAAAAAATCATTTGTTTATCGAAAATATTAATTAATGGTTTAGGTTGAATATATCCATTGTTTTTAAATCTTTCACCCTTTCCACCTAATGGAATAATAATGTTCATATATATTTTATTTATTAATAAAATAATAAATAAAAACACACACAAAGTTATTGAGATGTTAAAGTAGTAAGATATATTAATTGCTCATAATACATTCCTATCTTACTTATAGAATATAATACTAATTTATATTTTCCATATGTATCTATTATATTATTATCTATATTATAATCTGGATTATCTAAAATCATAATTATATATTTATGAATATTTTTATTTAGACAACCAGATTTTACTTTTAGTTTAAATAATGTTGCATTACAATTCTTATATTTATTATCATGTAAATTACCAATATAGCAGCTATTGTCATCTATTTTAGCAAGATTATAATATCTAGATTTTCTAGATAGATTCTTTAATCTAAGTAAATCAAAATTTGTATAAGCACAACTTATAGTAAAATATTTATCGTGATCAATAACTAAATTTAAATCATCTTCTTGTACAGCATCATTGTTACGAAAATAAATAGTCTTATTATACATATCTTCACAAATACTTAATGGTACTATTTCTGTCATCATTACTATAATTTATATTATAGTAATAATTATATAAATAAAACTAGAATTATTATTTTTCATCTTTTATTGCTATCTAAAAAGTGAATAATATCTAATATCGCATAATGTACTCGCAAGGCGTTCTCTGGAATCCATTAAAGTTAGATGCTGCTGCTGTAGTATAAGCTCCTGCATTTTCTATGTATACTGATTCTCCAATAGCTAGATCAGGTAATTTGCAATTATTAGCAATTGTATCCATTGAATCACATGTTGGGCCATATACTGTACAATCGTATACTTTACCATCTCGTTCATTAAATGGTTTAATAACTGGTTTAGCATGATCAAACATAATACAATTAAATGATCCATATACACCATCATTAAGAGTGTATGCAAAACGAACTTCTTTTGTTTCTTTGTCAATAAATTTATTCTTTGCAATAACATTTAGTACAAGTGTATGTGATGCTGCTGCAAAATAACGACCAGGTTCAGCAATAATTTGAAGACCATAATCTTCTGGAAAATTATCTTCTGAAAAATATTCAGCAATAGCATCATTAATAGTCCCAGCAATATCTTCAAATTTAATATGTGCATCATCTGTTCCTGGAAATCCTCCTCCAATATCTAGAATTTTAAGATGATAACCATTCTCTTTACCAATGTCAAATACTTTACGTGATTTACAAATTGCAGTTTTGTATGCTACTACATTGCTACATCCAGATCCAACATGAAATGATACTCCAACTATATTGAGACCAATAGTTTTTGCTAATTTCATTAGTCCATCAACATCATCAACATCGGCTCCAAATTTAGAATTGAAACGACAGAGAGAATGAGAATCATCTACTTTGATACGTAGAATAAGTTCTGCATTTGGATGATAGTTAACAATTTTAAGTAGTTCATACATGTTATCAAACGTCATAATATCGACATCTACACCGCGAGCATATTTAAGATGAGAATCCGCTTTGGCTGGATTAGCAAAAATAATACGTGATGCATCACCATTAATAGCATCGAGAGCTAGAGTAATTTCGTTCTTACTAGCACAATCAAATCCAGTACCAAGAATACCAAGTGTTTTAATTAGTAGTTCATCAGGATTACACTTAACAGCGTAAAAAGGTTTTACACGTGGTAGACATTCAATCCATTTACGATATTGTTTAATAATAACTGATAGATCTACAATGAAAAAACCAGTATCTAAGTGAGATTTTTCAAGTGTTGTTTTGATAATATCGATAATACTTGTATCTGTATCAAAAGTTGTGATTTTTTTCTCATCAAATAATTGAGTGAGTTCAGTAAAGTTATCGGCAGTGTGTACTTGTTCTTCCATTTTATAAGTATTAATGTTGATAATTAATATATACTTAACTTGCTTAGTTATTTTATTTTCATCTTTTTAATAAAAAATTGATTCGTTTAAAATATTCCTAAAGAAATATTTTAAGCCTCAATAATTTTTTATTAGATTCTCTTTAGAGAATCTTACAAAAAATTGAAAAAAGATAATTTTAAATAATTAGCTACTATTTATTTAAATTATATATATCTAAGTTAACTAATAAAATATGGCTATCTATCTTGGTCGTTTTATGGCTCAAAGCTTTCACCCTGCTAAAGTAGCAGTACCTAAAAATACTTTACTTACTACAAAACTTTTTAAATTTGAATCTTTTGGACAATCAATTTATTATAATAATCACGTTAATGATATTTATACCCCTACAACTTATTTTAATTTTATGATTAAAAATAATAGTAGTGATATTACTATTAATAATTTAGATAATCGTTATATTTATTTTAATACAAATGGTACTATTGAGATGCGTCATTTACAAATGTTAAAAGATATGCGGAATTATATTAATATAGAAAAATGTTCAGATGAAGATTATATTAAGTTTGAAAATAAATATATTAAACTATTTAAAAATTTTAATGATGACCAATTATTTAAATTCTATAATAATGCTAAAAATATGATTAATAATGAAAATGTTACAATTAAAGTTTATAAATCACCAACTTATACTGATAAACATTTAGATGGAGTCATGAATAATAATAATCTTGTTAAAATGCAACTTAAAGAACGATTATGGTGTACTGGTGATTTAGCTTCTGCTGCTACACAAATCTTTCTTAAGAAATCACAATCATATAATTGTATTAATAAAATTGGTTATATGATGGGAGTATTTGGTATCGATTTCTCTTATTGTAAAAACCTCCCATGGTATGAACTATCACAAAATATGAATAATCATAAACTAAATCAAGAAAATTATGATATCGGTACTAACAATACTTATACTAATAAATTTACTAAAATTAATGTGATTGAAATGCTTATTTTCTCAGAAATTCTAAAGAAAGAAGGGGCTGAGTTTAATATGAATTATTAATTTTTTTATTATTTTTTTTATTAATTATTAAAATTGATTTGCAAAAAATAAATTATAAATAATTTGTGTTTTTGACTCATTAATTTTTTATTAGAACTGCAAGCAGTTCTAATAAAAAATTGATATATTATAAGTTAATTATAAATAATAATAAAAATATATAAATATAACACTATACAATATATAAATGGCAACTAAATCTAAGAGTGATGACAAGACTTCTAATCATAATGCTATAACTACGGATGATATTTTTCATCTGACAGATTTATACTTTTATAAGAAAAATTTCATTTTTCGTCATCTATACGATTCATATAATAAATTTTTAGAAGAAGATGTATGTAGATTTCTTGAAGATTCTGATCATGTATTCAATGAAAAGTTAACATCTGATAATATTTATCGCCGCAAATTTCGTTTTAAGAATGTTCGTATTATTGGACCTAAACTACCAAATGGTATTGAACCAATGTTTCCATCAGATGCTCGCCATCGTAATTTAACTTATTCAGTTAAAATTATTGCTGATATTACACAATATCAAGACAAAGTAGATATAATTACTGATAAAAAAGTAGAAACTATTACTGGTGTTGAAGAAGTTGGTGTACCAATTGCAACTGTTCCTCTTATGATGAGATCTAAATATTGTTCACTAAATCAATACAAAGGTAATGATCTTAATGAGTGTGATTTTAATCCAGGCGGATATTTTATCGTCAATGGTTCTGAAAAAGTAGTTATCTGTCAAGAACGTATGGTTGAAAATAAACCACTTGTTTTTCTTAAAAAAGATTCAGGTATCCCATCACATATTGTTCAAGTTAACTCAAGATCTTATAAACCAAATGGTATGATGCAAGTTCTTAATGTTAAAATTAAATCTGATGGTACTATGACTATCCGTGTTCCAATTCTACAAGAAGTAAATGTTTTTGTATTATTTCGAGCTCTTGGTGTTCAATCAGATCACGATATTATTAATATGATTGTAACAGATGATCATGATAACGATATGATTGATATTCTTAGAATTTCTCTTGATACTTGCAAAAATGAAAATCATACTAAAATCCAAACTAGTGAAGAAGCCTATGATTATTTAATTAACAAACTCAAAGTTGTTCGTAAATACACTGAATCTAATCTAGATATTAAAGTAATGCAAAAGAAAATGCATTTACTTCATCTACTTAAAACAAGTTTTATTCCTCACATTGAAGGAAACTTTAAAGAAAAGGCATACTATCTCGGTTACATGATTAATAAATTACTAAAAGTTTTTCTTGGTCGTGCTGATGTAGATGATCGTGACTCTTACGTTAATAAACGTGTTGATCTCCCAGGTGATCTACTTATGGAATTATTCCGTCAACGATTTAAAATTATGATGAGTGATTGTAAAAAATTCTTTGATAACAGAAACGATAACGATGAAAAACCTCTTAATATCATCAATCAAATTAAACCAAATACTATTGAACAAGGTATTAAAGCATCTCTCTTAACAGGTGCATGGATTCGTAAGAAGGGTGTAGCTCAAATGCTACAGTGTTATTCTTATCTCCAAATTCTTGGATTTCTACGTCGTGTAGATTCTCCAAGTGGAGATGCATCAAGTTCTAAACTAGTTGGCCCTCGTCAACTACATGCATCTTCTATACCTTTTCTATGTGTTGTACAAACACCAGAACACGCTAAAGTCGGTGTTACAAAACATTTTTCACTTGTTTCAAGTGCTACTATTATGTCACTTGATCAATATGCAATGTTAAAGAATTTACTAATTAAGAAAATTCAAAATCTGCAAGATCTAAATATCAAAGAAATTAGATCTATGTTTAAGGTATTTCTTAATGGTGAATGGCTTGGTTGTATTAATGAACCAATTAAACTAATTGATGAACTAGTTGATATGAAACGCAAGAACGTTATTGATCGTCAAAATACATCAATAGTTCCAGATTTTATGAATGGTGAAATTCGTGTATATTGCGAAACTGGTCGATTTGTTCGCCCAATTATGAGAGTTGAAAATAACTCAATCTTAATAACAAAAGATATCATTAATAAAATTTCTCTTAATAAAGCAGAAAAACAAACAAAGATAACATCGTGGGAACAACTACTTGATACTTATCCTAATATTATTGAATACATTGATACAGAGATGCAACCATTTTATCTTATTGAAAGTAAAGTTAAAAATGTAGAAGCTATGCGTCAAAAGATGCAAAAGTCTATTGAACTATCAAAGAATCTTAGCGATAAGATTTCAAGTAACAGATATAATGATTTATATTTTGATAATATTAATTATTGCGAATTTCATCCACAACTTTTACTAGGTGAACTTTCAGCTTGTACTCCATTCTGTAATCGCAATCCCGGACCCCGTAATATCTTCCAATATTCACAAGGTCGTCAAGCTATGGGTATATATCTATCCAACTATCGCGATCGTACAGATATTTCTTATATCTTGTATCATCCACAAAAACCATTAATTACTACAAGAGCAACTAAATACGTTGGTTCTGATATGTTACCAGCAGGAGAAAATATTATGGTTGGTATTATTTGTTATACTGGCTATAATATGGAAGATTCACTTGTATTTAATTCTGCTTCTGTTGATCGTGGTCTTTTTAGATCCGCAACTTATAAAAAGTATGTATCTAAAGCACAAAAGAATCAATCTACTGCACAAGATGATATATTTATGAAACCAGATTCATCTAAAGTAGTTGGTATGCGTCATGGATCATATGATAAACTAAATGATAAAGGTTATGTACCTCCAGAAACTGTTATCTTAAACGATGATATTATTATTGGTAAAGTAACACCAATTCAAAATATTGGTAATTCTAATAAAGAATTTAAAGATGCATCAGAAGTTTATAAAGCTGGTGCTCCTGGCGTTATTGATCGAGTATATATCGATATTCAAGATCAAGACGGATATCCAACTCGTAAAGTACTTGTTCGATCAACTCGTACACCACGAGTCGGCGACAAGTTTGCGTCACGCTATGGACAAAAGGGTACATGCGGTATCAAATTAGCAGGAATAGACATGCCATATAATAAATTTGGCATTCGTCCAGATATTATTTTAAATCCTAACGCTATTCCATCCCGTCAGACTATTGGTCAACTTCTTGAATCAATAGTTGGTAAAGTAGCAGCACTAGATGGTTGTGAAGGCGATGGTACAGCATTTGAAGACTATGATTTAGATAAAGTAGAAAAAAGATTAGAAGAACTAGGATATGATCCTAAAGGATATGAAGAATTATATAATGGTATGACAGGCGAAAAACTAAAAATTAAAATATTTTTCGGTCCTACATTCTACCAACGACTTAAACATCAAGTAGAAGATAAAATCCATGGCCGTGCTCGTGGGCCGCGTACACTACTTACTCGTCAACCGCCGGAAGGAAGAAGTCGCGATGGTGGCTTACGTCTGGGTGAGATGGAACGTGACGCATTGATTGGTCATGGCTTATCGAAATTTTTAAATGAAAAGATGATGTATAACTCTGATGCGTATATCACTTATGTATGTGATATGTGTGGTCTGTTTGCACAACGTGCACCACGTAAAGAAAACAAAACCGAACCATCACAATCTGATGTTTATTATTGCCCTAATTGCAATAACGTTAATAAGATATCTAAAATTATGATACCTTATGCATTTAAACTACTACTACAAGAGCTTATGGCAATGGCAGTTGCTCCACGTATTAGAACTAAGAAAAACTAAATAGTCAACTTGGTAATATATTATTTTTTTATTATTTTTTTTTATTAATTAATTTTATAGAAATGTCGAGATTCATAAATGATCAATTAAAATTATCATATGAGCTTATTAAACAATTACATAAATTATACATAAAATATAATAATATTATAGAGTTTAAATCTTTTGAAAGTTGTGGCAAAGGGATTGATACTATCTATGACATAGTACAAACTAAACCAGAATCAAATATTCTAATATCTACAAAGATAATATTTATCAAAGACTACGATAATAAACCATTAAATAATATTACTGATATATTTAATTATGTATTATTATTACCTACATGTATTATTACTCCTTTAGGTAAATGGACTTTTATTGATAATCCTAAATATATTAAAAATATAAGTACTTTTTCTATTGAATTATTTAATTCTTTTAATTTAAAACTAGTTTATCCAGCTTGTAAAAATGAATATAATAATATATCTGATGCATTGTTTGTATCATCTATTTATGACACTAATATTATAGATATTGGATATATATTAAAAATATATGATACTATAAATGATGCTGATAATATACATTATTTTAATGATGTTTTAAAATTTTTTATAAATGACTTTACGTATGGTTCAGAAATATCATTACATTTATTTGATAAGTTTATAACATCAATATATGTTAATAATGTTTTTGATGATAAAAAAGTATACTTTTTAAATTATATAAATAGTATTAATAAAGATGAATATTTTAAAAAATTAAAATTAATATATCATAATAAAAAAAAATATGGTTATGATAAAAATATTTATAGGGCTATTTTTTATTATACTTATTTAAGTTATTTTGAATAATGAGATTTTTTTATAAAAAAAAATTATATTATTGATATAATTACAAAATATAATGAATATACTTTATGATAAAGAAGAGAATATCTATTTAATGTCTTTATCAGAATTAAAAACAACACTATATTCTGATAAAAAAATTAGTAAAGAGAGTAAACAAATAATAAAAAATATCATAAATGATAAAATAAATAAAAGTTTTAAACAAGCTAATAAACAAGTTAATAATAATCAAGTTAATTTAGCAAATAATCAAGTTAATTTAGCAAATAATCAAGTTAATTTAGCAAATAATCAAAATAATCATATGCATCTAGTTAATGATTTTTTAACACGTAATCCTATTAATTTAGAAAAAAGAAAACAAGATCCATTTATCGGTTTTAATGCTAATAGATCATTTCCAAAAACTCCTAAACGATTTATGAATAATGATGATACTGATGATAGTGATAGTGATAGCAATGATAATAATAATGATGCTAGTAATTTTATATTTCAAGATAATAAAAATAAATTATATAAAAAGGCAGATAAGAAAGGTGAAAATGAAAAAATAACACAAACATCTAAAAAATTATTTGATAGAATGGTTGGCGAAGCTATGGTAATAAATAGTACATATACAAATAATATGACTAATACAATATCGAGACCATATTCTACATTAGCTAATAATTATGATGATAGTAGTAATAATTTAGGTGTTAGAAGAAATATAAAAAAATAATTTAATTCTTATTATTAACATACATAATATAATGCTGTGGAATAATAATATTATTATGTTTATAATAATTTGCAATTTTATCACCTGACATTGTAACACTAATTATATTATCTAGATTATTTAATTTAATATTTACATTATGATGACATGGATAACTTTGGTAACACATTATATCTATCTTAACAATAGTATAAGAAGAATAATCTTCTAGATTAAGTGACATGATATATTTATATATTTATATATTTAAAGTTAACTAATAAATTAAAATTTATCAATTTTTTTATGCTGCTCCTTTTGCTACAATACGATAAGCTACGTTTTTACCAGATTGTTCTGAATAACGAATAATTCGAATAACATCACCACGCTTAAGATTAAAGTAAGTTACTACTGGGTCAGTTGTTAATATTTTCATCATTTCTTTTTTCTTTAAAATATATGTTTCTAATACTTCTTTAGATTCTTCTTCTGATAATAGTTCATATTTAGGAGAATCAATATGATCAACTAAATTAATAAGAAAGAATGTTTCATTAAAGACTTCTATATTAGGCATATCAGTAAGATTTGCTTTTGCTTTATCAGATATACTATCAAAAATAAAGATCTTATGATTATTTTGATATTGTGTTAAGAAATCTTTAATAGCTGGAATCTTTGTAATACCTTGAATCTTTTGATGAATTACTTTAACATAAATAGTCTTTCCATCAAATTTCTTAATATAATCTTTATTATCACCATCTGCTTTTATTTCTTTTGATAAATTTATTTTATATACATCTTCATCTGATTGTTTTTTTATGTCATCAATTGATTTTTGTAGTTGTTTATCATCGACTAGTTTACGTTCATATAGCATCTTAATTATATTTGTTAATACATCTTTACGAATAGTTTCACGATCTTTCTTAACAGGAATGAGTTCTGGGTTAAGCGACATTATATATTAGTTTATTAATATAATATAATATTAAATAATTATACTTATTTTTATCAATTTTTTTATCATAATAAAAATTGATTCATTTATATTAAGTCTTATCCATTTTTATTTAAATCTTTTAGATTTAAATAAAAATTGATCCCCGTTTATATTAACATTTAATCATATAATTATAATATTATAACTAATAATAAATGCCACCAAAATCAGCTAAACCCAAATCAGCTAAATCAACTCAACAAGATGATAAGCCAGTTAAAGTAACTAAACCTAAAAAGACTACAGCTAAAAAATCAACTAATTCATTAATTAGTACATTAGTTGAAAAACCAACACAAGATAAAAAAGAAGATAAAAAAGAAGATTTTGAAGATAGTTCTGATGGTCAAGGTGATAGTTCTGATAATCAAGAAAATAGCGATGATGATGATCAAGATCAAGATCAAGATCAAGTACCTGTTAAAAAAACTAAAACTAAAGAAACTAAAACTAAAGATACTAAAACTAAAGATATTAAAGAGAAAGATGTTGAACCAGAAATTATTCCTGGTAAATTAACACTTAATCCAAATGGTAAAATTCTAGTTATAGTTGAATCTCCTGGTAAGATTAAAAAAATTCAATCTATTTTAGGTAGTGATTATCTAGTCACTGCATCAGTTGGACATATTATAGATTTAGGATCTAAATTAATGTCTATTGATATTCAAAATAATTTTAAACCAAAATATGTATCTCTTCAAGGTAAAGGAGCTGTCATTCGCGATCTTAAAAAACTTGCAAATAACTCTTCTGATATTTTACTTGCTACTGATGAAGACAGAGAAGGTGAAATGATTGCGTGGAGTCTTGCTCATGTTCTTGGTATTCAAAAACCTAAGAGAATTACTTTTAATTCAATTACTGAACAAGAAATTGTTAAGGCTATTAAAAGTCCAAAAGACATTGATCAAAATATGGTTGATGCACAAAAGAGTCGACGTATGCTTGATCGTATTGTTGGTTATGAAATATCTCCTCTATTATGGAAAAGTATTGGTCAAAGTTTATCTGCTGGACGTGTCCAATCAGTAGTAGTACGAATTATCTTAGATCGTGAAAAAGAAATTCAAGACTTTCTTAAAAGTGATATTAAATCAGACTTTAAATTTAAAGCAAACTTTTTTAAAGATATTATTGCATCACTTTATCAAACTAAAAAACCATCTGATGCTATTCAAGAAGATAATAATGATATTGTAGAAGAAGAAGATAATAATAATGATGATAGTAATAATAAAGTTCAGGATGATAATATATCTGGAACATTAATTAAAGGTTATAAAGCCCATGTAACTACCGAAAAAACTGCTAAGGATTTAATGAAAAAAATTATAGAATCAGATTTTAAAATTGTTGGTAAGGGTGAAAGAACACAATTTAAATCACCAGCACCACCATTTACAACATCTACTCTTCAACAAGAAGCAGCTCGTAAACTAGGCTTTACTATTAAAAGAACTATGAATGCTGCACAACATTTATATGAAGCTGGTCACATTACTTATATGCGTACTGATTCAACTAATTTATCAGGTGAAGCATTAAAATCTATTGGTAAATATATTAAAGATAGTTATGGTAATAATTATCACACACAAAGAAATTATGCATCAAAGTCAAATAATACACAAGAGGCTCACGAATCAGTAAGACCTACACATATAGAAGTAACAGGAGTTAATGAATCAGGTAAAGTAGGATACGATGAAGTAAAATTATATCTACTAATTTGGAAACGAGCAATTGCTTCACAAATGGCACCTGCTAAATTAGCAGTTGCTACAACACATATATCAATATCAAAGACTAAAGATTATTATTTTCAATCAGAAATCACAAGTATATTATTTGATGGTTTCTTAAAAGTGTATAATTTACAGAATATTGAATCAAATAGTGGAGATGGAGATAATAATATTTCAAGTAAAACACCTGAAATTAATGAAAAACTTAAATTAACATCTCTACAAGCTTTACAAGATTATCAAAAACCACCACCTCGCTACAACGAAGCGTCTCTAGTTAATAAACTTGATCCAAAGAATCTTAATATTGGTCGTCCATCAACTTATGCGGCAATTATTACTAAGATTCAAGAAAGAGGTTACGTAGAAAAGCGCGACAACGATGGTATTAAAAAATCATCTCTAGAATTAAAATGGACAAGTACATCAAAAAATATAGATGAAACAACCAAAGATATTTATATTGCAAAAGATGCAAATAAAATAACTCCAACAGCAATAGGTAAAGTAGTAACTGAATTTTTAGTAACTTATTTTCCAGAATTAATGGATTATAAATTTACTTCTACCATGGAAACTAAATTAGATTCAGTTGCTAATGGAGAACTAAAATTACTAAAACTATTAACTGACTTTTATCATACTGATTTTCATCCTATTATAGATAAGCTATCAAAAGAGAAAATTAAATATGTTGATAAAGATCAACGTGAAATAGGCAAAGATGGTTCTGGTAATAGCGTTATAGCAACTATTAAAAGATATGGACCTGTAGTAATGATAGAACAAGATAAAGATGGTAAAGTTAAAACACTTAACATTGCACCATTAAAAGCACCTAATACTATAGATAATATTACTTTAGAAGAAGCACTTAAAATATTATCATATCCTAAATCATTAGGTAAATATGAAAACAAAGAAGTTAAATTATACAAGGGTAAATTTGGATTATATGCTAAATACGGCGATATATCTATTAATCTATCTAATGTAGAAGATGAAGGTGAAATAACACTTGAATTAGTTACAGAACGTATTACACAAAAGAAAAGTAAAAATCTATGGGAAGGTAAAGAAGGTAAAACTAATTACGTTGTATTAGAAGGTCCATATGGTAAATATATTAGTATCAAAGATGGTGCTAAAAAATTAGCCAAACCAATGAATGTTAAATTACCCGAAGATACAGATATTAAAGACCTAACTTTAGATAAAATTAAAGAAATAGTAGAAAAAGGTAAAGTTAATAAATTCAAAGCTAAACGATTCTTTAAGAAATAATATTTTTTTATTAATATATAATATTATGAAATTACAAAGAAAACATATAGTAATTTTAGTAATAATATTACTATTAATTTTTCTATTAACACGTCATAAAAAAAGTGAAGGTTTAGATAATACTACACCAACTTTATCTAACGAAGCTATACAATCAATCTCATCTCTATATTCAAATACTGATGGTACTGTTTCTTTTAATAATCTGAGATCTACTGGTAAAACAACATTAAAAGATGTTAGTGCAAATTCACTTTATAGCAATAGTATTGGTGCTAATGATATCAGTGGTACTAATATAAATAGTACTAATATTAATGGTGGTAAATTAAAAGTTACTGATATTAGTGCAAATACTATTACTACAAATACTATTATTAATCCAACATTAGTATGGTCGAGAGAATCTAAAATTGTTGGTGGTGCAGGTGGTGGTGGTGGTGCAGGTTATGATTTTAGATGTCCACCTGGTACAGTAATGACTGGTATTGTTGGATCAGCTGATGCAAATATTAAATATATTGGTATCATTTGTACATAAAATATATTATTAATTATTGCTTATAAAACATAGACTTTTTTATTATACTTGTTAATTGAGCATCAAATTCATTGAAATCTATTGTTTTATTTTTATTTAATATTTCAATAAAATTTTTACTATATGTTTCTTCTTTTATTTTTTTGAAATCTATATGATTCTCATCTTGATTATTGGTATTTAATTGTTTTGTATTGAAAATATAAGTATTAAAAATATATCTTGCATATTCCATATGTTATATATAAAAATGATATTATTATTTTATACTTTAAACAAACAAAAATTTATTTTATAATGATATAATATAATTATGAAAACAAAACATATTTTAATAATTGTTGCAATTATTATTGTATTATATTTAGTATCTAAAAAGTCTTCCGAACATTTAGACTCATCGCCAACTTTATCTAACGAAGCTATACAATCTATATCATCAATATATTCTAATACTACTGGAACAGCATCATTTAATAATTTAAATGTAACTTCTTGGAAAGGTATGGTAGTAATGTGGTCGGGTACTATTGATAAAATACCAAGAGGTTGGGCATTATGTGATGGTACTAATAATACACCAGATCTTAGAAGTAAATTTGTAGTTGGTGTTGGTCAAGGTAAAGATCCATCTGGTATTAGTTTAACAGAAAGAAAGATGGGAGATCAAGGAGGGGCAGAAAAACATAAATTAGATATAACTGAAATGCCTTCACATACACATGGTTATAATCACACTAGAGCAGATAATGATGGTTGGTGGTATGATAGTGGCGGTTATAGATTAAGTAGTAATATAGATAGAACTGTTGCAACTGGTGGTGATCCAAGTGGTAATACTATTCCACATAATAATATGCCACCATTTTATGCATTAGCTTACATTATGAAAACATAAATCAGTATATTCACTTCAATTTTAGATAAAGCTCATTACTTTTTTATTTAAACTATTAATATAACTTAAATAAAAAATTGATTTGCTTCAATTTTAGTTAAAGCTCATTACTTTTTTATTTAAACTATTAATATAGTTTAAATAAAAAATTGATTAATATATATATAGCTATTTAAAATTAAATTAAATATTACTAATTAATATATAATATAAATGCCTAAAAAGACCAATTCTGTTGTTAAAAAACCTACCGTTAAATTTAGTGATACTAATATTATACACACACATCGACAAACACAACCACAAACACATGGACAAACACATACATCAAAACCATTAAAAGGAGGTATTAAAGTTAAAGATGATCCTGATAAAGCAGATAAAGATGAGTTTGAATCAGAAGATGAAGATGCAGAAGTTGAACAAGATGATGATGTAGAAGAGAAAGAAGAAAGCGATGGTGAAGATGAAGAAACAGAAGAAAGTGAAAAAGAAGAGTTTGATAAAGAAAAAGACGAAGATGGTGACGATGGTGAAGGAGGAGATGATGACGAGTGTGTTTATAAATTAACTAAAAAGAAAAATACTTTAGATGTTGAAATAGAAGTAGCAGAAGATAACTTTGAAGATGAAGACGTCGATGATATAAATAGTGCTGAAAAAAAATTACTAGAAAGTAAATATGTTAAAGATAGTGATAGAAAAACTAAACCTTTCTTATTTGAATTTGAACGTGTACGTATTTTAGGTGAACGTGCTCGTCAATTATCTCTTGGTGCAAAACCAATGCTTAAAAATCTAGATAATATGAATCCAAAATATGTTGCTCGTTTAGAATTAGAAAAAAAAGTAATACCATTAATTATTCTTCGTGAATTACCAAATGGATTAATAGAAAAATGGAAAGTTAGCGAATTGATCTATTAAGTTAACTTTTAATTATATTTTAATTAATTTATCAGGAATAATATTTATTTATTACTGTTAAATTATATTTTAATTAATTTATCCGCGACTATTTTAGGATTATTTATTGTTAATATTTTTTTATCTTCTGTTTTATAATCATAGTTACAACTATGTTGGTTATATAATCTATGTTTCATACATAATAGTTTACTGCATTTACATGTAAGACTATTCATGATAGTTACTTTACTGTTGCATTCAGCACAACTTAATCTAAGTTTTTTGCTGATAGGTTCTATTTGATCGATAATATCCATAGTTATTTATAATAGTCTTATAAATATATAATTTTTATTAATAATTTTAACTTTCATTTTTTATTTTATATTTCTATTTATAAGATTTTTATTTTCTCCAACTTTTTATTATACTCTTTTACTTTTAAGATCTTTTTTTCTCCAATATTTCTCCAATAATTATAAATTCTCCAACTTTCTATTAAACTCTTATACTTTTAAGATCTATTTTTCTCTAACTTATTATATTATTTTAATTTTAATATTTTTGTATAATATTTTTTATTAGGTTTTTATTTTCTCCAATATTATAGCATACTGAT
>JACCED011858112.1_pt1 | contig 16100 bp, 6 predicted proteins | sample 7455021 | NCBI WGS metagenome assembly JACCED01 (sample SAMN15323456, study PRJNA562643) | freshwater metagenome | isolation source: river surface water | place: USA:Blue River Watershed | collected 2017-08-19 | reverse complement strand
TTTTAATATATCAAATTGGGTATTTTATTTTGGCAGCACTAATTTCAACTCTTATTTTTTACAAAATAAATAATGGATTTAGAATAGAGGATTTAGTTAGCATTATTATATTAACCGTAATCATCTATGTTGTTATTTACTACTCAATGCAATATTTTTATAAAAGTAGAGAAGATTTTGTAGAAAATTTCGCAACAAGTGAACAAAGAAAAAATCAAGTGATGAATAATCTTAGAAGTCAAAATCCAGGAAGAGGACTTCCAATGATGCCAATTGATAATAGTCAAATGATGTCAGCAGATACGAGTCCAATGACTACTACCCCTGTAACGACTACTAATGCTACTCAAATGATGCCTAGTAGTGGTAGCACAATGATGCCTAGTAGTGGTAGCCAAATGATGCCTAGTAGTGGTAGCCCAATGAATCGTAAAAATTTAAGATTTAACATTTTGGGTGAAAATAATAATCAAAACACTTCCTTTACAGTTCCAATCCCAATCAACTACGCTAACACTCTTCCTCAAAATGAAGTTTATGAAGAAATCATTGAAGAAGTTGTTGAAGAAGTAATTGAAGAACCAGTTTATCAAGAACCACAGCAAGTTCAACAAGATGTTTCTTTCGCCCAAACAGCTCAGGCAATGTTAACTCCAGATATGCAGACAGCAACTGTCCAAGCACCTCCTAAAGAAGTTGTTTATACACAACCCCAATCCCAAGAAGCTCCACCTGAAGTTAGAAGATCAATAACACCTCCTCCAAAAGAAGAGTCTAGTATGGATGGAAAGGGAGCACCAGTAGATGAATATCCACAACCCTCTAAAAAGAAATTCCAAGATAAGAAGATGAAAGATGCATCGAGAATGCAGGATGGAACAGATATTAATAAATATAGATTAGATGATGGAAGTGATTTAGTAAATAAAAATCAAGATTCTACTAGTCCAATTAACATTAATGTAAGCTATAATAATAATAGACCAACTTCAATTAATGATTTCGATGGGCATTCTCCAAATGCAAACTTACTAGCCCAATTTACTGAGTTATTAAGAATGGCAGGAGGCAATAATTTAGATAAATACCAATTTTCCAGTGGTATGGAGAAGAAACAAGAAAATTGCATGTCCCCTGGATTACTCAATCCAGTCAATAAGGTGACTCAAAATGCAGCACTTTCTTCATTAAATCAAAACTATTATCCATCTTTTCTTCAAAATCCCTTAAATAAAGAACAACAGGGAACTCAAATTAAATCCATTTTCGAGAAGAATAGAGCTACCCAAGAAGAACTCGTGAGAGAGAGTAAAACTGGTGAAGATAGAAAAAATTTGATAAGAAAAGATAAAGATAGAGATAATAATTGGATGCAATCGAATTATGAAGCAACAATGTTGAGAAATATTTTAAGTGAGAAGAATGATCCGGCTCCAGTCATTCTTGAAAGTCCATGGTCACAATGGGCACCATCAAATTAAAAAATATTCAAAAAAATAAATTTATATTTATATATTAGATGTTACGAGTGATAATATATAAAATAATTTCTATTGGGATTCTTATATTTTTGGTAGGTTTAGCAATTAATAGAGCTAATAATTATGATACAAAAAGTGCGATATTAATAACAACTCTAATAGTAATTTTTATTTGTGCAGCCCTTTGTTTTAAGGAGATTCGGCAATATTTTAATGGAGAAGATATGGAAAGTTTCGCAAATAATTGGCAATGTTACCCTCAAAACTCATCTTTAAGAACGCCTGTTAGAATTAATTCCAATGGAGACGTTGAATGTTTATCAAAAGATACAGACAAATGCATGTGGGTTGATGATGCCCAGTGTAACACTATCGCCTCAAATCCACCACCTAACTCATCCGCTTTAGCTTGTGGTGATATGTTGATGGCTAGAACAGGAACAAGTGGATATGATCAAGAAGGTCATTGGTGCAAAGATGCTAAAATATCTCTTAAAGACTCCGATGTTATTTATGAGCCAATTTATTACAATGCAAATCCTACATTTGGTCAAATAAATGATTTTCCCGATTTAAGTAAATTAAAAAATTGGAAATTAATTGTTAAATTTAGCCTTAATCTTGGTAGTGAAAATAGATCACAAGCTATCGTAGGATGTATGAACAATAATAAGGTTCAAAGAGGATGGGGTGTTTGGGTAAATCCCAGTAGATACATGCAGTGGTCATGGTCCAATGACTTAATTGATCTTACACAATTAGGAAAGATTGAAGATGGGTTGGACTATACTTTTAGTGTTATTTTTACAAAAAATGTATATACATTTGCATTAAAAGCGATTGAGTTCAGACCAGTTTTATCAAGTGGTTCATTTGGATTATATGATTTACGTGAGAAAAAAACCAATACAATGTTTAAGCAAAGCAATATTTTTAGAAGAGAATGCGTGGATTGTGATAGTGCCTACAAAGATATGTATTATTATAGAACAACTCCAATCCCCGACGATTTTTCAATTTATAAAATGATGAAAGAAACTTGGGGATCTAAAAATAATGAACTCAATAAGGATTTCTTATTATTTAATAAATACCAGGATTTGATTAAAACCAAGAATAAATGGTTGTTTTGCAACTATGATGATCCAGGTTTAGCTTTTCCAAGAGATTGTGGTATCACAGGTATGGGCGTTCCTTGGCAATGGAATAGCCCTTACTATGGTGGTCAAGAAAATTATAGATACTCTATTCCAGTTGAGGTTATTAGATCACAGGATTCTAAGAGTGGAACAATTAATACAAATGGAGCACCGGTTACTGTTGGAGGTAAGTGGGAAAATAATTCAACAGGAGAAATATTCCAGGGAAGAATATACGATCTTCAACTTATTGAAATTGTGGCAAATGATTTTGAGGAACCTCCTCAGCCACCTTGTGGATCTGGTTGGTGGCAGCAAGGAGATAAATGCCTACAAATATGTCCTAACAATAGTCAATCTAGAAATGAAAAAGGATATTGTCTTTGCAATAAGGGAGGACCTGACCAATCTTGTGCGACGGATTATGGTTTTAGGTGTTTAGCCAATTTATGTAGAAGAACATATGATGAAGCTTCTAAGAATCAAGCTAAATGCAATTAAAAAAAATTCAAAATATTTAATTTTTTTGTAAATAATTATATTCTATAAAATATGATTATCATATTTGGATTTGTCATCTTATTAATATTTGTAATTCTCATCTCATTATCTAAGAATGGTAAAATTCATAAAAATATACCAGGAATTTTCTTAATTGTTGTTCTCATTTCTATTCCAATACTTTATTTAGGTCGAAATAAAAGTTTCTTCGAAAGTTTCGAAGATTCAAATGATTCTCTTGATGTTTTTTACACGAATCAACCTAAAAGCGAAGTTGATGAATGTAATGGGTGCCCCGGTATTTGCGATCAAGAAGAAAAAAATTATAATAGGCAAAAACCTCAACCTTCACTAGAAATAATTGATGCCCCTATTAGTTCTAGTTTAGTTGAACGATCACTAAATCCAGTTATAGCTTCAATCTACGCTGGAAGCATAAATCAAGGCTCAGGATTCAATGTTACATTGTTTGCACCTGTACCTAATAAATCTAAAAGTACTGCAAACATCGAGCCTGGGTTTTATATGCTCCCCTTAAAAACAAATGATTTAGTTACCTTCTCAACTAATCCAGATTCAATTGATATTTTCAAGGGAATAGTAAGATTGCCATTGACTAATCCTTCACTAGCGACTAAGATCGTTTGGTATCTTGATAAATTTGATAGTGATTCATTTATCATTGTGGGTACTAGTGGCAATAACGTGGATGGTTTCAATAGTTCCAATCCTGGAGATATTGCTTTATTGAATTCCAAATATAAATTGCAATTAATAAACCAATTACAAAACGGCGATTCATACGCTGGTGTGATTTATAAGAAGGATGATTTTCAATATAATGACTTAAAACAGGTATTAACCCCCAGTGATTCTACTGCAGGTACATTTTTGCAAAATATTAGTTTAATGCACGCTGGGTCATCGTTTGAAATTGTCACCAAGGGTCAAGAAATTCCATATGAACAACCTAAATCATCGATGAAATATAATGATTTACCTTTTGTTAAGAGTGAGTACATTTTAATTAAACCCGATGGAACAAATAATGATTTTTCAATGGTTATTAATGTGGAGAACAATGAAAGTTTTGTATTTTTATCTAACCGTCGCGAGGGAGAACCATATACACTTTATAGTCAAAGCAATAATAAAGAAGGAGGAAAGAACAGCACTTATTTGGATAATAAACAACCTCAAAAATGGGTTGTTGATCCAGTCTATGAATCGGAGTTCAATGATGTATTTTACATTAAAACTTTTGAAAGCCCCAATTATTATTTGGAAGTGGATACAAGTGAATCTGCTCCCAAATTGAAAGTTAGTCTTTACAAAGCTGGACCAGGACAATACTGGAAGATTTCACCAAAGAGAAATAACAAATCAATTTATAACATTAAAAATGAGAAAACGAATCTTTATTTAGGATACAGTGAGAAAGGAGGATATTTATATAACGATAATGGAAGCGTTATGTTGGTCGATACTGATTCATATTATTGGAAATTCATTCCTTCAAGTAATACTAAAGCTTATTGGAATGCTTCGAGACAACCTAAGAAAATCCAATTCCAGGATTTTACAACACCAAATGATTTTCCCACAGTTGCCAATCCTACATTCAACTTGTCCGGTTATATTGGTGGTAAATTGGTTGATCTATCTTCCAATGGAAGAGGACCTTGGAACAAATATTTCACCCCAATATGGAACGGTGATTGGATATATTATGGTACTATCAAAACATATGGTAGAAATCGTTCTCTACCTGAAACTAAATTTTTGAGAATTAAATTGGATAACTTTGGAAGAGGATCAGCAATAGATTCATATTTAGGTATTACAATACAAGTTAATAATGCTGGTTCTAATATTTTATTTGGTAACATTACGAGTGGACAATTCGAAGGATTTATGGCTTATTTTGAAATGATAGAAACACCACTTAATTATGAAGGACCAGTAAAAACTTATCCTGTTAAAATGCGATATCTTGTTATAAGCAATCAAAATAAAATTTATAACCTTAGTAGTGCAAACATTGATAATTTGAATTCATATAGTGTTAAATTTGATGGTAGATTACCTGCTATAAGTAATTTCTTAGAAATGACTGGAACTATTACAACAGTCGATCAACAAAAAGGTATTGGTTTTCCCAATTCAAATTTATAGTATTTATCATAAAATGATTTAGAATAAATAAAAAAATATTAGTATTTATTTCTCTATATATACTAATATTCATGAAAAAAGATATTTGGGTAGTAGTAATTGTATTGTGTGTCTTAGGAATTTTAGCAGTTATATATAAAGTTTGGAAAGATGGAAAAGATGGTCTTCTTGAAAAATTCTTTAATAATGAAACAATAGAAAATTATGATAATCCTGTTTTAAATAATAATTTAATTAGTAATGGATCTTTCAACGATGGAAAATCTCCAATCCAATATACAGGTAGTCACGGTAATGCAGAGGTAATTGTTTTCCCAAATAATGGTCAAAGCAGTTATGTTTTAAGACAGTCTGCTTTGAAAACATTATCACCAAATGAACCAATCTATTATCGATTGGACGTTCTCCTTAAACCAAACTCGATTTATTATCTAGGATGTTTATATTTTTCAACTAGAAATGCTCCTTTAAGAGCGCTAATTATTTATAATAAAACTTCAAAAGTATATTTGAGGTTCCAGCTTGAAAGTCAATATACCTATGTGAAGACTGGTGATTTTAAATATTATTACACACTATTCAAAACACCAAGTGATACTGAGCAAATAAAAGCTTCTATTTATTTAAGCTATAATTATAATAATATTACTGGATTTAATTATTTAACAGATATTGGATTATATGAGCTTTTGAACACAGGAGTAATTCCTGTTTGGGATGATTTAAGATCCTATTTTAATCCTTACAATAGTGAATCAATCGAGGCTGGATATGGAGATTTAAGAGATTTGAGTCTCCACGGTTTCGATTTCAAGTCCAAATTAAGTAATAATGTAACCAAGGGAAATATTAGTTTAACTGATAATATCTTAACTGGACCAAATGCATTTAAACTCCAAAACCAAGGAATGATTAATTTAACAAATAATTTCACATTCTTAATTTTTGTTAAAGGTCGTATGGTAACTTCCAAGAAATTAATTGAAGGATTCCAAAATGCTAATACAAGTGCTGCTGCCAATCCTGATCCCATGGCGATGTCATTAGAAGATTTTCAAAAAATTTGGAATCAAGCAGGATGTCAATCTATTTTATCTGAGAATAGTGTATCTTGGTGGAGAACTCAACCATATCAAACTGTTGTCAATGATATCAAAAATTATTACCAAAAGGCATCAACATGTAGTGGAAGTGATAACATTAATTCAATATGTTTACCTGGCAAATGTGCTAAGACTGGCACTGTATCTTCAGGAACCCAATCGGAGAAGGCTATGACTGACACATTATTGAGACAACCTTCATCCATTATAACAACAACTTCATCCAGCCAATTAGAAAATACCATTTTATCATATGACGCTATACAGTTAATTAATTTCCCTGGTAACCAAGGTATAGCAGTTTCAATAATTGTTCCTAAAACTTATGGACAAATAAGAATTGTAATTGGAGGCACAGTTTATGAAACAACAATGGCTGTTGCTAATTTTATGGATCAATTATATGCATTAACTTATAATGGAGAATACATCGTTTTGTATTTGAATGGCGAGCCAATCTTAGAAACAGTATGTCCAAAAATATATTTTGATAACAATAATGTTATGATTAATCCAGAAGCGAAATTTAATGGAGATCTTTATGCATTCGCTTATTATAATAGAAATTTAAGTGCTCAACAGGTTCGTTCAGTTTCTCAATATTTTGTTAAAATGAGGGCGAATGGTGAAGAGGTAACTACTATCTCTAGTAAGATGATTAATTATGTAAAGACATTTATAATTGGAGATATTGGTTACGCTGGAGAAGAAGAGGGAATAACAGTTGGAAGTAAACAAGATGAAAAATTATTCAATGATGTCTCTAAAAATAATCCTGGTTTTACACCAGAGCAAATTAAAAAGAAGATGAGAGAGATACAACACGAGGAAGAGGTAATGACACAAAAGAAGATATTAGAAAGCACCAAATGTCCAAAAGTTGTTTTTGAAGATGGACATTATTACGTAATCGTTCAAAAAGATTCTAAGCTTGCACAAGACATCGGATATAGTGGACTGCGTGATTATGGAACTAACATTGACACTGCTAGACAAATTTTTGAAACGAACTTCCCGAGTTGCCAACTCCCCGATGTTTTAGATAAGAAGAAATACAAAGGAGAATTGGAAGAGTGTCCATTTATTGTATTGAATGAAGATAATCCTTGCAAGGTTTATGATTGCCAAGGAACAGATTGGAAGCAAGGAACAAGCAATAAGCCTGCTTGCAAGAGGGCAATTGATAATTATTGTACGAAATATAATAGTGTTGACAGTGCTTGCTATTGTTGGCGTCCAGAGAATAAAGATAAGACTGAGTGTTTACAATGGCGAGGACAGTTTGATAGTCCAGATAAATGTGACTTTAGAAAATACCCAATCACAGTTCATCCTGATGCTGATAAATGGATTGAGAAAGATAAGATACCTTGCTGGGGATGTAATTTACCTTCTGCCAATAAATGCGTGAAATAAAAATATTTGTAAAATTATGAATGATTTTACGAATAAAGAACAGATTGGGATAAAGTTATTCAAAATGGATAAGAAACCATATTTCCAATCTAACGATGGAAAGAGAATAATTACGAAATTGAAAAGACTTTTAGCAACTGCTCAAAGTAAGAATGAATTGGAATCTTTGAAAAAATTCGTTTATGAAATAAACAAAATGAATAATTATGATGATTTAACTCCAATGGTGAATACATTAAATGAATCTTTTAATATTCATCGTAGAAAAGTTACACCATACACTAAAATGGAATTGAGAGCTCATGATGTTGGGAGACAGGTAAATTATGAATTGGAAAGTCTTCGTCATAATAAAGAAGATTATGAAAGAAAAATGGGGAATGTTGGAAATGTAAATAAGAATAGGTTTTTGAAATATATAAAAGAATTGGAAGAAGATATTCAAAGATTGGAAAAAATTAAGAATTCCAAAAACAATAGCTTGATCGAAAAAGAAAGTATTAAAATAATAAAAATAAGATTGTTAAATAAAATTAATACTATTCATAATAGAGTAAGAGATAAATCTATTGTTGGAATATTAATGCGTAAATTGGGAGAAGCTAAAACATTGGATGAATATGAAAATGTTGAAAACTTAGTTAACCAGGTATTAATGGGAAATAATAATGAAAGTATTAGAAATATCATAAATAGCTATAATAAAAGTGAATTACCTCCTATCGAAGATATTCCAGAGTTATGATCCAAGCAATCTATAAAGTTTTTTTGTGAAGATTGGAGATTGGATTCTTGATAGTCCCAATCTTTAATATATTCTTTTAAACAATCACTTGTTATTAAACAATTAATATCATTTTCTTTATTATGCATTGAGAAAAATCGAATATATCTCGAATAACCAAGAAGGCTTAGTTCCTTACAAGGTTTAATTAATAATTCGATTCTTTCTTTTGTTAAACTTTCATTTATACAACGAAGTGTTGTATTGGCTATGTTTTGAGGATCCAAAATATCACCATCTCTTAGTCCTTTCAATTTTGGATAAAAAGGTTGGACGATTATTTTTAATTTATTGAATTTATAATTTAATTTTTTGAAAAGATCAATTCCTTCCCAAAATATTTGACGCATGTGAATATAAAAATCCTCTGAGCTATTTTCTTGGAAATAAAGATTGGGTTCTACAAATAATTTTACATCTTTTTTCAAGCACCAATTATGAATAATTGCAACATTCGTCCAATTATACTGGGAATGAATAATATATTCTTCATATCGTGGAGATTTATTTATTAATCGTTTTCCAAAATTGACTGGATAATGAACACTTGTAAAATTATAAATTTCATGATATTTTTTAATCGTTAGTAAAGGATTGGATAAATATTCCAAAGAATCATTATCATCCATCAATTTAGGAGTTAGCGATATCCCAATATTACTAAAAAAAGAAATTATTGTTTTAATAAATTCATTATCATCCAATATCGATTCAGGGAGAAAAATAGTTTCGAAAGTATTTGCTAGATTGGGTAAAGTTAGAAAATAAAGTATTAATGATTTTTTAGCCGCTAAAATATTTTTTTTGGATGAGAGTAAAACATCCAATTCTTTATCATTAAATATGATTGCTTTATATTTCATTGATTGTTTATATCTAAAATTTTTTAAATTGGGGAGTAAAAAAAAATATATATAAATATTAATGGATAATCCAAATAGTGAATTAATAAAACAAGTAGAAAATATATTCGGGACAGCTGCAAGAGAGATGCAGCAAGAAGAATCTAGGGTTCCAATTCCAAGAAGTAATATAAGCAATGCAAATGTTCAACAATTCCCAAGCGTACCGGTAGTAAAAGCAGCTAATACAGGAACCCAACCTGCTGCAAATGTTAATGTAGTAAGCTCTCCTCCATCTGCTAATCTTGGAAATCAACCTGTTGCTGCAAATGTAGTAAGTCGTCCTCCATCTGCTAATCTTGGAAATCAACCTGTTGCTGCAAATGTAGTAAGTCGTCCTGCATCTGTTAATCTTGGAATCCCACAAGTTTCAAAAGGAGTCGTAGTAGATGAAACAAACATCATTGGAAATTATTATAAGAAGTATTTGAAGAAAGAATTAATGAACGTTGATCCAACAACTATCCAAAAAGATAATTTAATTGAATTAGTAAATCAACAAATTGCATATTTGATGAATGCTTATAGAGGAGATGATAGCGCTTATGCACAAGAAATAAAATCAAAATTGAAGATTTTTAAAGATCGTATTCAAGAATTTCCCAATGAAATTGAAAAAGACACTTTAGATAAGATTTACAATATTCTAAAAGAATTCAAGAATAAAATTGGAAAAAGAAGTGAATTGGAAAATTTGAGAGCTCAAATAAAAGAATTAAAAAAGAGAGTAGCTATTTGTCCAGCAAGAGCTCCCTCAAATAACAAAAGTCTTGATCCTTTACTCAAACAAAAAAATAAGGGTTTTGAAGATCTAGTTGCTTCTTTAAGACAGGAAATTGCTTCATTAAAACAATATTATTCAAAGGCAAATCAAAAATCGAAAAATAAAAATAAGAAAATAGAAGAATTAGAAAAACAATTGGAAGAAATAGTAGCTAAAGAAATTCAAAATTTGAATAATGTTTCAAGACAAGTACCAGAAAATTTATCAGGAGGTGACTTAGCGGCTAGTTTACAAAACTTAACTAGGTCTAAACAAGAATTGAGAAATAAAATTGGGAAATTACAAACACTTAAAGGTAAATATAAATCCAATTTAAACAAAGCTTTATCCAATCTTAATTTGAAAAATGCAAATGTAAAGAGACTTCAAGAACAAATCAATGCCAAAGTATCGGAATATACTCCTGAACAAAAGCAGCAATTTATGAATAAGATTAGTGAATTAAATCAAAAAATTAGTGTTATGGAAAAAAATAGAGCAGATATAACATTATTGACCAGTGAAAGAAATGCTTTGAAAAGAGAAATAGATAGGGTACAAAAAGAAAAGGAAAAAGAAAAAATTAATTTGTCTCAAAAAGATCAAAGCAAAATAAGAAATCTTGAAAATCAAATTTCAAAAATGGAAAGTCAAATAAAATATAAGAAAAATACTAATAACCAAAACAACTTAGAAGTCCAATCATTAAAACAACAGCTGCAACAATATATTAACTCAAATGCCCAATTAAAATCCAATCTTACTAAAAAAAATGCAAATTTAAATAGTCTTCAAAAACAAATCGCAGCATTGGAACAAAATAAAACAGCTGCACTTGCAAAAGTTGGAAACCAATCATCCCAACAAATACAAGAATTAAATAATAAAATTAGAGGATTGGAAGCTCAACTATTGGCAGCTCAAAGCAAATCTAGTCAAAATGTCCAAGCAATCCAATCAGCAACTAATCAAGCTCTGCAACAAAAACAAGCACAGTATAATCAAGAAATTGGAAACTTAAAAGCAGCATTGGAAGAAAAAACTAAATTATTAGAAACTTCTTCCCAAAAAAACCAAAATAACGTTAGATTGCAAGAGGAAATTGCAAGATTACAAAGTGAGATGCAGGCAACTGCACAAAAAACAGCACAAGAAGTTGAGGCAATTAAAGCAGCAAATACTCAAGCTTTTCAAGCAGAGATAGATCAAAGACAACAAACAATCAGTAATCTTCAACAACAATTGCTATCCAAAAATAATCAAGTGAAAAATGAAATTTCTAGAATAAAACAGGAAAGTAATACTGCATTAAAAGAAGAAAAAGACAAGTTAATTGGTAGAATAGGTGAACTAGAACAACAAATAAAAAATCAAGAATTACAATTGAAAAAAGAAAAAGAAGAAGCTGTTGCAGGAGAAAGTTTAAAAGCCCAACAAAAAAATAGAGAAACTGCAGCTGCAATCGAACAAATGAAAAAAGAATTGGATGCTCAAAGAGAAACAGCAATTAAATCATTTCAAAATGCAAAAGAGCAAAATAAACAGGCATTTGAAGTAGAGAAAGCAAATTTATTGAAATCTATTAATGATTTAAAACAGGAGTTACAAGCAAGGAATTCAATATCTCAAACTGAAATGGCAAATGTTGTTAGAAGAAAAAATGATGAATTAGCTACCCAAAAGGCTACTTACAATTCCCAATTGCAACAATTATCTTCCAATCTTCAAGCTGCCAAAGAATCGAAAACTCAATTAGAAGCAGCTGTTCAAAATAAAGCTATTTTGGAACAAGCGATTTCCAATCAAAAACAAAAATTGAGTGTTCTTGAAGAGTCCCAAAAAAATTATAATTCTTTGAAACAAAGTAAAGCAAATAATGAAAGAGTTATCCAATCTTTAAGGGATGAATTAATTTTGGCAAAACAGGGAAATACTGAAGAAAAGAGAAAGTTGCAAGAAGAATTGGCAAAATTAAAAGCTGAATCGAATGCTAATAAACAAGAATTGAGTAGACTTAAAGGTGCAAATCAAGAAATTACTCAACTAAAATCGAACATTGACGCATTAAGAAGTGCAAGAAATGAAGTAAATGCTGGAAAGAAAGCGATTGAAACACAAATTGAAACCCAAAGACAGGAAATTGAAAATATTTCTAGACAATTACAAAAAAGTGAAGAAGAGAGAAATGTTATAGCCTCAACATTGGCTCAAAAAGAACAGGAATTGGGACAAATTAGAAGTTCAAAGAATGCGAACAATATCAAAATGAGAGATGAAAAAGTTAGATTGGAAAGCGAGATAAGATTATTAAATGAACAATTAACTGACTTAAATTTATTACAGGGTGAGAAAAAAGCGTTAGATGAGGAATTGCAATCATCAAAAAAAGAATTGGAAAATTTATCTAGAAGAAATAAAGATTGGGAAGCATTAGTAGGAACTCTTAAAAAACAAATTGAAAATGAAAGTATTAAAAGACAAGAATATGTTGAGAAAGCAGCAAAAGCAATGGATCTTCAAAAAGAGGTTGAAGAATTACGATTGAGAAATGCTAATTCAAAAGTGAAAAATCAACAATTACAAAATGCATTGGCGAACAGTGCTAGCTCAAAAACTCAATTAGCACAATTACAAAATGAAATTGATGAAGCAAAAAGAGTTATTGATCAACAAAGAGAAATTATTGATAGAAAATCTCAACCAAACGCTGGAGTAGAAAGTATGAAGCGCAACTATGAAAAAAGGATTGGAGAACTAAGAACACAACTTAATCAAAAATCTCAAAATTATAAAAGTTTAAATAGTAGTTTGAAAACTATGCAAGATAAACAAGCCCAGGAATTAAGAAAAAAGAATGAGGAGCTAGCTGCATTGAGGGAAGAGTCAAAAACGAAAGAACAAATAGCAAGACCCAATGAAACTAGTAGATTAAGGAGTAAAATAAAAGAATTGGAGAATACTGTAGGAAAACTGGAAACATTGGATAAAATCAATAATCAAAGAAGAGTAAGAAGTAATAGTGCATCATCGCAGAATTCTATAGCAACACAAAATATCCCAGTGAAGAATCATTTAAGAACAATTAGACATCTTGAAGGAGAATTAGAAAAAGAAATTAATAATTCTACTCGGAGAAGATTAGAGTCCCAGTTGAGAAAATATAAAATAGCAAATGAGAAATATATAATGAATGGTAAGAAAAAACCAATTTTTAATAACATAGAAAAAGATTATAAAGTATTAATGAAATATCCAAAAAAACCATCAAAAGAAGCAAGAAGTAATTTAAAGAAACAATATGGATACCTACCTCAGAACGTGAATCGTGTAGTTTATGATCTTCTTTCAAATAGGAAAAAGAAACATGTATTAGAAAGCTTATTAAAAAGACAAATAACAAATAATGAATTATTTTAATAATAATTTCAAATTTAGATTTGAAAATATATCTAAATTTTACAAAGTAAAAATATTTGAATATAATAATGACTACAAATATTAAAAAACAATTAAAAAATGAATTAGAAGGAAAAGTAGGGAATTTATCAAAATTAGCAAAAAAAAGGAATGACATAGAAGGGATTGGAGAAAATGTTGCGCCAAATACGGAGGACATTAGTCATTTAATTGGTTTAAGAAATTTAGCGAGTGGATTAGAAACACAAATACCCAATAATAAATTGAAAGAGAAGAAAAATGTAGTTAAACAAAATGTAGAACCAGAAAAGGTTCAAAATTATAAAACAAATACAGCACCATCATCCGCACCTGCAGCACCTGCCACCCCAGCCGCCCCAGAACCAAATGTTTTCCCACAAGATTTGTTTGAGAATGCTAAAAGAAGAAAGATAGCCAATACTCAATCGCAAATTGATCCCCAAATTATTACTGATCCATCACAAATTCTTCCAAACGCTTGGAGATTCGCTCTCAATAAAGGGCAAATGGATGCTAAACAAGATCAAGGTCGATTGATTATGGCTACTCCAGAGATGATGGGAAGACCTATGCCTACAAACGTACCAACAGCTGGACCAATCCCTCAAGTTACTAAATTACCAGAGTTTTTAGATGATTTAGTGAGTGCAAAAAATTCATTTATTCGTGATCCTAATTTAGGAAAAGAAGTTTATCAAATAATACCTGATGCTGCTTTAAGATCTACTACTGCTGCACCAACGGTGCCTTTGGCGCCTTTGGCAACAACTGCGGCAACATCTGCGCCTTTAGCACCTGCGGCACCAACTGCGCCTGCTAAGGCTACCGCAACTGGAGCACCTTTAGCGCCAGAGGAGATACAACAACTAAAATCTGCTACACAAGCTTTCAAGATAGACCCAAGATTAGGAGCACAAGTTAGTCCAATATCAATTTCTACAGCACCTTCTGTGCCTTCGGTGCCATCTGTGCCTTCTGTGCCTTCGGCACCTTTGGCGCCTTCTGTGCCTTCGGCACCTTCGGCTTTCCCAACACAAAATAGCAATAAAATACTTAAAAAATTACAAAATCTTGATCAAAGAACATTAAACACTCAAGAAATATTGAAACAACAAGAACAGCTTTTACGTCAGCAAGGAAATATGGTAAAATTTTTGTTTGATAGAAAGAAGGTTGCACCAGTAATGACAATGAACGAGTTTGAAAAAGGGAAAGCAGCCCCGCCGGCAGCACCAGGAGCACCAATACCTGTTTCAGCCCCTGCTACCATTAGTCCAACTGCAGCTGCTCCATCTCCACCATTAAATGTTTCTCAAATCAAAGGTTTTCCTTTCAATTACATATTGCAGTTAAGAATTGTTGATAACACAACTCCTGTTTGTAAGCAAAGCAGCCAAATGATGAATTTATCCCTATCTAAGATAAAAGATGCAATGATAGACTATTATCGTAAATTGCCAGCTGTTAAAATGCCTTTGAATGAAGCAAATTATATCCAACAATATAATTCAATAAAAGATACTTTGAATGGTAAAAACACTAATTTAAATCAAGGAATGCAATATATCATAAGCCTTATTCGAACAGATAAGGATATTGCCTGCACTGTTAACACATTATTTAAAATTACAATGGATGAGATATTTGATTTACGAGGGATTAGTGCGAAAAATATCGAAGTTTTCAAGAAAATAAGCCGTGAGATGACTTTATTGGGATTAGCGACACTAATGGGTGCCCTAGATCTTATTATTCTATTACTTTTTTGTGGTGCCAAAACAAATTTAGTTAATAAACAAAACTTAGATCAAGCTTTTTTCCTTATTGATACTCAGGTTTATTTCACACAAGTTAAAGTGCAGCAAATGATAATACCAGTTGAAACATTTGGAGGAATTTTAACAATCTTTGCTGCAAATGGCGGTGTTGATCTAAGTAAGAATTACATATTAGCCGCTGCAGCAAATAACAAGGGAAGTAACTATTTTATGAATCCAATCTCATATTTTTGTATCAATTCTAAGAATGGTAACACAATTCTTGATGTCTTATATATTGTTTTGAAATATAATAAAGAGGTCAATTATTTTAAAGATATTAACATTACAAATTTCTATGGTTATTCGCCGCTCTACTTTTTGCTGTTGAACAAAAATATTAATTGGGATATTAGATATAATTTATTGAAATTTATGAAAGGAAATGGTGCGAATTTCATGATAGCACCACAATCTCAAAATAAAATTCAGGCAACATATTTGAAATCGATTGGGAATAGTTCTCTTGATACTTTTTATCCAACGACTTGCATGCTTGTTTTACAACTATATCCTGATAATCAATCGAAGCTCATTCAACAATTATTTGGTGTTGATTGCTCAACTAAGGAAATGATTAA
>JACCED012268091.1_pt1 | contig 16102 bp, 15 predicted proteins | sample 7455021 | NCBI WGS metagenome assembly JACCED01 (sample SAMN15323456, study PRJNA562643) | freshwater metagenome | isolation source: river surface water | place: USA:Blue River Watershed | collected 2017-08-19 | reverse complement strand
AGGTAGCCCCTATGCATCAGCAGCAATTGGTGTATTAACTGATAGTACATATTTAGATTTGGAGCTGAGTGCGCTGGAGAATTCTGGCTACGCAGAAATCGTGTCGCAACCTAAAGTTATTACCAGTGATAAGCAACTTGCGATCATTAAATCTGGTAAAGAAATCGGGTTTTTAGAGACTGCCCCTAGTGGCGGTACCACAACGGGGTTCAGAGAGGCAGTATTAAAACTCGAAGTGACTCCCCAAATTACGCCTGACAACAGGATTATTATGGATCTCAATGTTTGGAAAGATTCTGTGGCGAATGTAGAGGTTTCAGGTAGGCCGACTTTGGACATTACTCGCTTACAGACTAAGGTTCTCGTTAACAACGGGCAGACAGTTGTTCTAGGTGGTGTGTTCTCTGTCGAAGGGACCAAAACTGAAAACAAAGTGCCTGTATTAGGTGATATTCCCTACTTGGGTAGATTGTTCAAGAAAACTCTTGATAATCAATTCAAGACCGAGCTGTTGATATTCGTTACTCCCAAGTTGATGTCGGAAAACCTGTCAAACTAATGCGTAAGTCTGTTATTTTTCTGGTCGGCCCCATGGGGGCCGGCAAGTCCACCATAGGGCGATTACTTGCTGGTGAGTTGAACTATAACTTTCGGGACAGTGATCGAGTGATTGAAGAGCGTACCGGTGCCGATATTCCCTGGATTTTTGACATGGAAGGTGAAGAGGGTTTCCGTGAGCGTGAAACCGCTGTTTTAAAAGAGTTGGCCTGTGAGCAGGGTACAGTCGTAGCAACTGGTGGCGGTATAGTGTTACGTGAGCAAAATCGTGAGCTAATGAAGTCCGCGGGATACGTGTGTTATCTGACTGCATCAATCGATCAGTTAGTTGAGCGTACTGCCCGGGATAAAAAGCGCCCTCTATTGCAAGTAGAAAATCCTCGTCAAAAAATAATAGATTTGCTCACTTTGCGAGATCCTCTTTATCAATCGGCGGCGGATTTTATTGTAAATACCGATCGCCGCTCTCCTAAAGCAGTTGCCCAGGATATAGCTAATCTTGTTTTGAATGCTTGATAAGGCCAAGTGTCTCTACCATCTTGCTGATTTGACTTCCGTTTTCTGAATCCCGCGGGCTCTTTATGGTAAAGTGCCTGCTGTTTTTGTTCCTAAAGGTTTTCCAACATGCAGGTTCTAACCGTTAATTTGGATGATCGTAGTTATCCTATTTATATCGGTGAGCAGCTTTTAGCTAACGCTGAACTAATCCGTCGCCATATTAGTGGTAAGCAAGTTTGTATTGTCACCAATGAAACTGTTGCACCTTTATATTTGAATTCATTGGTTGGTGGATTAAAGGGGTATCAAATTGATTCCGTCATTCTACCGGATGGTGAGAGCTATAAAACTCTGGAGGTTTGGGCAACCATTTTCGATAAGTTGCTCGGCGCTCGTCACAACCGTACAACAACGCTAATAGCGTTGGGTGGCGGGGTGGTTGGTGATATGACCGGTTTTGCTGCTGCCTGCTATCAACGAGGAGTGGATTTTATTCAGATTCCTACGACCCTCTTGTCGATGGTGGATTCGTCGGTTGGTGGTAAAACCGGGGTCAATCATCCACTCGGAAAAAATATGATTGGTGCTTTCTATCAGCCCCAATGTGTATTGGCTGACACCTCCTTGCTATCGACTTTGCCCGCACGTGAATTGTCTGCGGGTATTGCGGAAGTTATCAAGTATGGGTTGATTTCAGACTTCGAATTTTTCGTTTGGCTGGAAAATAATATCGCTTCTCTCATGGCCGGCGATAAAGAAGCGCTCGCCTATGCGGTAAAGCGTTCCTGTGAAAACAAAGCCGATGTGGTTGCTCAGGATGAACGTGAAGGTGGTCTGCGCGCGATATTAAATTTAGGGCACACGTTTGGGCACGCGATAGAAACAGCTCAAGGCTACGGTAATTGGTTGCATGGTGAAGCGGTTGCAGCGGGCATGGTTATGGCGGCGGATTTCTCTTGGCGCCGAGGCGCAATTAGTGAACAAGATCTCGCGCGTATTATCCATTTGTTGGAGCGCGCCAATTTACCCACTAAAGCTCCCGCTGACATAACTCCGGATCAATTTAAAGAATTAATGGGCGTTGATAAGAAAGTTTTGGATGGCCGTTTGCGTTTGGTGTTGCTGGAGTCCATGGGCAAGGCAATTATCACTAGCGATATAGATGCCAATTTGTTGCAACAGACTTTTGATGCTTGCAAAGCCGATTAATTTATCAGGGTATAAGAGACTGAGATTATGACGGGTGAGTCACCACTACGTGCCCAGCCAGATAGCCGAATTCTAGATCAGGATTCGCAGCAAGGTTATTTGTTTGATGATCAGGGTGAGCAAAAAGAAGATCAGCTGTTGGCGGATTATCGTCAACGTTATGGTTTATCTGAAGATCCTTTTGCGCACGATTATTCTTTCCCTCTTTTTACGGGAGCAGGGCGTCGTCAGTTACTCGATCAGCTGTTGCATCTGTGTCAATTTAGCAACAGTGTACTAGTCGTGATGGGTGAATACGGTGTGGGAAAAACTCGCATCGCACATGCTTTTATGGATTCGCTTTCGGATCAAGACCAGATCTGTTTTCTTGGGCTTCGTGCTGGCCAAACACTCGAACAAATACTGTTATCCATTAATCAGGCTTTTGGTGTCCAAACTGGCGATATTCCCTCTACGGAAAATTTGCTGGCTGCACTCGAGGGATTTATTGCCGAAGAAGCTTTGGCTGAAGATGATGGCTTGGCGGTAGTGGTTCTGGATAACGCTCATCTGCTGGACGACCAATCCATTTCTGTTCTCACATCGTTGTTAAATAATTTTCCGCAGCAAAACCGTTTGCATCTGGCCTTGTTTGGTGAGCCAGCACTCATGCGTCGTATGGAGCGATTGAGCCCGGAAAACTTACTGTGCAATGATTTTTACTTGCAAGCATTTACGCTGTTGGAAACCGTCGACTATTTAAATTTTCGTATGGAAATGGCCGATTATCTTGGGCCGGAAATTTTCACTGAGGCCAAAGTGGACTCTTGGTGGCGTCAGGCGCAAGGCCAATTAAACGTATTGCACGGGCTTGCAGAGGAGCATTTGCTGGAGTCGGTGACCCCGGCGCGAGTAATGAGCAAGCGACCACTCCCGGTCGCACATATCATTGCAATCTCATTAGTGCTTGCAGTGGTAGGAGTAGCGTTCCTCTATATGGGAGATGAGGAGCCGGCTCCAGCTCCGTCTGTTACGATTAATACTGCACCTACAACTGCTTCTTCGGTTGCTACATCGACGGCGAGCTCACTGGAGTTGACCTCCACCGAGACACCCGTGCAGCCGTTAATGCAGAGCCTGCCTCAACCACAACAGCCTAACCAGCAAACGCAAGCAACGGTTCAGCTGCAGAAGGTTGCAGCACCTGAAACAGTGACTGAATCTGAAAGCAGTGTTGTATCCGCCGAGCAACCCGCGCGTGAAATTGCTCAGGAACAAGTAGTTCCCCTTGCGCAGTTACCAACCAGTCCGCCCAACGTTGCCAGCCAACCAGCGGTAAGCGAATCCAAACCTGTTGGCGCACCTACCTCGGTGCAAGCTGTTGCGCCTGTCTCGGTTGAGAAGCCAATAGCTTCGGTTGTGGCGAACAAGTCTGAGCCTGTAGTGGTCGCTGAGCCAGCAAAGCCAGTGCGTTCGACTGGCAGTTCACAAGAGCGCAATTTATTAGGCTGGAAACCTAATGAATATACAATTCAACTATTGGGTGTGAGCAATCAAAAAGCGGCGCTTGATTACATCGCCGCGCAAACAAACAAAAAAGAATTGCTCATGTTTAAAAGCAAGCGCGCGGGTAAAGATTGGTTTGTAGTTGTTACAGGGCGGTTTATCAGCTCAGCGCAGGCACGCCAGGCAATTGCCAAATTACCTGCAGCGCAACGCGATGCTGGGCCTTGGCCGCGTGATTTGAAAACCATTCAGGCGGAAATTAAAGCGGCAATGTAAGGTTACATTGCTATTTGAGGCTGAAAAAACGCGGCAATTGCCGCGTTTTTTTAGATTTTCTCGCCGAAGATATTACTCTTCGCTTTCAAGCATCTCGCGATATTCTTCGGCATCCATTGCATCTTCCAACTCGGACAAGTCGTCAGGTTGCACGCGGAAAAACCAGCCGTCATCGTAAGGGGAGCCGTTCACCGTTTCGGGGGCGTCTTGCAGGGCTTCGTTGACGGCAACAACTTCGCCAGATACCAAGGTGTAGATATCAGAGGCTGCTTTCACAGATTCAACTACGCCGGCTTCTTCACCAACGGCGACACGTGAACCCACTTCCGGAGTCTCTACGTAGACAACATCGCCCAGCGCGTCTTGCGCATGGTCAGTAATGCCGATGGTAACGGTACCGTCTTCTTCTATACGCGCCCACTCGTGGCTGCTTAAGTATTTCAGTTCTTTGCGAATCTCGCTCATGATGCTGTCCTGTTACTTTGCTGGTTTAACTTGATGTGAGGGTTTTTGGGGCGCAGTAATTTCGCCACGTATTTTGCACGTTGAGTTAATGCTTGTTCGGGGTAACTAAACCAAGGGTTTGCCGTTGCGAACAAAATTGGGTGCAACGACTTCAACCTGAACCTGCTTGCCGCGCATCTCGACCAGGCAGTGGCTGCCGATGGCGGCGGGCACGCGTGCTAAAGCAATAGAATAGCCCAAGCTGGGTGAAAATGTCCCGCTGGTGATAACGCCTTTTTCTTCCGCACCTTCGATGCTTACGAGCTGTTCCGCTCGCAGCACACCGCGCTCGCGCAACACCAGACCGACCAGTTTATGCTGCTTGCCCGCGGCCTTTTGTGCTTCCAGCGCGGCGCGGCCGATGAAGTTGCGCTCGGACGGTTGCCAAGCGATAGTCCAGCCCATATTGGCCGCCAGTGGCGATATGGTTTCGTCCATCTCGTGGCCGTAAAGATTCATGCCAGCTTCCAGGCGCAAGGTATCGCGTGCACCCAGACCGCAGGGGGCAACACCGGCATCGGCCAATGCAGTCCAGAACTCTGGTGCCTGGTCATTGGGCAGCATGATTTCCAGCCCGTCTTCACCGGTGTAGCCGGTGCGACCAATAAACCAATCACCTGCAGGCAGACCCTGAAATATTTTTAATTGATCGATCACGCTGGCCTTGTCGATGCCGGCCAGGTTTTTAGCGATAGTAATGGCCTGCGGACCCTGTACGGCGATCATGGCCAGGTCGGCGCGTTCTTGCAGTGACACGGCAAAGTCGGCAGCTACTTTATTCATCCACACGAGGTCTTTTTCGCGTGTGCTGCAATTGACCACTACGCGATACCAATCGCCGAGGTTGTAGACGATAAGGTCGTCAATTACCCCGCCTTCGGGGGTGAGCATGCCACTGTAAAGCGCTTTGCCCAGCAGGCTGTCCAGTTTGGCGACGTCATTGGCCAGCAGGTATTGCAAGTAGGCTTTGGCACCTGTACCGGTCACATCCACGACGGTCATGTGGGATACATCAAACATCCCCGCGTGCTGGCGCACTTTGTGGTGTTCCTCGATTTGCGAACCATAGTGCAGGGGCATGTCCCAGCCGCCAAAATCGACAAGTTTGCCGCCCATGGTTTGGTGGGTGGCGTAGAGCGCGGTTTTATTGCCCATGGGAAGTACCTGCTGAAATGAGGGTGAACAAAAAGGGGCGCCATTCTAGGCGGGCGCCCCCGCGCTGTCCAACGGTGAAACTAACTCGGTTAGTTTGTCACTTTATTGGCAGCTGATGATTGGGCAGCGGAAGCGGCCCCACCGGCGGTTGACGGCAGGCTACTATGGTCTGCTGATGCCGTATCTGGCTCGGCATTTTTATCGTCTTCAGGGCTTTTCTCGCCGTCAATAATCTGGTCGATCAGGTTTTTGTCTTTCTCCGGCTTTTCCTTACGTTCCTTATCCACTTTGTCTTTAAGTGACTCAATTCCGAGGGTAAATTCGTCCAGTGGCTTGTCGCTGCTGATGCGCAGCGCCGGCGGGTAGAGTTTGCTCAGGTAAAGTTGATCGGCTGTGTAATTGCTCGCTTGGTATTGTTTGGCCATGTTGATGCAAATTGCCAAAATCGCCAGGCCGGCGATGTAGAGGCGCAATCGTTGCGGCCGCTTGTTGCCGGCGGTGAGTAAATGGAAGTAGAGCACCACCGCCAAGATAATAATGATCGGTTGGCTGGTGTAGCGCGCAAGCCATTCCCAGCTTAGGGAGTAGGCGAGCGCGCCGCTGAAGAACTCCCATAGCTCCGCTACGGCGAAACCGGCACTGACGATAAACAAATGGCGGCCGAAGCGCGCGTGGCCGTTCAGCAGCTTACTGAATACCGCCCAGGCGCCAGCCCAGCCCAAGGCAAACGCGAGCGAGCTAACCAGTTCGAGCAGGTATTTGCTGAGGCTGCCTTGTTGTAAATCAGTGATCCAGTTGGTGAGCAGGCCGATCACCACCAGAAGCAACCCTCCCAGCAAAGCTGGCAACCAGCCCTCCCAGTGGTGATTAGTGGAGTCGCTCACTTCCGGCGCTACTTCATAGGCGGCGGTGCGCACGCGCAGGCGGGTGTGGCCCAGGCGATAAATGGCATCGCCATTCACGACAAAGAAATCGCTGCGTTGTTTGCCCAACGCGATACCGTTCTGGCTGCCCAGATCATTAATTACCAGCTCATCCAATTGGTTGAGTTCAATCTGGGCGTGATGCGCGGCTGTGTGCTGGTCGTCGAGAATAATGTCGTTGTCGTAGGCGCGTCCTATGCGAATCGGCAAATGTGTAAATTTGCTACGGCTAATTACGTCAGCTTCACCTGTCAGCAGTTCAACAAAAACGGGCTGGCTCATTGGCTCACCTCCGCATCTGTTTTGGCCGACACAGTACGATCGATACCCTGCATAAACTGGCTAATTAATTTCACCCCGTTTACGTAAGACACGCCCTGTATATTAATCATGCTCTGTAAACTCTTATCGCTGTCATCAGCGCTGGCAGTGATGAGTGTGAAATCATAGAGATCCTTGAATTTGTGGTAGGCCTCGGCGCACACCAATGCGCGCAGGGAAATATTGTTGTGACTGACAAAGCTTTCTGTGCAATAGGCGGGGGTGATAGTTTCGCTTTTGGCAGTGCTGTATACCTGACCGTTGTAAAGATTGGTGGCGAGGCGCGCGAATTGCAGGGTGTTGAGCTTTTTGTTGCGCGCAAATTTGTGATGCATGCTCAAGTGCCCGGTTTGCAATTCACCGGATACAAAAATTGCCGATTCCATATTGCAGTTGATGGTATCAATCGAATAAGCCTTTTTCTCGCTGTTATCTGTATTGCCCCAGCAACGCACCTGCTCGGATTCGCGCACCGGCACCTGATAGGGGCCGAGTTGTTTAATGCTGAAGGGTTTCTCCAGCAAGGTGTCGACCATCGTACTTTGGTGTTGCAGCAGCTGTTCGCCGATGATGGGATTGAAGTCTTTTGGCGGCGTCATGTCGGCACTAACCTTGGCGAGCAGTTGCTGCACAAAAATCGCCGGTACTAAAAAGCTCACCAGTTCGCCATCGCGGCGGTGCGCAACATTAACTCCGGCGAGCTGGCCACTGGCAGTGACATTGGGGCCGCCGCTCATGCCGGGGTTAACCGGGCCGGTAAACATCAATTGTGCGGAAAATCCACGATGACTTTCACCGTTATAGGTGCCCTCGGAAATAGTAAATCCCAAATCCAGCGGGTTGCCCAGTGAGTAAAGATGCTGGCCCTGCTTGAGTATTTCCAAGGGGGGTTGGGGTTGATCGCCCTGAGCAAAAGGTACGTTAAAAAAACCTGTGCCCTGTTCATCGACCCTTACGACGGCCAGGTCGTGGAGTACATCCACGGCGAGCAATTCAATTGCACCGCTTTTGCCTTGGGTATCCTTGTATTCACCAAAATAGGTGTCTGGCTCCAGCGCGATTTGCGATACCACGTGGTAATTGGTAATCACCAGATTGGAGGTGCCGATTAAAAAGCCTGAACCAACCGAGCTCTGGCTGTTACCGCTTTTGGTCAGTACACGCAGTTGCAATAAATCCTGCTGGGCTGAGGCGTAGAGTTGCTGGGCGGTGGAGGATGCAGTCTGTACCGGCGTTGGCGTTGGCTCTGGTTGATTCTGTTTGGGTTTGAGCGCTTGCGCGTTACTGTCAAAGGCGCATGCAAGCGCCAACGGCAGTAGAAGAGAGCGAAATTTCATGTAAGTCCTTGCGACTGGGTTTATCGAAATTGTGCATGGATATTAGCGGCAATTGAGTGGCTAAGGTAGCGTGAATTATCAATGTTTACGGCAAAAAATCTGCTGATGGCTGCGGACTTCAATTCTCCGGGGTGCGCGCCAAGGCCCATATATCCACCCGTTGGGCGCCTGCTTTGAGCAGAAGTTCACTCAACGCACGAGCTGTTGCGGCCGTGGTTACTACATCATCGACCAGCGCGATATGTGCTCCCTCTACTCGCGCTTTAAATTTATTGCGAAGGGCCAGTGATTGACGCAGGTTTTTCTGCCGCTGTTTCCGCCCCAAGTCTTTTTGCGATTCGTGGTAGCGAGTCTGGCGCAGTGCATCTACCACCGGCAATTGGAGCAATTTGCCTACTTGGCGTGCGAGTAGTTCGGTCTGGTTAAATCCGCGTCGCCAACGCTTGCGCCAGTGGATGGGGGCTGGCACCAGAAAGTCCGGGCGCTCCGCTTGGCGGCAGGTATCGGCAAGCATTTCGCCCAACAACTTGCCGCTGGTCAATTGGCGGCGATATTTAAACTGGTGGATCAGGAAATCCAGCGGGTGCTCATAGCTAAAGGCGATGCAACTGCGACTGAAAGCCGGCTTGCGCTCCAGGCAATGGCCGCAAAAAGGGGCCGCACTTTTTAGTGGCAGGGCGCAGCAGCTACAGAGAAAGGGAAATGCCTCCAGGTGCGGCAACTGCTCATGGCAATGGGTGCAAATCAGGGACTCTCCCAACGTGTCGCCGCAGAGGAGGCAGTGGTTGGGAATCAGTTGGTTGATAAAGCCGTACAGGAATGGGAAGTCTGTCATGGTGCAATCCTTGCTGTGATCAATGTTGTCGTGGTTTGGAGTTTATCCGCTGGGCTGTCGGTGTCAAAACCTATTAGGCAATCTCCACAGCTAACACAGAGTAGTAAACTTTTTTCCTCTTTGAAAGTTGACAACTATGGCTCCGCAGGTAAGATGCGGCAAACCCGTAATTTCCCCTTCAGCTCCAGGGATTCGTTATGAACGCCAGTTTTGCCCCTACTATCAGACACGATTGGACTCGCGCCGAGATCACCGCGTTGTTTGCCTTGCCTTTTAGCGACCTGATGTTTCAGGCGCAATCAGTACATCGCGCCTATTTCAATCCCAACGAAGTTCAGGTCAGCACGCTATGCTCGATCAAAACCGGTGCTTGCCCTGAAGATTGCGCCTATTGCCCGCAATCGGCCCGTTACGATACTGGTCTGGAAAAAGAAAAACTGATGGCGGTGGAAAAAGTAATTGAAGAGGCGCGTGCGGCCAAAGCCTCGGGGGCAACCCGTTTTTGTATGGGCGCCGCCTGGCGGTCCCCCAAGGGGAAAGATATGCCTTATGTGACGCATATGGTGAAAGGTGTTAAAGCCCTGGGCATGGAAACCTGTATGACCCTCGGGATGCTCGATGAGCAGCAGGCGCAGGATCTGGCTGACGCCGGCCTCGATTACTACAACCACAACCTGGATACCTCGCCGGAATACTACGGTGAAATTATCACTACCCGTACCTACCAGGATCGTTTGCAAACCCTCGCCAATGTGCGCAAGGCCGGCATGAAAGTTTGCTGCGGTGGTATTGTTGGAATGGGTGAAGAAGTGAATGATCGAGCGGGCCTGTTGCAGCAGTTGGCGAACATGACCGAGCATCCGGAATCTGTACCTATCAATATGCTGGTGAAAGTGGGCGGAACCCCCTTGGCGGATGAGGCCGATCTGGATCCGTTCGATTTTATTCGCACCATCGCTGTTGCGCGTATTCTTATGCCTAAATCCCATGTACGTCTGTCCGCCGGACGCGAACAGATGAATGAGCAGACCCAGGCGATGGCATTTCTCGCGGGCGCCAACTCGATTTTCTACGGCGAAAAATTGCTGACCACTCCAAATCCTGAAGCCAACAAAGATATGCAGTTGTTTAACAAGCTCGGCATTAAACCTGAAGCTTATGAAGTGCATGAAGATGAGAACGAACAGGAAGCCGCTATAGTGCATCAATTGCAAGAGGCAGCTATGGGTTCAATGTTCTACAACGCTGCAAAATAATTTGCGGTGAATTATTCATGTGGCGGCTTTTGCATAAAGCCGCCCTAAAAGTTTTTTCCACATGTCTGCTCATCTTGATCAAACCCTCGCTCCACTTCTTGCTGAACGCCGTGCGGCACATTTGTATCGCACCCGCAAAACCCTGCAATCACCGCAAACACCGGAAGTGATTGTTGATGGGAAAAAATATCTCGCTTTCTGTAGTAATGATTATCTCGGGCTGGCCAATCATCCCGAGGTGATAAATGCGCTGGCGGAATCCGCTAAACAATTTGGTGTAGGCAGTGGGGCATCGCATCTGGTCGCTGGGCACTCGAGCGAACACCATGCACTGGAAGAAGAGTTGGCCGCCTTTACCGGGCGCGACCGGGCGTTACTATTTTCCACCGGCTACATGGCCAATATGGGCGCAATTACCGCGTTGGTGGGGCAGGGCGATGCGGTGTTTGAGGATCGCTTAAACCACGCGAGCCTATTGGATGCGGGCTTGCTAAGCGGTGCTCGCTTTCAGCGCTTTTTACACAATGATTTAAATAATTTACAGGCGCGTTTGGATAAAACTGAAGCTGGGCGTAAATTAATTGTGGTAGATGGCGTATTCAGTATGGATGGCGACTGCGCCCCCTTGCCAGAGCTCGCAGCGCTCGCGCAAAAAAATGATGCCTGGTTAATGGTGGATGACGCCCACGGTTTTGGATGTTTGGGAAAAAACGGTTCTGGCTCTGCTGAGCATTTTGGTTTAACGCAAAACCAATTGCCGATTTTAATGGGTACGCTCGGGAAAGCTGCCGGCAGCTTCGGAGCATTTATTGCCGGCAGTGAAACGCTGATTGAAAGTCTGATTCAATTTGCACGCCCCTACATCTATACAACGGCTATGCCACCTGCGGTCGCCGCTGCAACGCGCGCGAGTTTGCGGTTGATTCAAACGGAACACTGGCGACGTGAACATCTTAACCAATTGATTGCCCATTTCCGACGCGGTGCTTTTGCAATGGGTTTGCAATTGATGGATTCATTTTCACCCATCCAGCCTATCGTTATTGGCGATGAAGCAAAAACGCTGGCGATTGCTGAGCAATTAGCGGAGCGCGGTATTTTAATTGTTGCGATTCGCCCACCGACAGTGCCTGTTGGTGGATCGCGCCTGCGCATTACGTTTTCGGCGCAGCACACTTTTGCGCAGGTGGATCAATTGCTCGGCGTATTGGGTGATGTGATGAGTCGCGAAATGAGTGAGTTGCCACATGATTAATCTGGTGCTCTTGCATGGTTGGGGTGGCGACAGTCGCACCTGGCAACCCTTATTGCCCGCATTGGAAAAAATCGCACGGGTCACCGCGCTGGATTTACCCGGCTTCGGTGGCTCATCGGTGTTGGAAACATTTTCACTGGAATCGCTACTCGAAAAAATTGCCGCGCAATTACCTGATGGGTCCGTAATTCTTGGGTGGTCGCTTGGTGCCATGTTGGGGGTGCAATTGGCAGCGCGCTATCCTGACAAAGTGCGTGCGCTTATCGCTCTCGCAGCCAATGCAAAATTCGTGGCGAGCAATGATTATCCAACCGCTATGCCGGATGTCGTCAATCGCAAATTTAATTTGTCGTTCGCGCAGGATGCTCAGGCATCGCTGAAGTTTTTTTATGGGCTGATGGCGCAAGGCGATAATGCTGAGCGTCAATTGTTAAAAAGCCTGCGCAAATTAATGCCTGAGGCTGTCACGGATAATTGGTTGCCGGCGCTGGAGTTATTGCGTGATCTGGATAATCGAGCTGCCTTGGCTGAATTGCGCCAGCCAGTACTGCACTTGCTGGCCGACAAGGATGCGCTGGTTCCTGTGGCGGCGGCCAGTGCAATTGCCGCGATTAATTCTGTCCATAAATTGATAGTTATTGCGCAGGCGTCCCATGCGGTGCATTGGAGTCAGCCGGAAAAAGTGGCGGCAGAAATTGAACAGTTTTTGCGTAAAAGTTTTCCGGCCAATTCAATGTTGGATAAGCGAAAAGTAGCCCAGTCGTTCGGGCGAGCCGCGCCCACCTATGATTCGGTGGCGCAGTTGCAACGCGATGTTGGCAAACATTTGCTGCAATATTTGCCGGTTGCCGTGGAAGAAAATGCTCGCGTCTTGGATCTCGGGTCGGGTACTGGTTTTTTTACCCGACAACTCGCGAGTCGTTTTGATCCTGCCTGTGTTATTGGTTTGGATATTGCCGAAGGAATGTTGCAATTTGCGCGCGCGCAATCACCGGCGCACAGGATTCACTGGTTGTGTGGTGATGCCGAACATTTGCCACTGGGGAGCAACAGCCTGGATCTGTTATTTTCAAGTCTGGCCATCCAGTGGTGTTCCGATTTGCCGCAATTGTTGCGCGAAATGGCGCGCGTGTTAAAGCCGGGTGCATCCATGCATATAGCAACACTCGGCCCCAATACGCTGCATGAATTAAAATCGGCGTGGCAGCAGGTAGATAATTACGTTCATGTTAACCATTTTTATCCGCAAGATGAATTGCGCCTCGCCGCCGTCGCTGCTGATCTTGCGATTGAGCATTTTGCGGTGGAGCAGCGGGTTATGTTCTTTGAACGTTTGACGGAACTGACGCGCGAATTAAAAGCACTGGGCGCGCACAATATTAATTCTGGCAAGCCAGAGGGGTTGACGGGGCGCTCGCGTGTCGCCGCGTTTAAATCAGCCTATGAGCAATTTCGCGATGAGCGCGGTTTGCCGGCAACTTACGAAGTATTTTATTTATCGGTACGCAAGAAAAATCATTAATCGGCTGAATTATTTTCTATGGCAAAGAAGCAATTTTTTATCGCAGGCACCGACACCAATGTGGGTAAAACCCTGGTGGCGGCTGGCTTGTTGTTGGTGGCAAAAAAGCAGGGCTTGCGCACAGCGGCGTTAAAGCCGGTGGCGGCTGGTTGCGAAAAAACTGAAGCCGGGTTGCGCAATGAAGATGCGCTGATGTTGCAGTCGGTGATGACCGAACCGCTGGTCTATGAGCAGATAAATCCCATCGCGTTGCAGGCGGCCATCGCACCGCATATTGCCGCACAGCAGGAGAAGCGTGTGTTATCGGCAGATCGCATTGCCGGTTTTTGTCGTGGCAGTTTAATGCAGGCGGATTTTACGCTGGTAGAAGGTGCGGGCGGCTGGCGCGTGCCCTTAAATCCGCGCGAAACCATGGCGGATCTTGTGCGCACATTGCAATTACCGGTTATTCTCGTGGTAGGTGTGCGTTTGGGGTGCATTAATCACGCGCTGTTAACTATTGAGGCGATTCGCAATGATGGTTTGGCGCTGGCCGGCTGGGTTGCCAACTGCGTAGATGCCGATATGCCAGTGTTGCAGGAAAATATCGACAGCTTGCGCGCGCGTATTCCTGCGCCTTGCCTGGGGGTTGTGCCATGGTTGTCTGCACCTACTCCTGAACAAGTTGCTGATGTTGTTGATCGGGCGGCTTTTGCGGCGGCACTGCTGAAATCATGATGCAGGTTTTTTGTCGTCTATTGGCGTATGCATTATTGCTGCTGCAATTTGCGTGCAGTTCGCTGCCGGATACTAAAAAAATCCCCTCGCAACATGCATCGCAACAAATTCATTTTATCTACCGCGAATGGCACACGAGTATATTATTGCCTGCGGAAGCAGTGCGTGCGCATAGCCGGTTTCTGCAGGCAGAAGCGCAGGGCACGCAATATATTCGTGTTGGCTGGGGCGATGGTGATTACTTTACCGGCAAGAATAAAAGTTTCGGCACGGCAACCAAGGCGTTATTCCTTTCCCAATATTCTGCGCTGCAGGTCCTTAGCTACGGGCGATCGCCCTTTGCGGATATTCCTGCCGAAACCCGTGTTCCCTTGGCGATTACCGAGCCGGGTTTGCGCCAGTTGATTCGCTATATCGATGATTCATTTGTGTTGGATGGCGTGCAACAGCCGATACCGCTGCAAGCCTATGGCGAAGGGGTTGGGCATTTTTATCAAGCGCAAGGCCGCTATGGTTTGTTTAGCAACTGCAATACCTGGAGTGGGCGCGCGCTGCAGGCGGCAGGTTTGCCGGTGCGCAGCCGGTTGCAGTTAACAGCCCAGAGTGTGTTTGAGCAGGCCAAGGCAATATCTGATTTCCAGCAGCGTAACGGTCGCCCGTCCTCTGAATAATCCCCGGTTATATCTTTTTCTTTTTTAAAGCAAACTTGTCTTAGAAATGTGGCAATAGGCGGCAAATTCGCCTGTTTTTTGTGCGTTTTGCGGCGTAAACTGTTATCAGCATTGGGGAATTGTTTATGCCTCATCGGCAATGCACGGTTCTGATTCGAAAATTCTGGCGTCAGCCGCTCAGGTAAAGAGGTGACATGATGGACGTAGGTTCAGTGGTTAACCAAGGTTTGATTGGCATGCAAAAGAGCCAGGCTTCCATGGCGCAATCTGCCCAACAGATCGCTCAGGCTGGCACTACCCAGCGTACCGATTCACCGCAGGCCAGTTCCCAGTCGCAGGATTTGTCGGAAGCATTGGTCAATCTCAAGGCTCAAAGCCAGGTATTCGATAGTTCGGCCAAAGTGGTCAAGGCGGCCGATGAAACTATCGGTACCTTGCTGGATGTCCGGGCGTAGGGTGGATTCCTTGTGAGTAATAAGTCTGAGGTGATTTGAGTGATCAGTAATTCGCTTCCTTCGAGTTATGCCAATACCGTTGCGCCCTATGCGCCGCTCGGGCGGGCTGCTGTTGGTCAAGAGGATACTGAACTTAAATCCTCCTCCTTTAAGCCCACTGAGCAGTTGGCTGAATCCGTGCACTCACAGAATCGCCGCTTGCCGGATGAACGCCCTAATGATGAGGTTGAGCAGGATCGCCAGGCTGCGTTGTCGCAGGAGCGACGCGCCAACTCGGGGCGCACCGAAGAAGAACTCAAAACCGAGCAAAAGCAAATTCAGGATTTGGCGGCGCGTGATCGCGAAGTGCGCGCCCACGAGCAAGCCCATGCTGCGGTTGCCGGTCAGTATGCCGGTAGCCCGACCTACAGTTTTGTGCGCGGGCCCGATGGCGTTAGCTATGCCGTCGGCGGGTCTGTAGAAGTGGATACCAGTCCAATTCCGGGGGATCCGGAGGCCACCCTGCGCAAGGCTCAGCAGTTGCGCCGCGCGGCTAACGCCCCTGCGGAGCCTTCGTCGCAAGATGGACGTGTTGCTGCTCAGGCGGCCAAAATGGAGTTGGAGGCGCGCGCGGAATTGCGCGCAAAAGAGGCGGCCGAAGCCGAAGAGCAAAATAGCCTGCGCGGCGATGATGTTAAAAAAGAGGATGAGTCGCAGGCGGCAGGCTCAGCCGGTGACGCCGAGCTTGCCCGTCGCGAGCGTGAAGAGGAGCGTATCGCTCAGGATGAAAATCGATTGCAGCGCGAACAGTTGGAGTTTGAAGAAGAGCAGCGACTGTTGGATCAGCGTCAGGCGCGCGCGGAGCTGTTTAATGAATCTACTCGCCGCAATATCGATATTAATCGGCGCTTGATTGAGATAGGTGTGTTTGCCGATAACAATGCCGTCGGTAACTTTCTGAATAAAACCGTTTAACGGTTTTGTCATGTCGACAGATTAAATTATCTCCAGTTATCTCTTTCCGACGTAGATGGAATTTATCTATTTGATGATTCAGGAAAAATTCTCTTGACCATCTATAATCATCTCCATATAATGCGCGACCTCACTTGAGCAGTTAGCAAGATTGAGTTTCAGTCGCGGGGT